>VAPK010053793.1_pt1 | contig 12748 bp, 14 predicted proteins | sample 3395031 | NCBI WGS metagenome assembly VAPK01 (sample SAMN08290443, study PRJNA428436) | hydrothermal vent metagenome | isolation source: Deep-sea hydrothermal vent chimney 1 | place: Pacific Ocean: Juan De Fuca Ridge | reverse complement strand
TGCCGGTAATGGGACACGCCATGTATATTCCGGAAATCCGCGCCAATGGGCAAGAGATTCGATTGACGGTGAAGGACCGGGAATGACAAAGCATAAAAAAAGCGCCCTCCCCGATGGGGAGAGCGCCGACTAACGAGTGAGGAAGTCTGTGTACTTCTTGCCTATAGGATGTTCATTGCGCCAAAAAGATTCACTATTTTTCGGCGCGGCGATATCAAAACGAGGGAATTAAAATCCTCCGCCGATTTTAGCGATGAATGTGCTCAGTTCTTTTTGAACATCACCATCCCAGTTGCCCTTTTCCTGGGACAGCGTGGTCAAAACAGAATGTCCGGTGCTCATTTCCAATCCTTTAGCGATGCTCACCAGGATACGGGTACCAAAATATTCCACCAGCCCATGTTCCTCCGCCGCCCGAAAAGCCATTTCAGGGCCGAGGATGATCGCCCAGGCCTGGATGACACAGATGTGCGAGGATTCTCTGAATTGCAGTGCTTCCACTCCTTCTAAATATGTTTCCGGGTCTATCTCTCCCGATTCAAATTTTTCGATCAGGCCATGGAGGGTTTCGTCTTCCTCGGATTCCATTTTTTCCCGGAGATAATCGATGATTTTAGGCTCCAGTTTGCCCAACTCGTCCAGACTCCAGGGGCAGGAAAAATCCTCTGACGGGTGATTGCCTGCGCGTTTATTTTCCCATTCAACATTTTTGACACAGGCGGGGCATCGCTTGCCTGCGTCATGGCTGAATTTGTTGCCGCAGGAACAAGGGGCCAGAACCGTTTCCAGAGCAAGGGCAAGGGCTTCTCCCTTGAGGCCCAGCACAACGCGTAGAGTCGCGCGCACCGCTTCCCCACGGCCCACTGAATAACATTGGGTGCAGGACGAACAGGATAATTTATATGTGGTTTGATCTTCTTCAGGCTCAATAATCGGAGAATACATCTCCTCGCAAAGCACACATTGTATCTCTTTTGAAATTGGTTCGACCATGACTTGCTCGCTCCATTAATAATTGGCTGGCAGGGGTTTTTTAGTTAGATGAAAAAGAACGCCTTAGAGTGCAAAAAATTTTAGTGGCACGACAAATTTTTCAACTCAAAAAAATCCCCAAACCGATTACGGCTGAAGATAAAAAACCCCATGACCGTAAAGGCCACGGGGTTTTGAAAGTGTGAATTATATCCTGCTAACCGGAGTAGGCCTGGCCCAATCCTGCGGTTTCGCCTGCTTCATTTTCCAGCACAATTTTGCCTGTAGCCGGGTCCACTGGATGCATGGTGATGGCCTTGTGCGTGCTACAAACCACCTTGCACAAATCGCACCCCTTACAACGATCAACAAAAACATAGGCTTTTTTATCGTCGTTCAGCATAATTGTATCAGCTTCAGGGCAATACATGATGCAAAGCCTGCAACCTTTTTCAGCAATACATTTCGATTCATCAACTAATGCAACGTTATACACTTACGCTTCTCCTCGATAATTTAACGATTGAAAAAGGTCGGCAATCCATCGTAATAAAGCTTTACATAAACTCCAAAAACCTAAAACGCCTTTTCAACACCGGCTGCAACATTGGCCAAAGCGGGTTTAGCTTTTTCAGCCCATTCCTCGGCCATTTCATAGGATTTTGTGATGGTCTTCATGTTGGCTTCCAGCAACTGGGCTTTTTTGGCATATTTCTTGGTGATCGCCTGATCCAAAGTTGCCGTACCACCGGAGGCCACATAGCGTTTTCCAAATCGTTCCTGTAAGGCCACATCCAGAACATCGAGTCCGACAATTTTGGTCACGCCCGCACAAGCCCCCAGCATGGCCATGTTGGTGGACAATTCCGTTTTACCAATTTCAAGAGCCAGCTTGGTCGCATCGTGGTTGAATACCGTAACATTTTTGTCTTCCAACCGCTTATGATCTTCGGCACTCAAAAGATCAACGCTGGTATTGATGATGACCAGACCACCTTCTTTGACCCCGTCATAAAATGGGGCGGTATAACTTTTCTGCATGGTAATGACCTGGGGATGAAATACCATAATGATATCTGGATACACCAGCTCACCGCGGTCATAAATGCGTTCGACCCCAATGCGCACATAACTTTCAGCTGGGGCCATGCGTTTTTCCGCTCCGAAGAAAGGGTTTGAGATGGAGTACAACCCGGCCTTGTTCGCAGCCATCGCCAGGAGATGAGCGGCTGTCACCGCCCCCTGCCCGCCCAACCCGGAAATTCGTATATTGATCCTTTTAAACATAATAAATCCTCTCCTAAGTCAATTAAGCGGAAGCGGCTTTTTTCTTGGCTTCTTTAGCTGCTTTTTTCTTGGCCTTCTCTTCAGCGGCCATTCTGTCTATTAACTCCTGAGCCTGTTCAGAAATATATTCTTTCATGACAAACCGACCGCCAATCTCCTCGGATTCCTTCATTTCATCCAAGCCTTCCATGCTCTGCTTGCCGATTTCGAGAATGCAGGGTGTATACAATTGAATATAGGTCGGTCCAATTTCTCTGGCAACCATGACGGCATTTCTAAGGGCTTTTTCTACGCGTCCAGGTTTGCTCACGGTGAGCATGGCAACATAGTGACACCCTGCTTCACGCGCGATTTCAGGTAATCGGACTTTATCAAAGTTTTTGCCCGCTGGCGCCATTTTGGCAACAAAACCTTTCTGCATCAATCCACTTTCCTGACCACCAGTGTTGGCATAAAGCTCGTTGTCAAAACAAATGGTGGTGAATTTCTCCTGGCGAAACCACGACTGCATGGTCATGTCCAATCCGATATCGACGGTGGCGCCGTCACCGGCCAAAACCACAACGTCTTTTATACGATCGGGGTAGCGGCGAGCAAGGGTTCGTTTCAGGCCTGAGGCAATGGCGTTCTGATTGCCAAACAGCGAATGGATATTTTGCACGGCAACATGCGGGAACACCAGACTGGTACATCCGGTGGAACCAACGAAAACCGTATCCTCAGGATTGGGAAGACTGGCCAGAATATAGCGAAACGCAATCGACTCGGGACACCCGGCGCACAAGGAATGCTGTTCGATCAATTCCTTGGAAGAACCGATGTCTTTCCAGCCGCGGCCTTCTTTGCCGTAAGTCGCCGTCGCCACCAGTTCATGATATTCAGGAGGCATGATATCTGCGAGATCCTCGCACATAGCTATTTTTTCTTTACTCATTTAGGTTTCCCCTTTTATTTTTATTTTCCCGAAGGAAAATTTACGATTAGAGATTTTACCCAATTTCCTGATTCGCTTTTACGATCACTGTTTATGAGCGATTTCCATTCCCAGAGACTTTTTAATTTCCTCTACGATGACTTCGGAAGGCATGGTCATGCCGCCTGCAACATGGGGACCTGTGATCACCCGTTCGTTGTTGGGGACAATGGACTTGATTTCGCGAGCCAACCAACCGGCCAGGTTGAACTCAGGCACAAAGATGTGCTTGGCATTCTTGGTGGCTTCTATGATTTCCTGATGCGGGAAAGGCCTGATGGTTTTGATTTTCACCAATCCGACTTTGATTCCTTCTTCCTCAAGCAATCGAATGGCTTCCCGTCCCTGCGATACTGCCGTTCCTGAAGCAACGAGGAGGATCTCACGGTCAGTATTATGAGTGTCGATCAGACCGTCCAGCAAATGAATGGTGTGTTTGCGAGACCGCTCCATTGCCGCGCGCACTTCCTGTTGCCAGGACGCGTGGGTCGCATAACTGATGTAATTGGATTTCATAACGAATGGATCGCGCATCATTCGTACCGGCGGGCATTCCATATCCATGCACGGCACAGGAGATCTATAAGGATCGTAAGGAGTCAAACAAAGGTCTTCAGGCGGAAGCATGACTGTGTCCTTGGTGTGGGTCACGAAAAAACCGTCACACATGGTCGCGATGGGCAGATGCACATCGGGCTGTTCCGCCACGATGAAACCTTTGAGGATAAAATCGTATAAGTCTTGTGCGGTTTCCGCATGCCACATCAGCATTCCGGTTTCCAGAAGATAATGCGCTTCCAGAGTGTCGGGCTGAATGCTGAGGGGGGAGTTGATGCCACGCATGGTCACGCACACCTGAATCGGCAAACGGGAACCCGCCCACATGGGGAAGTTTTCCATGGCGCGAAGTGTTCCGGGGCCGGCTGTGGTGGTGAACACCCGATGTCCGCCAAAGGCGGCGCCTGCGCACTGCCCCATGACCGCGAATTCACTTTCACCTCGGAAATATTCTTCCAGGTAGCCTTCTGAGTACAACTCTCCGATCAAAGCCGCGGCTTCACTCTGCGGGGTGATTGGATAGGCCACGGATGTTCCGACACTGGCTACCTTGATGGCCTGCCTTATGACTTCACTGCCCGTCATGAAGCTGGCTTCTCTTTCGGCTTCGAAGAACATGGTGTTGATATCGGTGTAAGTCTGGTCCATTTTATTCTTGGTACCCAACTTCACATGCTGAGATCTTAAAATTCTATCTTTTGGGCTACTAACCGGCTTATTCATATTAATCACTCCCTTGGAAATGACATTAACCAGAGCTTATCCAACGCTCAAATTAAAAAAAATTATCCGCCCTGGGACACTCGTCCGGAACGGGTCATTGAAATCTGTTCAAAAGATTCTGCCTGACTTTTCACGCCTTGTTCTTTCAATTTATTGACTGCGTCGATAAGTTTCATGATCTTCTCCACGGACGCATCGCGAAAGGACAGGCACGCATCTTCATGGCCTGCCTGGGCGCACATGGCCATGGTAAAACAGTCCGTGCCGCCGCGAATGATTTTTAACGCCAGATTTGCCTGGTGACAATGCACCCCGATAAACATGCACACGTCTATTTTATTATGCCAAATGGTCAAGTTGGGATGATTGGGATTGATCTCAGCTTCTGGATCGATTTTTGGATATTTGGGGCGATAATCCGCCATGGGAATCAAGCGCGCCGGAAGCGCCTCTGCCAGAGCCCGGACAGCCGTTGCCTTTTTGGCGGCATTTTCATTCCATTTCCAAAGTACCAAAGGACCTGGGAAAAGAGTCGGAACTTTTGCCTCAAGCATTTTCCGGGCGGCAAATTCATAGCCTTCTTCCTCAGGGGCTATTCTTCCTTCGATATGACATTCTCCCGGATCGGGCAGTATGATTCCCATTGAAGAGGCTGAGGGAGGGAGGAAAGCCTCCGGCCCAGGCTTGACCTGATATTGGCTCATTCGAAATAATCCTTTTCGGGTGATTAACAATTTGAAAGATTGCCACTATAAACCACCGCCCGCAAGGTTGTCAAACCTTTTCACTTAAAGCAGATTGGCCTTGTTTCTCAACTATATTCCGCTCGCTATTATACGTTTTAAAACAGGTTTCACAAACTCTCGGGCGGTTTTATTTAGTATTAGTAATATCCGCGAACTGATTTTTGAATCCCGGTTACTGGACACCGAACACAACAACCGCACCCCTTAATGACGGGTATATCTTCGATCCAGCGGATTTTGAAGCTGTTTCGGTTCTCTGAAGGAATCAATCTCCTAAGGAATCATTTACAACCGTTCCTCAACCCCCAACCTCCCAGGACATCATTTCTGCAGGCTGGCATGCATGATATGGTAGTTGGCCTTGGTCGCAAGCAAGGCAATTTCAATCCCTCCGATATTCCCTCACTTGGAAAACGATTGTTTCAGTTCCTCAAGTCCGGCGAGATGTTTTTTCTCTTCTACCAGCAGATGCAGGAAAATGGCCCGGACATCCAGCTTTTTCTCATTCCTGAGTAGCTCACTCAGCATTTGGATCGACCTCTGTTCGGATTGTATGCCAAGCTCCAGAGCTTCAACATCGCTTTGGAAATCAGGAACCTTCCCCTTTGGGGCCCCTTTCATGTCCGGGAACACTTTGCCTTTCAATTTCTCGGCAATGAAATTTTCAACATGCTTGCGTGAACCGGCTTTTTTCTGCAAAACAGGTTGCAGAAACTGGGCCTTGGCCTGCAATGCCTGGATATGTTCTTTTTCTTCATCCGCCAGGTGTTGAAACATTTTTTGGACTTTAGGGTCTTGAGATTTTTTGGCGGCTTTTTCGTAAAATTTCAACCCCTGTTTCTCAATGCACAGGCTCACCTGAATAGCATCGATGCAATGCAAACTGATGGCAGGGTTTTCAGAAGACTCCTGCTCTTTCATCCCCATCGTCTCTCACTTCAATTTCAGGTTAATATAACTAAAAAATTCCCCTGCTTCTAAAATTTGCATTCCTTCCTTATTGGACGATTCATTTGCAGAAAAGTTTCAATCTCATTGCAACCTGTTCACTGAATATATGCTATATTAATTGCGTCCAAGGCCCGACCCAAAAGGGCTCTTGACAGCACGACTCCGCAACTCAAACGGGCATCCCTTTTGAACACAACCCTCTTCATCGAACCGTTGCAGGAAAACCCCGTTTATCCATGAGATCTTCTGCATAAAAATCAACCTCAAGATTATAATGATACCGGCATGAAAAAAGTAAAAATTTTTACCGATGGTTGTTGCAAGGGAAATCCCGGACCGGGAGGATACGGTTGTCTCATAAAATTCAATGGGGATGTCAAAGAGCTGAAGGGTGGTGAAAAATCGACCACCAATAATATCATGGAACTCACCGCCGCCATCGTTGCTCTCAATGCTCTCACCGAACCCTGCGATGTGGAACTGACCACCGACTCGCAATATATGAAAAAGGGAATGACCGAATGGATCACGGGCTGGATCCGCAAGGGATGGATGACCGCATCTCGCAAACCCGTTAAAAATAAAGAACTGTGGCAGGAACTGCATCGCTTGAGCAAAATCCACAAGGTCAAGTGGTGTTGGGTCAAAGCCCATAATGGGCATCCTGAAAATGAAAGAGCCGACGCCCTGGCCAACGAAGGCCTCGACTATATCTAACCTAACCGACTTTTGAGGAAATGCCCTCTTCCTTTATTATGCCCTGCTCTAAAAATCGACCTCTTTTAAAACGCATCGGTCTGGCAATTGGTTTTTTGCCCATCATAATTTTTTTATCCCTGCTCAACTCCTGCTCCAGCTTTTCGCCTTTAAATGCCGAGAGCGAATATCGTCCCTCCGGGAATTATTATGCAAAGCCCCACCCACCTTCTGATCATGAAATAAAACCAAACTCGGCGGCAAACAAAATGGCTTCTCTAGACCTGCCGATCGTGGTGCAGGACGACATGGACTGGAAAAGTCTGGAACAAGTCATCCAGAATCAGCTCGCTGTAATGGAAGCTCAAAATGCATACGATCCGGTGAAACTGGAGGGATTGAGCTTAACAAAGGGAGACTTGAAAAATTCTCTCAATGCTTTCCTGAATTTGCTCAAAGAAAACCTGGCGCCGGACGAATTCAATCGCAGGTTGAGAAAAGAGTTTCTACTTTATAAGGCCGGACAGGGCCCGGATAAAAAATTTCTGTTCACCGGATACTACACCCCGGTCATTCCCGCCAGTCCCGTTAAAACAGAGGAATATATTTATCCCATTTACCGTTTGCCCGATGATTCCCCGGAATTGAAATTCATAAACCTCACAGCATCGGAAAACTCAAAAAATGCGCCGCGTCCGCACTGGAAAAATTACACCCGCGAACAAATCGACCGGCAGGGAATATTAAAAAACCAGCACCTGGAAATCGCCTGGTTAAAAGATGATCTGGAGAGATTTTTTCTGCACATTCAAGGCTCGGCCCGGCTCCGGTTCCCGGATGGAAAACTGCAAAGCGTGGGCTACGCGGGCGCCAATAACTATGGCTACCAGGGCATTGGCAAGCTGATGGTGAAAGACGGCCTCCTCGGTAAAGGCGAGAGATCCATGCAGGGCATCAAAAAATATCTGCGCAGCCACCCAGATAAAATCCCGTTTTATCTTTACCAAAACAAACGCTATATCTTTTTTTCATACAATAACGTGGGACCACGGGGCTCAGGCGGCGGAACACTGGTCGGCGGACGCTCTTTAGCCACAGACAAATCCATTTATCCCGCAGGCGGGCTGGCTCTTATTTTTGTCAGAAAACCCGTTCTCGATCAGAACGACAAAATCTCCGGCTGGAAGCGGACGTTCCGCTTTGTGGTGGACCAGGATACCGGGAGCGACATCAAAGGCCCGGGTAGAGCCGATCTTTTTTTCGGTATTGGTCAGCGACCCGGGATCATGGCGGGAAGTTTCAAGGAATGGGGTGAAGTTTACTACCTGATCAAAAAGGACTGATTATTTTGGTTCGCTGTACAGAGAAACCAGCCGCTTGTCGATAAAGTCAAACCGCTCCGAACGCACATTGAACTGTTCTTTTTCAGGGTCTCCGCTGACCGCCGAATAATCCATGTTGTCGAGATTTCTGCGGATCATGCTGGTAAAAGTAATGGTATCGGGTTTCTCTTCGATTTCCAGGTATTCCACCGCGCGCAAAAATGTCGAACCGGTGCTGGCAATATCGTCAACGATCAGCCAGTGCGTGTCTTTCGGATATACGGGAATCTCGACTTGTGCAAAGTCGATTCTCTTTTTCGGCATGATATGAAACGGCAACCCCATCAATTTTGACAAGCAATGGCCGATTCGGATTCCCTGCGTTTCACACCCCACCACCACATTGAACGATCCGTGCTTGGCTTGCCAGGATTTCAACTTGTGGAAAAGCATTTCGCAATAAGCTGCATTCATCGCATCGGTCAACAAATCATATTCATAGTTGTAGCTGGACTTTACGCCGTTGCTAAGAACAAATGTTCCCTTCTTGATAATTCTCGAAAACACTCACAGCCCCCCTTCTGGACAGACAAAACCTGCGTATGCGTGATTAAACATTTTTTCCATTCAAACCTTAGTTTTGCTAACGCTACTCTTGATAAAAAAACAAAAGAGTTTCAAAAGCACTCAGAACCTATCGACAGCCTCGATCACTCCGGCCAGCCATATCGTCCCACAAGCGGGACAAATTTGCAGTAGCCAATTTCCTGAGACGTGGTTCGGCCATTTTGCTTGGTCAGGATAGTGAGGCTCTGTTTTTCCAGTCCTCCCACCGGCACGATCAATCGCCCGCCCTCTCCCAGCTGATCGACCAGCATTTTAGGGATCTCCTGTGTGGAAGCGGTGATGAGGATCATATCAAACGGCGCTTGATCCGGCCAGCCGTAAGTCCCGTCAAATATCTTGAACACAATGTTCATATAATTCAACTGTTCCAAAAGACTTTGCGCTTTTAACCCCAGGGAGCGTATCCGCTCAATGGTGAAAACCTGCCCGGCCAGCTCCGCAAGCAGTGCGGTTTGATACCCGGAACCCGTGCCGATTTCCAAAACCCGGTCGGTCTTTTTCAGGTTCAACGCCTCGGTCATCGCGGCCACGATATAAGGTTGCGAGATGGTTTGATTGTCGCCGATGGGCAATGGAAAATCCCCATAGGCCTTGTGCTGAAATGTTTCATGAACAAACAAATGCCGGGGAATCCGGTTCAGCGCTTCCATGATTCTTAAGTCTTTTATTCCCCGGTCGACGAGTTGCTCCTCGATCATCTTTCGCCTTTGACCCGAAAAAGATTGAACCGCCCTGTCAGCAGGATTCATCAGCACATTTCCTCATAACCATTTCATTTATTTGGACTTTTTCGATTAACAATGATACAAGTAAGGCCATCAACTAAAGTTTACATGCTGGACGGAGAAACTATCAGGAAAGTAAAACCGGACAGGCTGGGTTAAATCCCACACCGACCCTTTGGCTCTGCACAGTATCCAATCAGGGTGGGGAAGCTTCATAAAAGTTTTACGGTCAATGGATGAAATACGGACTCCGGAAATTTTAATGCAGGGAGGTAAACCTTCTGCAACTAGGTGCTTCGTGCGGGGACCTGGGGAAGAAACTGGAACCCATCTGGGATTCTGGCAATGAGCTCAGTTTTTTGGGATTCTGATAAAAAATCAACTCCCAGCAGTCCTCCCAACCGTCGTACTTTAGAAGGTAAATATTATCATCATCGGCCTTGATTTTAAAATAACTGGTCCCCTCTCCATACCAGCGGTCGACGATGTCCATGACTTCGTAACGACGATCGATGAGGTTGAAGGCGATCGGCCTCTCGTTGAGCTTATAGCCTGACATGCATTCGACCTTTATCATGGGCGTATGGTATGCCGAACTCTAAAAAAAGTAAACTTTTTTCTCCCGCCCCGTTACACGGGGAGAAAAGTTAATGAAGAGTTTCCTGGGGGCATAAAGGCAAAGGTCGAATAGCACATACCCTTTCTACCCCTTCGGGGCATGAAAGCTAATGAAGAGGGATACCACAGGGGCATGAAAGCTAATGAAGGGATATCACATGTTCACAAGCTCTGGGTAATTTCTGGAATAACATCTGGATAAAAAATGCGGGAACCGGATTTAAACAACATTAAAAAACACCTCACCGAACTGGTCCGGGAACGCAACCTTTTCACGACCCCCGACCAACTGGCCCAAGCGGGGGAATACATTCGCCAGCAATTGCAGTCGGCCAACCTGTCGGTCAGACAAGAAACAGTTCCCTTTGAAGGCATGCAATCCATGAACCTGCTGGGCCTGAAACAAGGCGCAGACCCTTCCTCCAAGACCTTCGTTCTGGCCGCACATTACGACACCGTGGAAGGCTCTCCGGGAGCCGATGACAACGCCAGCGCCGTTTCTGCACTGCTGGAAACCGCGCGCTGTCTGGAAGATTCACAATTCAACCAGTCTCTGCTTTTCGCCGGGTTCACTTTGGAAGAATACGGGTTCGTCGGCAGCCGTCACTTTCTCGAACAGGTTAACGGGGAAGCGGGGTTCTCAGGAATGATCTCGCTTGAAATGGTGGGTTTTTGCAACCCCGAATCCGGGTCACAAAACTACCCTCCTTATATGGACCCGACCCAATACCCGGATACGGGAGACTTTATCGCCGTCGTCGGCAACGAACCGTCGGCGGCACTGGCTCATTCTTTAGCCGAGATCATGGACCGGACCGTCCCGCCACTTGCGGTGGAAAAGCTGGTCGTGCCTGGCCGGGGCGATGAGTTTCGGGAAGTGACTCTGAGCGATCATTTTCCCTTCTGGGAAAAAAGCATCCCGGCGGTCATGGTCACGGACACGGCATTTTTGCGCAACCCAAATTACCATCAACCCTCGGACACTCTGGACACGCTGGACATTGAATTCATCGGCCATGTAACTAAAGGCATCTGCAAATTTTTGGAATCCCATTTAGGGACGCCTCAATAAATTTAATATGAACGAATTCCTACATCCCAGCCAGCATTTAGAACCCCCTGAAGTGGGAGAACGCCCTCCGCCTGAAGTGACCATTGCACCTGAGCCTGAACCTGAACCGCAAAAGAAACAAAAACGCTCCTGGCTCAAGCGCCTGCTCATTTTCACCGCGGTCGCTCTGCTTGTCTTCATCCTCCTTCTGGTTGGCGCCGGGTTCGCTCTGACTTATTATTTTCCCTCGGAACGCATCAAGCCCATCGTCGAAAAAGAACTGACCGCGTTTCTAAAAATTCCGGTGTCTATCGAGTCTCTGGATTTAAACATTTTGCGCGGGATAAACATTTCCCGTTTGCAGCTTGGAGAGAACGAACCTGTTTTTGCCGTTAAAAGCCTCATCCTGGATTATGATCTGACTGAGCTCATGCAGGGGCGGTTCGTCATCAACCAGGTGCTGGTTGACAACCCCAAACTGAATCTCGTTTCGGTGGACGGAGTATGGAATTTTCAGCCTCTCCTGGAGCTGGGAAGTTCAGATAAACCGCCCCCCGTCGCAAAAAAATCAGCCGGACTTCCGGCCCTCCCCATTGCCCTGGACTTGCGTGAGTTCGCCATTCGCAATGTTCAGGTGAATCTGGACATGGACGGGGAAATAAAAAGCCGGCTGGAAGGGTTGAGCCTCACCGCCCACGGCAAAATCAATGAGGATGAAGTCGACATTGTTCTTAGAACGATCATGGCCCCGCCGGCCAAGGGAAAACACAACCTGGAGTTTTTTTCCAGCCAGGGAAAAGGCATCGATGTAAAAACCCTCTCCCTTGTGGACATGAAAGTCAGCGCTCAGGATTTGAACAACGTTCGACTGGCCGGAACGTTAAACTTGCAGAATAATCAGTTCCAGGCTCCCGACCCTTTGCCTTCGCCTGATTTGTCGGTCGCAATCGACCTCACCGCCGCCGTTCAGGAACGAGGGGTGAACATCAGACAACTCAAGCTGGTCATCGGCGAAAACAACAGGGTGGACATCACGGGCTCTGCGTCCGGACTGGCAAAAGACCCCCGTTTCAACATCAAGCTCAACGAAGCGGTGTTCAACATTGAAGATCTTGTCGGGTGGGCGGGCACGCTGATTCCCGACATCAAGGCCAGCGGAAATATCCAAATATCCAACGTGAAAGTCAGGGGCCACATGCCGGACTTCAAGCCTGAGGATATCGAGCTTATGACCGCGACGATCGGCGTTAAAAACCTTGCCGTCCACTACCCGGAGCTCTCGGCTGAATTAACAGGGACCGATGTGGACATCGACCTTGCCAACGTTCTGTTGAAAAACAGCGTTCCTGAAAATCTGGACTTGAAAGTCCATCTAAAAATAGATCAGGCTCAGGCTCAGGGCCTCACGCTAAACGGTTTGAATCACGATCTTAAGATCAATGGCAAGGGAGCCAACCTTGCTGATGTCTCCCTCGCATTTTCAACCGCTTTAAAAAAAG
>VAPK010650995.1_pt1 | contig 12752 bp, 9 predicted proteins | sample 3395031 | NCBI WGS metagenome assembly VAPK01 (sample SAMN08290443, study PRJNA428436) | hydrothermal vent metagenome | isolation source: Deep-sea hydrothermal vent chimney 1 | place: Pacific Ocean: Juan De Fuca Ridge | reverse complement strand
TTTCACTGGTTTAATATTAATAAAGAATGTGATTGGCGAATCGATTCATCGGCATCTGCAAAATTAGCTTTTAAAGCTGCTTTAGCGCATTAACAATTTATATCCGATCAATAGCTATTTGCTAAAACTGCTACCACCAATATACCCCACCGGTCGTGGGGTGCCTTCTACTATAATTCAGCGACCTATCTCAAGTCCTAAATGAGGATATGCATCCAAATATGGGATTGAATATGCTTCCATCCCACCTGTTTGATCAGAAAGGTGAAAATACTGCATTTTATAACCTAAAAAGTCGGCTAGAGCTGAAGAGCGATACCGAAGATCAAAAGGAGCCATTATAAAATCGGAAACGACGACACCCACTGGCGCACCAATAGTCGACCCACCATAGCGCGCTACATCTTTAGAAGGAACTTGCAAGAATTCCCAGGCCCTTACAGGCAAGTTATTCGCAATCGAAAAATTGGCCATCCCTATTGTCGGGTTAATGAGGTCCGAAACCAAACAAAACCCATCGACATTTCCAGTAGCCGAGGTCGAACCTTCAATCGAAACACATTCCGTGCCGATTGGTGACCCTAAAGAAGGGGGAAATCTACGAAATGAACCGCCATTTGTAAATTGGACCTGCAAAAACTGTAAGCCTGATACTGGCAAATCATTACCAACAGAAATAGTAGCGGAACCCGTCGACCCGATGAGATCTGAAACCAAACAAAAACCTTCAGGATTATCAGTGACGACAATCGAGCCATCAGCAGATACACATTCTGTTCCAATTGGTGCACCAAACCCTGGGGGTGCAAGTGGGCTACTCGTTAAACTATCACCTCCAAAAGTAACCTGTAGGAACTGCAAGTCTGTCACAGGTGCATTATGGGCAACCGCAAAACTTGCGGATTCTACTGCCGAGGTACTAAGATCCGAAGCGAGGCAAAACCCTCCATCTGTCCCTGTTGTTTTCGCAGCAGAACCACCTATTGACAAGCATTCTGTATCAAATGTAAGAGGAGGTCCAGCAGAGCTGATATCTGCAAACTTAACCTGCAGGAACTGCAGTCCAACTATCGGTAAGGCATTGGCAATTGAAAAAACCGAGAAATCCGTCATTGATTTTTTTAGACTCGAAATCATACAGAACCCGCCAGAATTCCCATTGCCATTATCTGAAGGAGAGCCATCGGGAGAGATGCATTCCTGAACAGTCTGGCCACTAGCTCTCTGTGTACTGCCATCCGCAAATATGGCTTGCAGAAACTGCATACCCGTTGCAGGCAAGCCATTTTTAAACGAAAAGTTTTGAAAATCTTTTTCTGAGGTGCTGAGATCCCCAGCCATACAAAACCCTTCCGTTGATCCAGTAGCTTCGCTCGAGCCGCCAGCAGACATGCATTCCGCCCCCAGAGCTGAAACCTGATCACCCACAACCTCTATGTCTTGTAATGCCATAAAGCTGGAAGCCTGAACTCCTGTGGCAGTCGTGAACATTGTTGCCGAAGATTCTATGTCTGAAGCCAAGCAAATCTCTCCTGCATTCCAGCCAGCAGAATTTGAATCATCAATCGCCATACATTCTGCTGCATCATTCTTGGTTATCAATGCTGCTTCCAAGATCGGAGTGGGACTAACTTGTTGGAATCCAGATAGTGGCTGGGGGTCAGCCGACATAGAAATTGTGGAATAGAGTGTTAACGCGAAAGAACCACTTAAGAACATTATTTTTCTTATCATTATTTTTTCCTGCTAATGTCTGAAGATTTAAAAATGCAGAGTGTAACTATTCCCAGGAGTACGAACCTCACAGACCTCTACAATACTTATTCAAAATTACAGCACACATCTATTTTTTCGAAACAATAAAACATCGAAAGTGCAACAATTATTTAATCTTAGAGCTAACACCTTACCTGATTCATAAGTACTGCGCAATCATTTTGAACGTGAGATTGATTTCCATTAATAGAGGTGGCCATAAAAACAATTCAAATACAATCAGAATGAAATTGAATAACCAGCATATACGATTGGCAAGATATATGTATCGTTAACAAATCCATTTTTGTACCGACTCAAACCCGCACCAAGCAATATTTTCTGCTTTTTTGTTAAAGCCCATTTTGTGATTAAAGAAACGGTGCCTTTTTGTGTATTCGAAAGATTAAAAACATCTATAGCATCCCCGTCAACAGCAAAAACTCGTTCGCCTGCTAAAATACCTAACCTTATATATTCCAGCAATCCTAACGGTTTGTTTTGGCCAAAATAATGTGTCCATTTGACATCTAACGCTACCGTCTCTGCTTTCCCTTGAGATCGTAATACATTTGAAGATTTGATCAAATAAGTACGCAACTGAATCCAATCATATCCATCATTGAAAGCAAAACCAATGGTGGGAGTTAATTGGTCTACATCCAGATTCCGACGATATATTGATCGTGCATAACCGATATCCAGATAAAAAGATTTACTTTGGTTCATCCATGAAAGTTGAGGAGCGAGAATAATGACATCATCCGTATAATTACCAGCATCGTTATTATTAATCCGGTAAAAATCAAAACGAGTAGTGAAGACCCCTCCCAGCAAGGGAGGCTTAAAGTGCAATTGACCACTGGCAAAATATTCCTCTTGAAAAATATCCCCAATACCAAGCTTAAAATCGATCCGCATACGATTATATCCCAAAATGATACCGCCTCTTTCATGATCAGCATGAACATACACACCACCACCAGCAATATAATTACGAAATAAAGAATTTCTATAGCCGCCACCTTCTCCTTGAATGTCTAACCGGTATTTCCAACCACTCTCCGCATAAGTATTGGGGATAAAAAGAAACAGACTCAGTAAAAGATAATTAATGCAGTGTTGTTTCATTATTATTCTCAAATACTGGATAAATATTGGTTATATGTTGTGGTATACCAATATCATTCTCCAAACCAGTTCCACATAATTCAGCTTCAAGACGCATGTTTTTTCCATTCAAAACCATATGGGTACATCCTTTTTCAGGGGCTATTGTTACCTGTGTGTAGACACACATCTTGCTAAAAATACCATTAAGTTGATGTTCGGCTGTTTGCAGCCAGGTATTTTGTTTTTCTTCCCAACATCGTTGGTAACACGAAAATAATCCTTTATTCGGCCAATAAAGGATATTTTCAAGAACACGCTTTAAGGAAGGCAATGGGAACAATCGCCTCGAAGGTTGATCTTGCCATGACAATGTTTTTTCTCCAAAAGGAGTCACCCCTAGGCAAAGCGCAAAAAGATCCAAAAACAAATCATAATTGCCGCTACGATCGTAAAGGGCGAGCATTTGATCTGTCTCACTAAAGGCAACTTCACTACCGGAGCAAACTTTTAAGCTAAACTGACCATCTATTGTCACAATAACGGTAACGATTCGAGATTCCCAGTCTTGATTGTTAATCCGAAATCGGTAGTACAACTGTTTTCCGACAGGTAAATGCAGAGCTGCTTTTAAATAAGGATTTGGTGTTGGGAAACTTATTCTCTGTTTTTCCAATGGTCGGCTATAAAACTGAAATATTCGAGCATTTACCTTATTGACAGTTGTTATTTGAGTCAAATGGAATGGTACTGTTGGGCTATTCAAGCTAGCACCTTTTTGAATATGAAGGTGGAGATGGGGTTGCGGCGAACGCCCGGAATTTCCACAACAGCCAATGATTTGTCCTGGCTCAAGAACTTGCCCTTCTACAACCTCCAGTGAATATTGTTTTAAGTGGCAAAGCAGTACAAAGCAATGATTATATAAATTGATTAGTACAAGATTTCCCCAGTTTTGCTGGGTATTTATCTCACCGGGCAAATTGTCGATTTGATTATTAATACAGCGAACCACAGTCCCGTATACAGGAGAGACTACAGGAACACCAAAGCAGTAGTAATCTTCAAGTTTTGTTCCAGAATTACGATAACTTTGCACTTCATCCATAATAATAAAATCAAGTGCATGTTGCCAAGGAGGGTGATGTGTATGCCGACCATTAAAACCTTGGTAAACAACCCACTCACCGAAAAAAGGAGCATAAACGGGTATACTACTCAATTGTCCTCCCCGAACCCGAACCAATCGGGAACGCTCTGATGAAGCTTCTGGTAAATCAGGTCTATCCAACAACAAAAATGGGGGAGTACTGGCAACACGCTTATTGAGTGCCGTGAGTAGTGTGAGCGTAATCAGTAAAAAAGGCATGGCCATGACAGGCAAGTCATACACCGATAGGTAAGTCTGTATTGAGGTAGTAATCACGGCAGCAAATGCAGCTCCCAACATAGCGATTATAAAACTTCTTACCCCAGGTACCATAAAAATACCGCCAAGGGAAATAGCTGTTAAGGTAAAATTAAAGCCAGCCCAGTCTGTTAGTGTTGAATAAGGTAAATCTGACAAATTGTAATAAAGCGTATGACCAACAAAATAACCACTAATAGCAAGAAATGCAAGATAACGCGATACTAGCAATATACCAGTAAAAAGAATCAGCCCAAATATAGGATGGGGTATAAAAAATATAGATGCCAGAGAGATCAGAAAGTGATTTACCACTTCACTAAAAAATGAATTGATTGGCATCAATAAGGGTAAATTTTTACTGAGACCACCATAACCTTGTGCGGCAAAAATCATTGAAAATGCAACCAACACAAAAGGTAAACTGAGAGCAGGTAGTCTTTCAAATCTCCATAAGGCATCAGCAATAGAAACTGTTACAAAGACGGTGAGAATGGCCGCTAAAAAGATTAAAACAATTAATCGCTCATCTAGTTTATAAGTTGCACCGAGGGCAAGACCAACTAACAAACTGTTATAACCGTACAGACCGCTTTGTGAATCAGCAAACTGCAAAACTCTGGCAGTAATGGTGCCAGTTATTGCTGCCATCAATCCAGCAAGCCCTGTATTAGGAAACCATAACGTGGCCAGCAGGAAGCTCGCACCCACCCGAGCATCTGGAACAAACAAGATTGCTGCATAACTACGAAACAACCCCTTAACACCAGGAAACACCCACTCCCAATCAGAGAATCGCCACCAGCTTGTTGGTAGTTTAGCCAAGCTTGAAATTTCCATTCAGATGTTCAGGCAAAGATTCAAGCTGGTTCATTGAAGATAAATCCTCTGCCTGTCGAATAACTGAGACCTGACCATCTTCATGGATCATAACAATATTTGGGCGATACTCGATAAATTGGAGCCACTGTGTATTATTATAAGCACCTACAGGACTGATCAGAAGTTGGTCGCCAACTTGTAATGGTGGGATCATAATGCTCTGACGTACCACATCAATGTTCATGCAGAGAGGTCCGTAGAGCACCGTGTCTTCAGCAAAACCTTCCAAAGGACGGGTGGGTTGAACTCGGTGGTGATACCAAAATGCTGTAAATAACAAATTGACTCCTGCATCCAAAACCGCAGCAGGTTTACCATTTGGCAGTCGGCGAGTCGAGACAACTGAAGAAATAAGCACTTCCGCATCATCAACAACAACTCGTCCGCTTTCTATTATTAACGTAGGTTGAGGCTTATTTTGCGTACGCCTTTGGGCTGTTTCTCTTAAAAGGGTTGTGCAAATAGCATCGGCGTATTGCTCAATACTTGGGATAGTCTGTTCAGTAGAAATATAAACCCCTTGTAAATCGAGACGGGATGCAAAACCACCACCAATATCAAGACTATCAATGATACAGCCAGTCTGTTGTTCGGCTGCCTCCATAAACTCACACATAATCTTAATTTGCACTGAGTATGCATTGGGTTCAAGAATAAATGTACCTATATGACTATGCAAGCCACATAATTTCAACCCTTGGCTGTTACTAATTCGGCGAGCTGCATCAATTGCCTGCCCAGATTCAACGTTAAAACCAAAACGGCTCCATGGCTCGGTAAAGCCAGTATCAAAATTTAGACGGAGTGTGACTGAGACAACCTTATCTGCTTCACGGGCAACTTCTTCCAGCAAATAGAGTTCATCCATGTTATCAACATGTATGCGAGCCCCTTCTTCGACACAAAGTGCAAGTGTCTCTTTATTTTTATGTGGCCCATTAAATAGTATACGGTTACCGGGCACACCAAGTGCCCGTGCCTTTTCATACTCAAATAAAGAAACGACTTCAGCCCACGAACCTTCCTGATGAAGGGTTGCACAAACTGCATTCAAGTAATTGGTCTTATAAGACCAACCGAATACCACGGGTTGATACCGTGTTTCAAAAGCCTGCATTAAACGACGAATATTTGAGCGTAGCTGCTTTTCTGAAAGGACAAAAAGTGGGGAACCATATTGACTTATTAATTCTTTAATGGAAATCTCGTCAATCGCTTCGATATACTCTTTCGCAGGCACTCTGCCAAATTTATTTAGGGTACCCTCACTATGTGGGGTGATGGTTGGTTTTATCCAGTTTTTTCGGATAGACATAATTATTCTTTATTATTCTTTATTTAATATGATTTCATTTCGCTGACCCCAAATTGTCATACTTTCGAATTCAGAACGCTCAATTATCTTATCCTGGGAATAACGAATATAGTATTTTCCTATGTCAGGATTTTGACTTTCAATCGATTCCTTTTTAATCATTTTAACTAGCATCCAAGGCAAGTTGCAACCAGCCGCAGCTGAGAGATAAATCCAGGCTGGGAAGCGGGGATTAATTTCAATGAGATTATACACACCTTGGGATGTTCGTAACATTTCGACTTCCAGAGGGCCAGTCCACTTCAATTCATTGACTAATTTTTTTGCTGTATTTAATAATACTTCATCGTGAATGGTTACTCCAGCCCAAGCTTTGCCTTTGTCGGTAACTGCACGCTTTCGCATCATGACTGGGCCATTAAGATGTCCTGCCCCATCCCCGATAGCGGTAAGATTGAATTCCTCGCCAGAAATAAACCTTTGGACTAATATGGGCAACCCCCACTCAGCGGAAATCTTTCGAAATAAAGCCGCCCCTTCTTCAGCATTGTAGGCAATTCCGGCATCATAATAAATGCCCTTAACAACTAATGGGTATTGCCAGCCTTTTTGATGACAAGTATAAAAAAAACCTGGGTGAGAAATTTGAGTTATTTCAGGTGATTTAACACCGGCTTGTTTGGCTAGTTCAGGTAGCCGATTTTTATCTCGACGATTGAGCTGTTTCCCATCAGGCAGCAACAATGCAACCTCCATTTGTTTTAGATGATCTTGAATTCTAATAAAGTTAGGCAGCTCCGCATCCAGACAGGGAATTAGAATATCAAATGGGTCTTTATGATGAATTTCTTGCAAACGCTCTAATAAGACCTGATCGCCACTTGAGGGATAGGGTAATAGATATGCTGAATCGATGATTTCACTCAGGTAAAGCCCCGAGTCCATGACATCATAACCTAGCCCAATAATTATGCCATTAAACTCAGCTGATTCCCGAATACAACGGGCAACTGCTAAGCCAGAACTCGGGTTATCTGGTTTTGCATTAAGGCCGGTAATAGCTATACGAATACTGGACGAATGGATCACTAAAGGTTTAAAGCACGTATTGTCTGATTTGCTCAAGAAACTCAACAACATTACGTTCAATAATCTTGGCTTCCCCCTCAAATTCACGCGTAATTTGAGTATGCAATACATCCAAATCGCTATTTTTCTGCAACTGTTTAATCAGCCAAAAACCAGTATCGTTTACGGTATAACTTTTACCTGTCACTGGGTCGAAAACAAAACCGCTATCACTTAATGCCAAACGCTTAAACATGTCTGTATTCAAAGTAAAATTATATGTAGAAAGTTGTCCCATGGTTATCCTCTTACTTTGCTTGTTTACAAAAAATAAGGTCAATCTTGTGTTGGAACGAACTACAACACCACTCTAATACGATATTGTGACCAGTCCATTCATGCATTGCATTGTAACTATACCCTTGAGCCAAAAATCTAAATTTTGTCAGTTAGACATATTGATCTTATTAACTGAACTGGTTGACCAATAAGATCAGATTTTGCTTCAAGTTTGTGGGTTTATCAAGTAACCCATTCCCCTTAATTATGGGCATGTATTATCTATGTTGTCAAAAATATCCGAGATAGTATCAATAAACCCAATACCTGCACCATCAGTCATTTGATAAAAAATTACATTGGGCATTATAACAGCTGTATGTCCTCCAAACCCTGACATGACCGGCACTTGAGTGTCAGTTCCACAAGCTCTCATAGAGGTTGTGGCGCCGGCATGATAACGCCAAAAACCGTCATCATAATTAAAGTGCTTAAGTCCAGCGTACAGTCCTTGTGGGCTCCCATTCAAGATATTACTCAACATTTCGTTATCCAACAGATTACTTGCTTCAGCCTCCCCGCTGGCAAGCCATTTGCTGATCAAGGCAATATCGTTGGCTTTCGCAGAGATACCATAACCTCCCCATGCGTCACCTTCGGTTGTTCGACGAATTCCTCTGATCGTATGACTGAGACCTATCTCATCATAAACGGGCACGACAATGTCATTAAAACCATCTGCACCAACACCCAACATATCAATTGCCATTTGAGTCAATGCATAACTAACCAGCTCATGGTCTGAAGTATGAGATACCATTCTGGTTCCAGGTATTGCCTTACGTGGCAGTCTGTTACAAGCAAAACCCACACGTCGAACACGCGACTCTTGTGAAAAAAACTGTCTTTTCATAATGAACCCAAGCTCATCGAACTGAAACCGTGGTTGAATATAGTTACCTGTTGCCATATCCAAAGCATTCTCTATAGACACATCATCCCAGTTGCCTGAACTATAACACTCAGGAACTCGTGAAGCAATTGATTCATTGTTAAATCCTGGCCATAATTTCTCTGCTCGCATGACTGCAAGTGAACTAAAAATTGATTTAGTAAAAGAATACACGCTAGTGGTCATTTCGGAGCAATAAGGATGTTTTCCATACCGAGTAACACACCCATCTACATAGTTAATACCATTTACAATGACACCGTACATATGTAGGTCAGCTGCTTTTATCTTGGGATGATAGTGACTTAAATCGACTCCAGGAAAGTCGAATACAAGCTGTGCCAACGGTTTGGTTGGAATATGATTGACAACCTCCTTATTCCAGTTGTTAATAGTCTGCGCTCTACTTGAGACCGCAAACTGATTATATGTGGCCTCCAAAGTTCCATACATATCAAATCCATAAAAACCACAGGTTTCTGAAACCGTTTGAATGTGTGCGTTTGAAATATTTCCGGCATTATCAAAGAGAAAAGTTGCCACACCATTATGTTCACAACTAGCATTTCGTTGCCCTAAGGTAAAAGGGAAGGCAGCCCTGGTCATTCCCTCGTCACCAGACTCATCCCATACCGCACCAGTGCCAACGGCAACACTCCATGCATCATCAGCATGTACTGGCTGCATACCACGACGATCCACTGGAATAAGATCATTTCCTTGTTGGACAAATTCAACATCAAATTTAGGCCATTGGTTTGCTTTTGCAGGCATACTCCTTGTCCACCCATATAGACGTTTAAATGATGGAGTCCCTTTTATTTTTAGACTTCCTTCAAAGTTATTAATAGTTGGGTTGTTATTTTGTGGAAAAAATGCAGCCGCACTGAAAGTATGATCATTTATACCATTAAGGTAAGCTGCTGTGGCTTCATTACGAGATAATCCTCCGGGTATTGACTCAACAACTATATTGTCAAAATAGCAATAATCACTATCATGATTTCCTGCCGCTCTAAGTACCAACGTTAAATTAGGATTATTATCAAAAACGTTAGCATTGAATACTCTCCTATGGACAATTTCGCCATTAGTCTTATCCTTTCCAATCTGTCCAATAGTAACACCTTCAGCTTCTGCAAAACAAAGTTCGCCTTTTTCCAAGAATACCGCTGCCATATCCAGAGAAATAACCACGTCTGAAATATCAGTAGTATCAATTGTCACTGAAGCAGAATCAGAATTTCTAATGTTTAGCATAAGACTACCATTTTTACTGATAATCCTGCTTGATCCATTTGGGTCACTACTACTCCAACTATCAAAATCCCCATCCTGAAAATCATCAAGAAAGATTTTTTCTGCAAAAGCACCTACCGAAAGTGTTGTTAATATTATTGATAATATCGTATTTTTAACTTGCTTCTTCATCAAAGTCTCCTCTATCGTCCACCTAAATTAAAAAATTCTGAGTTTTAATACTTAAAATAATGGTCTGTTATGGATAACTTGGTTAATCAGATAATGCTACTCTTACATTAAAATGTACAGAAAAATACAGATTTTATTTAAGCGGATTCAATCCAACGTTCAGACTTAGTTTGTTAATTGGATAATACTTCGATACGATAGCAACTTCTCGAAACGTTATAATACTGGGAGGAAATATGTTCTATCATTTTTTTCAAGGTCAACCGAATCTGTCCGTTACCTTATTTCAAAAAAATACCATAATAAAAATCATCCGATCTATCAATACTTTAATTTTAACGATTTGCATTGGGTTAAATTTTTCTACTAGTGCACAAGCTGCAGATGAATCTTTAACTTGGGAGGGTGATGGGCTACACAATGGTGATTGGTCCGTATCTGACAATTGGGAAGGTGGTGATCCCAATAATATCAATTATGATGCAACCATCAACCGCACGGGCTTTAGGGGAGTAAATCTTGATCAAAATTTTGACATCCAGGCCTTTAACTTCAATGGAGGCACACTCAATACCAACTCCAACACATTAACGGTCAATGAAACCTTTAATTGGACACGCGGCACCCTGGCAGGTACAGGCGTCATTCGCGCATCTGGTGGGTTAGAGCTGGGCGGCGGCACAATGGTATTCAAAGATAATGCGATTGTAATTAATAGCAAAGATCAGACTGCGAATTGGAACAAGAATAATATTCTAATGTCTTTTTCTGGCGACTCAGGGTTCATAAATGAAGCAGATGCCTTATTCATCGCCAAAGTAGATGATGGGAAAATGGGGTTGTTAAGTGGACGTGGAAAATTCGATAATCAGGGGGCCTTTGTTGCGAGTTTGAGTAGTGCTGACAAAATTATAACCATCAACACAAAAATGAACAATCTCGGCTTTGTAGGCACGCAAGTTGGCGAGTTGCGTCTTAGTGGTGGCAGCACCAGTAGTGGAGCATTTGTTGCTGGAGAGCAAGGAAAAATCACCTTTTCAAGGGGAGTACATGACCTGCTACCCGGCTCGAGCATTACCGGCTCGAGCGTGAAATTCGGTGGCCTATTGGGGACAACCAATATTGGCGGAGTGTATAACGTGAGCCAAACTGCGATTACCACCGGAGCAACTGCAAACTTCAATGCACCCCAGAGCAATACAGAAACATTGACCCTGGATGGTGGTTCCATCGGGGGGACCGGGGCTATAGTGGTAGCAGCTGAGACAACATTCCGTAAAGGGATTATTGGTGGCCCAACCACAGGAACGGCGGCTCCTGCACTCCTGCTCGCAAATGGCGGGATAAAATTTGAAAGTTCTGGAGTTAAAGTTATTCGCGGCGAGCGAATTCTTGTAGCTGGTGGAGAAAATTCAAGCTGGGAAGGTGGAAGCATCATATTGGCGAATGGACGAGCAGAGGGATCCGATACATCTAGAGGCTCAGTTTTATTTAACCAAGGGGTTTTTACAGCCAAAGCAGTTGGTCGTTCAGTCACTGGTCCAGGTTTGATTTTAAATGCGGGCGCTTTCATCATCGATTTACCCGAACTTTACGAAAAAGTAGAGGGACAGCCGAGAAAACAGATCTTGATAAAGTCTAATTTTACCAATACTAGTGTTTTATCACTTCAAGGAGCTAACTTACTAATTGGTGGAGAATTGGAAGAAGGAAATATATTTAATAACACTGAGACAAATCGGTTCAATGGTAATTTCACCCAAACTGAAACAGGAATTACAACTTTCGAAATTGCTGGTAACGACAAAGGAATGGAATATGACACCTTGGAAATATTAAATTCAGCTATTCTTGATGGGGCATTCTTTATCAAATTAGTGGACGACATTCTATCTCCCAATCCTTCTGTCGAAGCGTTTAATCCGGAATTAGGAGACTCTTTTGATCTGCTAGTGGCTGGAGAAATTATTGATAATGACTTGGTCTTTGGCGGCCCACACGGTCACTTGTTCAAACGTAGCATTATAGAATTGCCTGATGAACGGTGGGCAGTACGAGCAACCTTTGTACCTATTCCAGCAGCTTTTTGGTTGTTTATGAGCGCTCTGTTTGGTATTTGGCGTGTTGGGATTAGACCATCAAGATAGGAAAGAAGAAAAGTTTAGATCTACAATTATTTAGAACGTGCATGAAACAACTTCAACAACTAGCTAGTTTTTTTGTCTGTCTCCGGCGTTGTGGCAACACTTGTGTAGCCTGCTATGCGTCTGTTGCCACGCCTTTAAGACAAACAAAAACCCTGCGCCAGTTGTCGAACTTTTTCCGTGCACGTTCCTTAGTGGCCTTGTCGAGTAAGGGCTGGTGTGTAGAGCCAGCCCTTCTGTTAAAAATAATTAGAAACTGCGAAAATTCTCAAACGGAAAACTTGAATATTCAAACACGGTTTCAGTCATCACTGAAACTATAAATTGAAAGAAAAGCTATCAGTTTTGGCTGTCAATTATGTAATCTTTTTCCTCCGTTCTCACTGGGCAAGCATTCAACGGCTTAAG
>VAPK010308278.1_pt1 | contig 12753 bp, 11 predicted proteins | sample 3395031 | NCBI WGS metagenome assembly VAPK01 (sample SAMN08290443, study PRJNA428436) | hydrothermal vent metagenome | isolation source: Deep-sea hydrothermal vent chimney 1 | place: Pacific Ocean: Juan De Fuca Ridge | reverse complement strand
TCGCACGATGCGGGCAGCGCGCACTCGCGCGACCGAAACGGGTCAGCTGAACGCACCGAATGCGGAGCCCATGTTGTCCAAGGAGCTATCCGAACGCAATGTACCGCCCGGCTATACGCCGTCGATGATCGATTTCTTCGTGCCGATTCTCGTGTTGTTGAGCGTCTCTATCATTCCCTATTTCCTCTACGACACGCTGATGGTCTTCGAAGCATTCGGCCTTGCCGTCGTCAGCAGCATGTTGTCCTCGGTTATTCGCGGCATGAAGGTTTCCGACGTCTTCGAAGGATTCGTCGATGGCGTCAAGGGCGTCACCTTGGGCGCGATTATTCTGGCACTCGCCATCACGCTTGCGACGGTCTCGGAAACGCTCGGCGCGTCAGTGTTCGTTATTGAGTTCAGCGCCGCGTTTCTAAGCAACGTGCCCTATATCCTGCCCGGAGCCCTGATGATCATTTGCATGATTGTGTCATTTTCCATCGGCTCGTCCTGGGGCACCTACGCCGTGGTATTTCCGATCGCTTTACCGCTGGCCTACGCGGTATCGCCAGACGCCCTATATGTCACGCTGTCGTTCGGCGCCATCATGGGAGGCGCTGTTTTCGGCGATCAGTGCTCGCCGATATCCGACACCACCATCCTCGCATCGCTGGCCTGCGGGTCGGACCTGATGGACCACGTGTTCACGCAATTGCCGCTGGCGCTGGCCGCCGCCGGGATATCGATCGCACTCTATACCGCCGCAGCACTGTTCCTGACCGGCTGATGTTATATAATCGTTATACAATTGGCCGGCGCCGAGCGAACAGCCTGGCGATCCCACTCACAGATTTCGGAGCAGTGACTTGAGTCGCGATCAGAAGTTTTTCGACATGTACTCCCTTGTTATCGGCGTTATTGCCGCGATCACGCTTGCCGTATTCGTGTTGGCATCGAAAATGAGCGCTCTGACGCAGGGCGACTACACGCGCGACGTCGCCGAATATAAAGACGCCGTCGCCGCACAGATACGGCCGGTGGGTCAGGTCTATCTGGCGGGCGAAGAACACGCATCGTCGGCACCCACGTTAGAAACTCAGGCAGCACCGGAACCTGTGGCGACGGTGATGTCCGGGCCGCAGGTCTACAACAAGGCCTGCAACGCGTGTCACGGACCGGGCATCGCTGGTGCCCCGGTTCTCGGGGATGCGGCTCAATGGGTAGAACGTATTGCCCAGGGGAGAGACGTACTGAATCGACACGCGATCGAGGGCTACAATGGATCCGCCGGCGTCATGCCCCCCAAAGGCGGCAACGCTGCGCTCTCGGATGCCGAGGTCGAGGCCGCCGTGGCCTTCATGGTTGATGAATCTCAATAATACGGTGACTGTCATCGTAATTATCGCAAACCGGGCAGGCGTACACACGGGCCGTTTCTAAGACGCTAGCCAGCGCAGACACCATTACAGGATGAATACGAATTCATCGTGTTGACACTTTTGGACGGCGCCAATACGGTCGGGAGAGAGTAGTTTCCCAACGATGATCGTGGAGTCCCGTCATGAGGTTGAGTTCTGAGCTGACGCTGTTGCGTTTCTGTGTAGTTGCCCTTGCCAGTGTTGTCAGCGCATCTGCAATCGCCAACCACACCAACCCACCGGTAAGTGCTGCGCTTGCCGGGAGTGTTCAAACTGAACTCGGATGTCCCGGTGACTGGCAACCAGAATGCAGTGCAACTGAGCTGTTCGACAACGGTACGGTATGGACAGCGACCTTGGTAATTCCAGCCGGAAACTGGGAATACAAGATCGCGTTGAACGATACCTGGGACGAGAGCTACGGCGCGAGCGGTGCAAATATCGCGTTGAATCTGGCTGTCGCGACTGCAGTCACGTTTACCTACGACCCGGTTTCGCATGACGTCAGCGATAATGCTCCGCTGCTGCAGCCCACTTCGGTCACGATCGCAGGCAGCTTACAAAGCGCACTTGGTTGTCCCGGCGATTGGGACCCCTCCTGTAGTACCACCAACCTTGGTTTCGATGCCGATGACGACGTCTGGCAGGGTGTGTTCAGCGTGCCGGCTGGCACTTGGGAGTACAAAGCCGCGCTGAACGGCACATGGGACGAGAATTACGGCGCCAATGCCGAGCGAGACGGGCCGAACATCGCTTTGAACCTCAGCGCAATTACAGACGTCAAGTATTACTACGATCATGCCAGCAACTGGATTACCGACAACGAAAATTCGGTCATCGCGGTTGCGCCCGGCAACTTCCAGTCCGAACTCGGTTGCCCGGGCGACTGGCAGCCGGACTGCCTGCGATCCTGGCTGCAGGACCCGGACGGTGATGACATCTACAGTTTCGCTACACGCAACATCCCCGCTGGCGACTACGAGGTCAAAGTCGCTCACGACGAGAGCTGGAACGAGAACTACGGGGCGGGCGGCGCGCAGAACGGCGCGAATATTCTGTTCTCCGTCCCGAATGCTGGCGACCTTGTTGTCTTCAGCTACGATCCGACCACACACATCCTCGACATCGGCGGTGAGCTGCCGAAGGGCAACATCAGCGAGGCGCGCGCGTATTGGCTGAGCGAAGACACGCTCGCGTGGAATGTGCCAGATGGCAGCGCCGTAAGCCTGCATTACAGTGACGATGCAGGTCTCGCAATCACGTCGGGCGGCCTGGAAGGCGGGGACTCCATCACCCTAACGCGCGAGGGTGCGGTTGACGGTGCAATCGCGGAAAAATTTCGCCATCTCTCAGGGCTACCCACCTACAAGATAAGCGGCGGCGACCTTGCTCGCGTGCCTGCGATTCTCAAACAACAGTTTGCGATCGCAGCCATCGACGGTAACGACGAGCCGGTTGATGCGACCGGCGTGCAAGCGGCCGGCGTTATTGACGATCTCTATACGTACGACGGCGAGCTAGGCGTCAGCTACGACGGCGACACACCTGTTGTTCGCGTTTGGGCACCAACCGCGCGATCGGTGAAACTGCGCCTGTACGATGACTCGAACAACGCGAGTGAGGCTAGCGCCGTATTACCAATGTCCGCGGACCCTGCCACTGGCACCTGGAGCGTTGCGGGCGACGCGAGCTGGGACCACAAATACTATCTCTACGAGGTCGAGGTTTACGCGCGATCGGCCGGAGAGATCGTAACGAACCTGGTCACAGACCCGTATTCACTCAGTCTGTCTACGGACAGCAAGCGTACACAAATCGTGGACCTCTCCGATGCCGCCCTCAAACCGCACGGTTGGGATCATCTGCGCAAGCCGCGTTTAAGAGCGCCTGAAGACGTGGCGATTTACGAACTGCATGTGCGTGATTTCAGTATGCATGACGCGACTGTTCCAGAGCTTCAGCGTGGCACGTTTAAGGCGTTTTCACTGCGACACACACGCAGCGGTCGTCATCTGCAAAAATTGTCGCGCGCCGGTATGACGCACGTTCACTTATTGCCCTCATTCGACTGCGCCAGCGTTCCGGAAGACAGAAGTACACAGGCGACACCGGGAGACTTGTCGGTCTACGCACCGGATAGCGTCGAGCAGCAGGAAGCGATCGACGCCATTCGTGATCAGGACGGCTTCAACTGGTGCTACGACCCGTATCATTACACCACGCCCGAGGGGAGTTATTCGACGAATCCCGACGGATCAACGCGAATTCTTGAGTTTCGGCAGATGGTTGCCGGACTGAGTCGCAAGGGTTTACGCGTTGTTATGGATGTCGTTTACAACCATACGAGCGGCAGCTTGCAGGGCGAGAAATCAGTCCTGGACAAGATTGTTCCCGACTATTATCACCGACTTAACAGTGCGGGCTACATCGAAACCAGCAGTTGCTGTGCCAACACGGCTACCGAGCACAACATGATGGAAAAGCTGATGCTCGATTCGCTCAGAACCTGGGCAACGGCGTACAAAGTTGATGGCTTCCGATTTGATCTGATGGGGCATCACAGTCGCGTGAACATAGAAAAAGCGCGCGACATGCTGCAATCGTTAACGAAAAAGTCCGACGGCGTGGACGGCAGCGATATTTACCTTTATGGCGAGGGCTGGAATTTTGGCGAAGTTGCCAACGATGCGCGATTCGTTCAGGCCACACAGATCAACATGGGAGACAACACCGGCGTCGGCAGCTTCAATGACCGGCTCCGTGACGGCGTGCGTGGCGGTGGACCGTTCGATTCCGGCATAGACCATGTACGTCGGCAAGGCTTCATCAACGGCATGTTCGTCGATCCGAACAGCGAAAACTCCGGCAGCGCCGAGGAGCTTGACGAACTTCTGCGCCTCACGGACTGGATACGAGTCGGTCTGGCCGGCAGCATCGCCGACTTCCAGCTCGTAGACCGCTTTGGCAATCTCGTGCAGGCCAAAAATGTCGATTACCCCGGGCAGGGGGGCGCCGGTTATACGAGCGATCCGCAGGAAGTAATTAATTACGCGGCGTCTCACGACAACGAAACGCTTTTCGATATCAGTCAGTACAAACTACCTCGTGCGACAAGCACCAGCGATCGCATCCGCGTTCAAAATCTCGGTAACAGCATAGTGGCGCTGAGTCAGGGTGTGCCGCTGTTCCATGCGGGGCAGGACATGTTGCGATCGAAATCCATGGACCGCAACAGCTTCAACTCCGGCGACTGGTTTAACATTCTGGACTTCAGTTATCAAAGCAACGGATGGGGTCGAGGCTTGCCGCCGTTCGGTGACAACAGTGCGAACTGGACGGAGCAGCAGTCGCTTCTGAGCGACCCTGATTTGTCAGTTGATCGCCACGATATCAAGCACGCGACTAGGCACCTGCGCGAAATGCTCCGTATTCGGAGAAGCTCGAAACTGTTTCGATTACGGACCGGTCAGGACGTAATGGAGCGAGTCGAGTTTCACAACACCGGCCCGAACCAGATCCCGGGGCTTATAGTTATGAGTCTACGTGGCCACGACAAGATTCGATCTGTTGTACTCTTTAACGCGTCCGCAGAGCCTCAGGAATTCTTCTTTGACACGGGCGAAAAAGGCGAGTTCAAGCTGCACAAGGCTCAGAAACGTTCCAGCGACCCTGTTGTGCGGACATCTCGCTACGACGACAAGACATTCTACGTGCCTGCGCGCACCGCGGCTGTGTTCGTGGCAAAGCACTGACGGCCCAGGTATTTCGCTGATGATGCGCCAGAAGTTTAAGCCAAAATATGCAGTCACTATTCGGTTACGGTTGAGTAGGGGTTCATAAATTGACGTCCCCAGAAAAACTTCTTATCCACTTCACTCGATTCAGCTTCCTCACAAACCGCATCCCAATGCTGTGCGATGATCTCTGTTCTGGCTCACGAAGCAGATATGAGAAAACCCAACTGACAGCAATCGCGCTGGAAATTGAGAGCAGCTGCCAAAACAGAGCGAAGCTTCCAGACAACTGCCAGGCCAGCGTAGCCGCTACTGCACCAGCAATCCCGAGATACCATGGAGTGGTTGGGAAGGTCGCCCGCTTCATCAGAAAGTGCAGGGGAACTCCGAACAGAATAATTGCCACAAAGGATATTGGCACCGTAAACGCGGAAACGGTGGCAGTTTGAATACAGTACTCGAGTACTGTTCTCGACTCAGTAAGGCCGTAGTAAGAGTTCGGCAAAACAGCGAATGACAACGCGGATGCCGGAATAGCAGCCAACGGAGATATTAGAATTGCTTTTGTGAGTGGCCGCATCGAACCCTCCCGCAGGCGAATGCTTACCCGTTGTGATTGTTGCGTAAGATGAAGTGCAAGTACATTGCCTTGTTAGGTGCCTTTTCCTACCAGAGATTCCTCCTGGAGTGCTATGCGGGCTGGAATGAACGCATTGAAGCGTTTGCGCCATGGAAGAACCAGCACAAACTCCTCTGCAAATCCTAACGTTACTCTAGCGGCTCCAAGTGGGTCTGCTCCAAAGCGTTGATTCTTTATCAAAGCGGCAAAGTGAATGTTCGATTCGGAAACGAAAATCGCCACTTCCTTTATCCTGCTGGCTTGAGCCAGATACAGCTCACCATAAGATTCTTCCGCTATATCAACGTCTATAAACGGGTCGTCCACAACCTTGAAAGGTGCCTGAATTATTCTCCAGGCCCTGTATTCCTTATAGAGACGAAAAAACGGTGGAACGAACAGAATCGCGAGAACACCTGCTCCCACTGCTACATACAACCAGTCAAGCCGGCTTACCCGAAAGGTAAACTCATCCCAATCAAGCTGGAGAAGTTGAAAAAGGAACCATAGACCGACAAAAGGAGCAATTAGTCCAAGAAACCCCAATATTCCTAGTGGTGTAAATCGCATTGTTAGGTAGCTGATTTGCCGAACTCTTGGCTAACAGGACTATAGTACGCCAGTCCGATTATGATTCCATCGACTATCGTTGCGAGGAACAAGAACGGCCCTTCTATTGGCGAAGTGACGCGGTAGCCCCAAAACAGAGAAAGCGACACGCTGATAGCCGTAAGAACCAAGAACAAAGTTCTCGCGGTAGGGTGTAACGACAGCAGGCCAATTAGTATCAACGCTCGTATCGCGACAAGTAGCCAGTAAACGGGCAAGCCGACGCCGAGGACTGCGCCATAACCGTCGATGAACCAGAGCTGGGCTTCAACTTCATTCGATGGAACATAAAACCAACCGATCAGCTCGATGGTCACCATAAGGCCAATGGCCAGTAGGACGAAATGACGGAACCTGATAGTCACTTGAGAGCTGCCTGACGTTTAAGCTAACTTGAAACCCAGCGTACGACGCGATTCTTGCGGATGCAAGAATGATGACGGGAGCGGTTTGCGAGTGCGACGAGGCCGAAGAAACTATTTACAACGACTGCGTGAAGATCACTTCGTAGAAAAATCGGTCGGAAGTAAAATCATCAGGGCCACATTCATACGAACTGTGACCTGACAAAGCTGCAAATTCCGCATTCTCTTTCGTACTTGCTTTTGCAGCAGTCACGCCAGATACTTGGCTGCAAGTTAGCTCAGGCGTTAGCTGTCATTCGGGCGCACCATGAAACGACGTTTGCAGACCGCACTACTGGTCGTTGTTGTAGCTGCCTATTCAACGCATGCCATGAGCGCGGAGCACTCAGACGGCAGGGCTGCGTCGTCGCTTACGTACACTCCGCTTAACTTGATAGCGCACAGCATCGAGAGACTACAACACAATCAGAGCGCCCTGGCTGAGATCCGCCTTGTTAACTTCAAGTTGTTCGGGCTTGATACGAATAATGCGCTTCTTACTGCAAATTTTGAGGCGATTACCGATCGGGCCCGTAATGTGCCGCAAGTGTATGCTCTTATATTGAGAACTTCGGACGGCGGGTCAACCTGGACACAAGTTCTCGATTCCATCGACAGAAGAATCCCCTACATCACCGATGTCAAGTTCATCGGTAAGCGAGGACTGCTACTGTACGAGCACTCGATGGCCGGAAACCATTTCGGGTTTCTGTATTCTCAGAACCAGGGTAAAAACTGGATCGTTCTATCTTGTCGATTGGTCGGTCCGTCATCCTCAGCGCGGAATCGCCGTCGTTTATTCTGACAGTGGCATCCCAATCGACGGCGATCCTGAGCGTGAAACGGCTTACTGGGTTATCGAAACCGCGAACGGTTTTCGGTGGAACATAGTCAGAACCGTTCAGCGCGGTCAAGATGCCAACTTCGATCCAGCTACGATTGCATGGCAGGACGAATGGGACGCCCAGAACGATCGCTGGAAGTTAGTCGTCGATGATGACCGTATTTCTGTCCATCGCTCCGACGATGGAGTCGAGCAGCACAACGTTTTGACACTCCCGTCCGGCATCGTTTGGACGGTGGAACCTACTGAGGGTTACAAATGAGTTTACGATGACAGTGACCTTGATTGTTCACGAATTCCGATCCAGGCACCGCAGTGACAACGCCTCCGCAACGTGAGGTGGTGTTATCGTATCCTTACCGGCAAGGTCCGCGATTGTTCGGGCGACACGCAGCACCCGCTGATGCGCCCGTGCCGACAAACTGAATCGTTCCGCCGCGGCTTCCAGCAATGCCCAGCACTCGTCACTTGCCCGACAAACCGCGTCCAGCTTTCGCCCGTCAAGTCGGGCGTTGCTGACACCGTTGCGCTGCCACTGAACATTCCACGCCACCTCCACCCGTTTGCGAACCGTCTCGCTTGTTTCACCGTCGTTGTTACCGGTTCGTAGCAATTCCGTTGGCGGCCGCAGCACTTCGACGTGCAGATCGATTCGATCCAGCAACGGTCCGGATATCTTACGGCGATAAGCCGCTACCCGATCGCCACTGCAGCGGCAATCCGCAAAACGATCGCCCAGATAGCCGCAGGGACACGGGTTCATGGCCGCAATCAACTGAAACCGCGCCGCGTACTCCGCCTCACCGCCCGCCCGCGACACGTTGATGCGCCCGGTTTCAAGAGGCTCGCGCAAAGCCTCAAGTGCGCTGCGATTGAACTCTGGAAATTCGTCGAGAAACAACACCCCGTTATGCGCTCTGGAAATCTCACCAGGTCGGGGTCCGCGCCCTCCACCAACCAGCGCCGCAGCCGAAGCAGTGTGGTGCGGACTGCGAAACGGCCGCTGGCGCCAACCGCTGATTGCAACCGGTAAACCGAGCACCGAGTCGATCGCCGCCGTTTCCAGCGCCTCCGCGTCGGTCATCGCAGGCAATATTCCCGGCAGCCGCCGTGCAAGCATGCTCTTGCCGGTTCCGGGCGGTCCTATTAACAGCAGGTTGTGACCGCCCGCCGCCGCGATTTCCAGCGCGCGCTTGGCGTGCTGCTGGCCGCGCACGTCTTGCAGATCGTTCGAGCCTGGATCAATTCTGCCGGGGTTGGTTTTCTCGGCGACCACGATGGGCTCGCGACCAGAAAGATGTGCGGCAATCGCCGTCAACGAACGTGCCGGATACACCCGGGTGCAAGCCAATGACGCCTCTGCCTCGTTGCCCTTGGGAACGATAACCTGCCGGCCGAGCGCCTCCGCACTGAGCGCCGCGGGTAGTATCGCCGGCACCGGGCGCAGATCGCCATTCAAAGAGAGTTCACCGTAGACTTCGACGCCGTCAAGCGCATCGCCTGGAAACTGCTTCTTTGCCGCAAGAATGCCGAGTGCTATTGCCAGGTCGTAACGCCCACCGGATTTTTTCATGGCCGCAGGCGCCAGACTGACGGTAATACGTTGCTGCGGAAACTCAAAACCTGAGCTCAACAACGCGCCACGAACACGATCTTTGCTTTCCCGCACCGCCGTTTCGGCCATGCCGACGATGGTAAACATCGGCAAGCCGCCGGACAAAAAAACTTCGATCGTAACTGGCGGTGCATCCGTGCCGTACTGCGCTCGACTCTGAAGAATCGCGAGGCTCATATCCCGGGCCCTCCTGGCCTACTCGGTGTCTTCGATCTCTTTGAGTTTCGCCTCAAGTACCTCCAGTTTTTCCCGCGTGCGAAGCAGAACCGCCTGCTGCACTTCAAATTCCTCACGCGTCACGAGATCCAGCTTGCTGATGCCCGTTTGCAATACACCGCGAAAATTCGTCTCCAGATCATCGCGCACCGAACGCAGCCCTTCGGGAAGCGATTCCGCCAGTTTTTTGGCCAGACTTTCTATCGAATCGTTACTCATTGCGGATTGATACCGCAGCCCGGCAGAAAACGCCAGCACCAAATTCGAACGATTCGGGCTAGAACCGGACTTGCTCACCGTTTTGGTGCGACTGCCGCCAGTGGCTGCACCGCAATAGCGCAGACGAAAAACCGCCAGTGACGTAACTGTCCGATAAATCGGCCAATTTCGGAACTGGCACGCATCCTGCTCTATACCAGGAAACTCAGACACAACAACCATCAACTAAAGGGAGCAAGACCGATGAAGACACCGATTGCCGGACTGACCGTACTAGTCCTGTTAACCGCAAGCACCGCACACGCCGACCTTACCGCCAATCTGGGCTTCGCCAGCGACTACTACTACCGCGGCATTTTCCAGGCACCCAATTCGGTCAGCGCCGGTCTTGACTATGAAAAAGACGGTTTCTATGTCGGCACCTGGACCGCAGACGTCAAAGACGGTCTTGAGGTCGATGGCTACTTCGGTTACGGCGGTGCGGTCGGTGACTTCAGCTACAGCGTCGGTTACACCGGCTACTTCTATACCGGTGATTTCGACGATACCTATCAGGAGCTTAACCTCGGAACGAGCTACGACATATTGTCCATCGATGTGGCGCTCGGGCGCTACGATAATTTTACCGGCCCAACGCTGGACTACACCTATTACTCGCTGACCCTCGAAAAAGACGGTTTCTACGGCAAGTACGCTGGCTTCTCAAACGACTTTGCGGGCGAATACTTCGAAGTGGGTTTTGCTACGACGATCGCTGGTATCGACGTCGGCGTCGCTGCAATTTTTGCAAACAAGGGTCTTGTCGGCACCAACGAAGAATCGCTGGTGCTTTCCATCGGCAAGTCTTTCGATCTCAAGTAGGAGCTATCGAGATGAAAATGATCACTGCAATTATCAAGCCGTTCAAACTCGATGACGTGCGACAAGCCGTCGCCGACATCGGCATTCAGGGCATCAGGGTAGCCGAGGTCAAAGGCTTCGGTCGCCAGCGCGGCCATACAGAGCTCTACCGCGGCGCCGAATACGTTGTCGACTTCCTGCCAAAAGCGAAGATCGAACTGGCGGTTGCCGATGACATCGCCGAGCAGGTCCTGGAGGCGATCAGTGACGCAGCCCGCACCGGCAAGATCGGCGACGGAAAAATATTCGTCACCGATTTACAACAGGCCGTTCGCATTCGCACCGGCGAGACCGGCAGCGAAGCCGTTTAACTGAATTCACCGAGGAGACTTAAGTGGACGCAACAACTCAGATAGCGGCGCAGGTTACCGAACTGTCGTACGCGCTCGATACCTTTTACTTTCTTATGATGGGCGCATTGGTCATGTGGATGGCCGCCGGCTTTACAATGCTGGAATCCGGCCTCGTTCGTGCCAAGAACACCGCAGAAATACTGACCAAGAACGTGGGCCTCTATTCAATCGCCTGCATCATGTACATGCTGTGCGGCTACACAATCATGTACCCCGGCGACTTTACCGGTGGCATATTCCAGAGCGTCAGCACCCTGGGCACAGGTCTGTTGACCTCTGGCGACAACACAGCGGCCGATGTCATCGCCAGCGGTGGCGAGACCTACTACTCGAACCTTTCGGATTTCTTTTTCCAGGTTGTGTTCGTGGCAACCGCAATGTCGATTGTCTCGGGCGCGGTCGCCGAGCGCATGAAACTGTGGTCGTTCTTCGCCTTTGCAGTGATCCTGACCGGCTTCATCTATCCGGTGCAGGGTTTCTGGAAATGGGGCGGCGGCTTCCTGGAGCAAGCAGGCTTCCTGGATTTTGCAGGCTCCGGCATCGTACACCTTTGCGGCGCGGCAGCAGCGCTTGCAGGCGTCCTTCTGCTCGGCGCTCGAAAAGGAAAATACGGCAAGAATGGGGAGGTCAATGCCATACCCGGCTGCAACATGCCGCTCGCCGCGCTTGGCACCCTCATCCTCTGGCTCGGCTGGTTCGGTTTCAACGGTGGGTCGGAGCTACGAGTCTCCGACGTCGGCGAGGCCAACTCAGTAGCGCTGGTGTTTGTAAATACCAACATGGCTGCAGCTGGCGGCCTGGTGTTCGCGTTGTTGTTATCGCGCCTCTGGTTTGGTAAAGCCGATCTGACGATGGCGCTCAACGGCGCACTGGCGGGCCTCGTCGCCATTACCGCCGAACCGCTGACGCCGGAGCCGGTCCTGGCAACCCTTATCGGCGCTGTTGGCGGCGTACTGGTCGTGTTGTCCATCGTCGGCCTCGATAAGCTGAAAATCGATGACCCGGTCGGAGCAATCTCGGTACACGGTGTCGTCGGGATATGGGGCCTTCTCGCCGTTTGCCTGTCCAATCCGAAGGCCGAGCTCGGCGTTCAACTGCTGGGCATCGCCTCTATCTTCGCCTGGGTTTTTGGCACCAGCTTCCTTGTCTGGTTTGTGCTCAAGAAAACTGTGGGTATACGCGTGTCCGAAGAGGAAGAGTATGAAGGAGTAGACCTTGGCGAGTGCGGGCTGGAGGCCTACCCGGAATTTACGTCCGCAGAATGAACATAATGTCTCGAATGAAAATTTCGATAATTAATAACATTATCAACACGTTAACGGGCCGAAAGGCCCGTTTTTTTAGCGCGGGAAACGCTTCATATCTCGCAATCTGTTGTGATAACGATCACACACGTTCGTCCCCGGCCATGCTCTAATAGCGAAATGAAAAACAAACAACTATTAGTCGGGCTTGCCGCAGTCATGATCGCACTGAGCGGCGGAGTCCATGCGGACGAAATCTATAAGTGGATTGACGAAAACGGTAACGTACATTACGAAGACCGCCCGTCCAACATGGCGACAGAAGAGGTCCTGAAACTCTCTTACAACCGCACGAACAGCGGCGCCGTGCAGGATCGCGTGCAAACGCGGCGCGACAATGACGAGGCCCGTCGCCAGGCACGTGAAGAAACCACAAATGCGAAGCAAACAGCAGCTGACGAGCGAGCAGCGGCAGAAGAAAAGCAAACAAAGTGCCAGAACTACCGCAAGCAAATGCAGACCATGCTTGAGGCGCGACGCCTGTACCGTGAGGACGCAAAAGGCGAGCGCGTTTATCTCGACGATGCAGCCCGCGCTGC
>VAPK010112340.1_pt1 | contig 12753 bp, 11 predicted proteins | sample 3395031 | NCBI WGS metagenome assembly VAPK01 (sample SAMN08290443, study PRJNA428436) | hydrothermal vent metagenome | isolation source: Deep-sea hydrothermal vent chimney 1 | place: Pacific Ocean: Juan De Fuca Ridge | reverse complement strand
ATCAACAAGATTGTTTTGTGAAAATACAGGCTCATTGTCCGGTGTTATCAAAACACCTATCTCTGAGGAAGGATCATTGACCTTCAAGGTTTCAACAAGCGGTTCCACCAGTATCGTATCGCCAAGAAAGGCCGTCTGGATAATCAGATATCTCCCCATACTCAAGGATTATCATACACAATATTGCTTTTCTTTCAACTATTATTAAGTCAACACTGTTATAAGAAACTAAGGACAACATTCAAGCCTACTCACAGTCTCTTGGTAGGCTTTCCTCCTCTCTTCTTCCCCCCATTCCATCTCTTTGGCAAACAAATGAGACACCCTATCCGAAATCTCCACGGCTCGCTCCGTATCAAGGAAACCCAACCTTATTCTCCTCAGCAAAAAATCTACAGGCTTTTGGGCCATCTCATTTCTCACAGAGTATATCACATCGGCCTCAGTATACGGAAAATCTGGATGCAACCTCTCTCCATAACCATCAACGACAAGCCCCGCAACAATCTCAGCTCTGTCACCGTAGGCTACTGAAAGATGCTTGGCTATATCCAAGGGTATGGAGTATCTATCCTGCAACTCCCTATAGAGACCACCCCTATAATGCTCTGCTCCATGGAGCCTTATGGATGGAGTGACACACACTCTCTCCGGAACAACTGGAAACACCTCCACCACTTTATCCACAACATCCTCAGCCATTTTCCTGTAAGAGGTCCACTTACCACCAGCAATAACAACAAGTCCTGAGGGTGTAACTCTGATTACGTGCTCCCTGGAAATTCCAGCCGTTGATGTAGCCCTCTCTTCCACGACCAAAGGACGTATTCCAGCCCATTTTGACCTTATCTCGTCCTTACAGGGGGTTTTTAAATAATACCTATCCATATGCTCAAGTAGATAATCCACATCTCCATCAGGAACCCTGGGGTGTTCCTCAACCTCCACCTCAACATCTGTGGTGCCCAAAAGCACCCTATCCTGCCAGGGTAACATAAACAACAACCTGCCATCACTCGTCTTAGGTATGAGCAAACCCATCCCCGGTGGGGTATATATAGGATCCATTACCACATGCGTTCCCAGAGAAGGTTTTATCATAGACTCAGAGAAAGCATCATCCATCTTTAATATCCTGTCAGTAAATATACCCGTAGCACTGACAACCACAGATGCCCTAACATCAAACTGCTCCTTTGTTATATTATCCCTCACCACAATCCCCTTTACCCTACCGCTGCTCTTAATGAGCTCCACAAGCTCTGTATAATTACAACACACAGCTCCCCGCTTGATTGCGCTCATAATAATAGCTATGTTCATCCTGGCATCGTCAAAAGAACCATCATAATAAAGTATCCCCCCTTTTATCTCCCTTCTCAACAGTGGGAAAAAACTTAATACATCCCTCCTACTGACGAGTCTTGTCGGGCTCAAACGTGACCTACCCGCCATCACATCGTATGCCTTTAATCCAGCCAAATAATATAGTCTCTCCACATCAGAGTAAAAAGGGAGCACTATCGCAAGGGATCGGGCAAGATACGGTGCCTGATTCAGCAGTATCTTCCTCTCCCTGAGGGCTTCATACACAAGGCGAAACTGAGAACCATCCATACGTTTAAACGCCGCTTCCAGATACCTGACGCCACCATGGATGAGCTTCGTTGAGCGAGAGGATGTCTCACTGGCAAAATCATCCTTCTCCACAAGTGCCACCCTCAATCCCCTTGTAACAGCATCCAAAGCAATACCTGCACCTGTAGCGCCACCACCGATTACCACAACATCAAAATACCCCTCTTTTAACTTATCTATCTGCCTTGACCTCTCAACATCCATAATCTACTCCTCTTTCCGGGCTACAGCCCCGTATAGTATCAAAGATGCTTATCCTATCTCCAAGGGTAACATAGGCACCTATAAAAAACAACAAAAAGTTACTATTACACATATGGTAATAGCACTGGACCATGTCCCTGCGGATTACTTTTTGCTAACACCATATTAGAAGAAAAACATTAGAAAGGCCTAAAATGGGTACGGAATTTATAGCTGAGGTCTCAAGTAACCACAACGGTGATCTGAACAGGTGTTTTAAGTTCATAGAGAAAGCCAACCAATGCGGCTGTGACGGGGTCAAGTTTCAACTGTTCAAAATAGATGAGCTGTTTGCATCTGAAATCCTGAAATACAGCGAAGAGCACAGAAAGAGAAAAAACTGGGAATTACCGTTGGAGTTCGTGCCGCAAATAGCTAAGAAGTGCAAAGAGGTTGGGCTCAAATTTATATGCACGCCGTTTTACCTAAAAGCGGTGGATGAACTAAAAGCATACGTCGATGCCTATAAGATTGCCTCATACGAGCTTTTGTGGCTTGACCTATTTAAGAGGTGTGCACAAACGGGAAAACCCGTTATCGTATCGACCGGGATGGCGACGCTTGAGGAAGTCAAAACAGCAGTGGATGTTTTGGTGGAGAATAGCTGCAAAGATATAACGGTACTGCAGTGCATATCAAGTTATCCAACACCACCCAAGCAGTGTAACCTATCAGCCATAGAAACCATGAGAAGGTATATAATCGTTCCTGAGGGCGTTCGCTTAAGATTTGGCTGGTCGGATCACTCGGTGAATGAGGGTGTTGTTTTGAGGGCGATACACAAATGGAATGCCGAGATGGTTGAATTTCACTTTGATCTTGAAGGAGAGGGAGAGGAGTTCAAATACGGCCACTGCTGGTTGCCAGATAGGGTTAAGCGGCTGATAAGGATGACAAGAGACGGTTTTCTGGCGGATGGTGACGGGGATAAGAAGCCGCGGGAGAACGAGTTAAAAGAAAGATTGTGGCGCGCAGACCCGGAGGACGGTTTAAGGCCTATAAAAAGAATAAGAGCAGAGTGGTTGAAGGAACATGAGGATAGATCCTGAAAAGGTAAGAAAAAACTATCAGACCATTTTTGATGGGAAAAGGGTGCTATTGAAGTTTAGGGCATCCGAAACAGAGGGATTAGGCCATCTATCAAGAATGATCACCTTAGCAGACTATCTGCTAAAAAAGGGTTGCAATCTTTTATGTGCGATAAATAGCTTCGAAAAAGCGGAAAGAATCTTAAAAAAAGATGGTTTGGACGTCATTGTAAATGACTCTCTTTCTGATGAGGAGTTTTTGAAAGGTGTTGCCGACGATTATAAACCTGATCTAATTGCTATAGACGAAAAGCGCAATTACAGTGTGAATTTTCTAAAAAAGCTAAAAGAACAAAGCAAGCTGATCTGTATTGATAGGATAGCGGAAGGGTATGAGGTATTTGATTGGATAATAATGCCTAATGCACACTTTAATCCTGAAAAGTATAGAGGCTTTGAGAATATCCTCTGGGGCTGGGACTGGGTTTTAATCAGCAAAGAAATTTTAAAACTCAAACCAAAAGAGAGCTTACCAAAGGAGATTAAGACGATAGTTGTAACAACAGGTGGAAGTGACCCAAAAGGGGTTTTGTTTTATATCGTTGAATGGCTAAAAGAGTGTAAAAAGGATGTTATTCTGCTTGTAGGGGAATCATTTAAACACAGACAGAGACTGAAAACAATTGGTCTGCAGGATAACTTCAGATTAGTGGAGTACGATCCGACTTATTTACTGAAGGGTGATATTGCTATCTCTACCTTAGGTGTTTCGGTTTATGAGCTTATCTATCTCAATGTGCCGGTTTTTTGTGTTGGGCACACTAAAGAAAACGCCGAAGGATGTGATACTCTGGCTAAGAGGTGTGAATTGGTAAGGAATTTGGGGGATTTTGAAGAAGATCTGTTTGGAAGGAAGGTAAGGCTGAATGAAACATTATGGTAAAGTTGTCTGTTCTGTAGACGGGTTTGATGTAATTGAGTGCGAATATTGCGGTTTTAAACATATAATGCCATTACCTTCAGAAGATGAACTGCAAAGCTTCTACAAAAACGAATTCTATACTAGTGAAAAGCCAGATTACTTTGCAGCCATCAAAAGAGATAAGGAATGGTGGAGCGAGGTTTATAATAATTATTACGACCTTTTGGAAGAACTATTGCCAGGCAATAGCGATAAACCAAGTCTGCTGGATGTAGGATGCGGACCGGGATTCTTTTTAAAGATAGGAAAAGAAAAAGGGTGGAATGTTTCCGGTGTGGAACCGTCTCCATTGGCTTGTGAGTTCGCAAAAGGTGAAATGCAGGTGAATGTAGTAAATGAAATGTTCGACACAAAAAACGCAAGAAAATACGGGGAATTCGATGTGGTTTGTATGCTTAACGTATTAGAGCATATTGCTAACCCTGTTGAGTTTATAAAAGCCAGCCATGAGATTTTGAAGAGTAGGGGGCTTATTTTTATTCGTTTGCCGAATGATTTTAATAAATTTCAAGAGATGCTTGTAAATGAGAAGGGATTTGATCGTTGGTGGGTTGTTCCTCGGCATCATATAAACTATTTTGATTTTGATTCTGCTTCAAGGTTACTTATCAGAAATGGTTTTGAGATTGTGTATGTAACGTGTGATTTTCCAATGGATTTTTTTCTCGTTAGTGGCCTTAATTACGTAAAGGATAGTAAACTGGGAACTTTTTGTCATAATCTCAGAAAAGAATTTGAAATCACGCTTTACAGAAACAACAAACAGCTGATCAACTCATTATATAGCAAGCTCTCAGAATTGGGTCTCGGTAGAAACCTTATTGTGATAGGAAGGAAGAGGAAAATTAATGAGGCATAATAAAAAACAGATTGGTAGAATACTTCAATGCGGTTTTCCAAAATCGGGCAACTATTTGCTGTGGAAGATATTACAGGTGTGTCAGGCAGAAGAAGGTATATACACAAGTTTCAGCAAAAAAAGCGGGATTACAAAGTTGTACGAAGGAATTTATGCTCTCCTTGGTTTGGGTAAATATTTTAAAGAAGCTCTGGAGATAGATGAAATTGAGCCTAATGAGAACGGGGAACTCAAATTTTTTAAGCTTATGATAACCGGTAACCCGTTTTTCTGTGGTCACCTTGATACGGACACGGCGTTGCTCACGAGCGTCTCTTCGCTGCTTTGGACACACTCTCTCCCAGAAGAGGTTGCTGGTAATGGGTTTTTAAAGGACCGCTTAAGGATCTACATCATCAGGGACGGAAGAGCCGTGGTGAACTCTTTGATTCACCACAATGTAAGGCAGGAGACTCTTAAGTTTATGCCTTTTTATAAATACACAAGGGTTGACGAAATTTATAATGATGAGTGGCTTTTCCGACGATATGTGGAAAAGTGGAAAAAACATGTATATTCCTATTTAAATACTAAAGAGAAATTCATGTTGGTAAGATTTGAAAGCTTGACAGACGAGAACAAACAGGACTTAAAGAGTATCTTATCGCTATTTGGTCTTGAGAATAGATTGAAAGAGTTTTCAGAGAAGTTTTCTTTTAATTCCATGAAAAAGAATAGTGGGACTCATTTAAGAAAAGGTAGAAACGATGATTGGAAAAATCACTTCACAGGGAAACATAAAGACATTTTTAAAGAAATAGCTGGGGAATTGCTGATCAAATTGGGTTATGAGACGGACTATGAGTGGTAGCAATCCTATGGTAAGTGTAATATTGCCAGTGTTCAATGGGGCAGATTTTGTAGCTGAAGCCATAGATAGTGTATTAAACCAAACATTTAAATGTTTTGAACTCATAGTAGTTGATGATGGCTCCAAAGACAATAGTGAAGGGGTAATGCGCAAGTTCACTGACAACAGAATTATTTACATAAAACACAAAATCAACAGGGGTGTTTCTGCTGCAAGGAATACAGGAATAAAAGCTTCAAAAGGCAAATATATAGCTTTCATAGATCAAGATGATATCTGGATGCCAGAAAAGATAGAAAAACAAATAGCAGTCTTTGAAAGTCAAAAAAATAATGAGTTGGGGGCAGTTTTTACCGATCTTTATATTGAGAGAGGAAACAACAAAAAACTGATAAGTTACAACAAAAAGTTCGATTTTAGTGTAGTACAAGCACCATCAGTTGCCATGATAAAAAGGAGCACGTTTGATATGGTAGGTGTGTTTGATGAGAGCTTTACTTCAGGCAGGGAAGATGACGATCTGTGGATACGAATGTTTATAGAATGGAAGCTTAACTTTGAAGTATTAAAAGAAGCACTAGTCATCAAAAGAGAAGTTAACAACGCTACTCAAAAAAATTTTGGATATAAAACGTTCTTAAACATGTTACTCCTAAGCAGAAAACATCACAGGTTGTTTGGATTTAAGATTAATGAGTGGGTTTTAGATGAATATGGCAGTCTGGACCATTTTCTAGATTACCTAAACAAAAACAAGGTAAGCGTTGTCATATTTGGTGCTGGTGGTAGAGGAAAAATGGCCCTCAACTGGCTAATAAAGAAAAGGATTAGCTGTAAGTTTTTTGTGGACAATAATAAAAATAAATGGGGAAATTCCCTTGCAGGAATAAAAATAAGGCCTCCTTCTTTTATAACTAGCCAAGATGTAGTTTTTCTCGAGAGCGCCTGGTACGTTGAAATAGGGAGACAACTCACTAAAATGAATATAAAAAGATTCATTTTTGTATAGCAAATTACAAATGGTAAAAACATTAAGGGAATTCAAGGAACATATTGCTAGGAGGATAAATAAAGAAACTTTTTATTTTAAATACGGAAATAGTATTAACGATGTCCTCAACTATCTAATGAAGAGGAATATGTCAGTAGTCATATGGGGAGCAAGTCTCGGAGGTAAAAAAACTCTTTCTAAGCTTAAGGAAAGAGGGATAGAAGTAAAATACTTTGTTGATATAGATCCTAAAAAACAAGGAAAAAGTATAGATGGATTGATAGTTAAAAACCCTGACTCTTTAAGCCCTAATGACATTGTTATCGTAGGAAGTGTATTTGAAAAAGAAATCGTTAATATCTTAAAAACCAAAGGAATAAGTTTTATACCCGCTTGTGGTGGACTCTTAGCATTCAATATAGACGGCAAGCTCTTTTTTAAAAACATTGATATGCTATTTGAAGCTTATTCTTCTTTGGAAGATACCGAGAGCAGAGAAATATTTGTGGATATGATAGTCTACTCTTTGGATGGGGATATAACAAAGACTAAAAAGTCCATCTATCCACAGTATTTTCATCCGCATGTTACACCCGAAAAGAATGACATAATAATTGACGGCGGTGCGTATACTGGTGATACAGTTATCGAATTCTGCAAAAGCACAAACAATGAAGTAGAAATATTTGCTTTTGAACCTGACAAAGAAAACTATAAAGGACTGAAAAGCAACCTTCAAGGGTTTTCCAATGTTAACATATACTGCTATGGTCTGTGGAGTAAGAATACAGTTGTACCTTTTAGTATGAAAAGTAATATGGGGAGCTACATTGTTGATGACAATAACGAAACGGATGACAAAACCGTTAAGATTAAGGTAGTATCTCTTGATTCTTTTTTTGACAGCACTAAAGTAAAACCAACCTTGATAAAACTAGATATTGAAGGTGCAGAACTTGAAGCTCTGAAAGGAGCCAAAGAAATAATAAAAAAATACAAACCTAAGCTTCAAATATGTATCTACCACCATACAGAGCATTCCTGGGAAATACCTTTATTTATAAAAAGTTTAGTACCGGAATATAAAATGTATTTGGGTCATCACACGGAAAGTTGGGGTGATTCAGTACTTTATTGTATCTAGAAGTAGGAGGTACATTATGAAAATCTTTTTGGATACGGCAAATATAGAAGAAATTAAAAAATATGCGAAAATAGGAATCATTGATGGTGTAACTACCAATCCCGCGCTGATAGCCAGAGAAAGAGAGAGCTTCAAAGGCGTTATCGAGGAAATTTGCAGTTTAGTTGATGGGCCAATAAGCGTAGAGGTTATAAGTAAAGAATCCGAAGGCATGATCAGGGAAGCCCGAGAACTATCTAAAATACATAGAAATATCGTTATAAAAATACCCTCAACCTGGGAAGGCATCAGAGCAACAAAAATTTTAAGTAGGGAAAATATAAAGACAAACGTCACCATTATTTATAAAGCCAATCAAGCACTTTTAGCAGCTAAAGCTGGCGCAACTTACGTAAGCCCTTTCATAGGGCGATTGGATACTACATCAACAAGCGGAATAGAGCTCATCAGAGAGATAGCAACCATCTACGGCAATTACGGTTTCGAAACGCAAATTCTAGCAGCAAGCATGAGAAATGAGATATATGTTAAAATGGCTGCACTCTCAGGTGCTCATGTCGCTACAATACCCCCCGAGGTCTTAGACCAAATGATGAGAAGTGAACTGACAGAGTTAGGACTAGAAGGCTTTTTGAACGAATGGAGAAAATTACCAAAAGAGAAAAGAGGGTTTTTTAAAGATTAAGAAAATTGGAGGGAGTATATGAGACTAAAAAATAAGGTGGCAATAATTACGGGTTCAAGTAGAGGTTTGGGAGCAGCTATGGCTATTAGGTTTGCCAAAGAAGGTGCCACGGTAGTTATTACATACAACAGCAACAAGGAAGAGGCACTAAAAGTAGCCCAGGATTCAAACTCCGAAATAGTGCTAAAATTGGATGTAAGAGACAGAAACTCAATAAAAAACGCCTTTAGAAAGGTTTACAAGAAATACGGTAAAATCGATATTTTGGTGAACAACGCCGGAATAAACAGGCCTGCTGATTTCGATAAACAAACTGAAGAAGAGTGGAATGAGGTAATAGATGTAAACCTAACGGGTGTCTTTAGGTGCTGTCAGGAAATTCTCCCTTACATTTCAGAGGGCGGAAAAATAATCAACATAGGTTCTCTGTCAGGTGAATATGGAGGCCCAAGGACACCGTCTTATGCTGTTGCAAAGGCTGGTCTAATGGCTTTAACTCACAATTTAGCAAGATTTTTAGGCAAGAAAAACATCTGTGTTAATACTCTTTCACCAGGTGTTATAGAGAACGAGTTTACAGCAAAAACCATGGCTCCAAGCGTAAGAGAAACGGCCATGTCTCTTTTGCTCTTAAAAAGGTTTGCCAGCTATGGTGATATTGTAGGCGTTGCGGTTTTTTTAGCCAGCGATGAAGCTTCCTACATTACAGCACAAACTATAAGCGTAAATGGAGGTGCCTGGGTTAGATAATGGCTAACATACTGGTTTTGGGCGGCAACTTAGAGGCCGTTGATGGACTCATTCACATAAAAGAGTTGGGGCATAAAATTATTCTATGTGACGGAAACCCCAATGCTGTAGGTAGAAAATACAGCGATCATTTTATTCTGGCAAGCATATACGATGAGGAGAAAATAACTTCTATAGTTCCCGACTATCTCCTAAAAAACCATCTGTATGTAGATGGAGTTCTAACAATAGCTACAGATGCTTCTAGATCCGTGGCAAAAATAGCTAACAAACTACATTTAAACTGCTACTCCTACGACACAGCTTATCTATCAACACACAAATACGAAATGAAGCGTATTTTTCGTTCCCATGGTATTTTGGTACCAGATTTTAAAAAAATCAAGTTCATAAACGAACTTGAAAAAACAATAAAAGACAACGCTAATAAGGAGTATGTACTTAAACCCGCTGATTCAAGGGGCTCCAGAGGAATTGTTAGATTAAACAGCAACTCCGATTTACAGTGGGCTTATGAATTCTCCATGCAATACTCAAAAGAAAGGGAGTTGATACTCGAAGAATGGATTAACGGAAACCAACTGAGCACTGAGTCAGTAATATGGGAGGGAATTCATTGTTTATGTGGCGTTTCAGATAGAAACTATTCGAAGCTAAACAAAACATATCCGTTCGTTGTAGAAGATGGCGGGGAAACTCCTAGCATTTTTTCAGAGAAATTACAGTATAAGCTTAATGAGGTTCTCACGGAGGCAGCTAAAGCTATTGGGCTTGAAAAAGGCATTCTAAAGGGCGACATCATATTTAGTAAGGGTAAAATTTACGTGGTCGAAGTTGCAGTAAGGTTAAGCGGCGGATACTTTTCAACTATTACGATACCTGAAGTCTATGGAAACGACATAATAAAGGCCGCGGTCGATATATCCTTAGGTCTTAGACCCGCTATAAACGATTTTTCGTTGATCGCTCACAAATATCAAGCCAATCGATTTCTCTTTTTAGAAAAAGGTAGAGTTAAGAAAATAAACTACAAAATCATAGATAAGATAAAAAAAGATAAAAATGTGGAAAAATTAACATTAAACGTAAAAGACAACGATGTGATTAAAGAAATCACGGATCACACAAGGCGCTGTGGGATGGTGCTTTGCATAGGCGACTCACGGAAAGAAGTTGTAGACAAATGCGTCTCCTATATCGAAGAAATCGAAAGAGCCATAGAAATAGAACGATGAACCTCTATCTCCTTTTCCATTTGAACCTTATGTACTCATCCACAGAGGAAAACCAGCGAAACGAGGTTATACAGAGATGCTACTGGCCGCTGCTTGGCATTGCAAACGAAGGGATACCCTTGGGTATAGAACTAACGGGCTTAACGCTTGAGATAATAAATAGACTCGATAAGGAATGGGTAAGAGAGTTTAAATCACTGATAAAAAGCAAAAAAATAGAGCTTATTGGCAGCGGATACTCTCAGATTATAGGCCCTCTTATGCCTAAGAGACTCAATGAAAAGAACCTCGAGATAGGTCTTGATGTTTACCATGAAATTCTGAACGTTAGACCAAAAATTGCTCTAATAAATGAGATGGCATACTCCTGCGGTCTTGTTGATATCTACAAAGAAGCCGGCTTTGAAGCCATAATTATGGAGTGGAACAATCCGTACAGATTTCACAAAGAGTGGAGCAGAGAATGGAAGTTTTCGCCCTGTATTGCAAGGGGCGTTAACCAGACAATGCCTGTAATATGGGCAGATTCAATCGCCTTTCAGAAGTTTCAACGGTATGCTCATGGTGAAATGCCGCTTAAGGAGTATGTAGATTACCTAAATATGGCAAAAAACGAGAAGAGTGATGGATACTTTCCTTTGTATGCAAACGATGCAGAGATATTTAATTTCAGGCCAGGTAGATACAAAACGGAAGGTTTAATAGAGCACAACGAGTGGAGAAGGATAAGAAAGCTTCTCTGTGTTCTAAAAAGGAAAGGATTTAACTTTGTTCTGCCCTCAAAAACGCTTGAGGGTTTGAATAACGTTGTTTTATCACTTCAAGCCCCGCAGCAGCCTATACCCGTGAAGAAACAGGAAAAGTACAACATAATAAGATGGGCTATAACAGGGCGAGACGACCTGTACATAAACACGGCTATAAACAGGATACTCAGCAGCTTCGATGAAAAGAGATCCAGAGAGGATTGGAAGAGGCTGCTCTACTTTGCTTCAAGCGACTTCAGAACCCATATAACTCAGGATAGATGGAGCAGATTTATTGACGAGCTTGAGTCGTTTAGTAAAAAAACCTATCATGTAAACAAAAGAAAGACTGTAAATCCGATAAAGAAGAGAGAGATATCGCAGGATAGATTCTATCTCACCATTCGGACCGATGGAGTAATATGCACGCTAAACAAAACCAAGGGTTTAACAGCAAAAGAGGTTGTCTTTAAGAATCTTTCAGATAAGCCTGTACTTGGTAGCTTGCCTCATGGATACTACGATGATATATCCTTGGGAGCAGATTTCTTTTCGTTTCACTCGATTATTGAGAGGCCAGGAAGGCATAAATGTACGAATCTAAAAAAAGCAAGCTATACAACTGAGGTTCCTGCTGATAGAATAATAGTTAGCGACAGGCAGAAAGATGCTGAGATTGAGTTTTTTAAGAGGCTGAGTGTTTTTGAAAACCACATTGAGATTTATGTGAAAATCGTGCTACCGGAAAGGGAATACGCCATTGTACACCCCATGAATATAACATTCATCCCTGAGTACTTTAATAAGGATTCGCTTTTTTTCTCCACACATAACGGTGGGGACCTTGAAACGTTCCACCTGAGGGATCTTGAAATCAACCACGCTGAAAGCCTGTCAGCCTTGGTATCAGCCAAGCACGGTCTCGGTGCTACCGAAGGTGTAGTAATCGTGGGCGATGAAAACAAAAAACTGTTGATAGAGCACGACAGAAACTTGAGCACCCTGATTCCTTCGGTTTTCTACAAGCCCGTTGATGATTCGTTTTTCTTAAGGATTCAATACTCGGCTCAAGAGATAGATGACACGTTTAAAGAAAACAACAAACCATATAAAGTAGAATGCTACTTCAGCATCAGCCCTTTTCCTCAACTGTAATATCGTAATCTGCACGACTGTCAGATTCCAGGAATGCACCAAATCCCTTTTCGGAAATGGCTCTCTTCAAATTCTCACTGCTCGCGAAAAACCTCACTCCCACCCCTCTCTTTGTCAAATCGTAAGCCATACCCAATAGCACATCCAGGTTCTCCACACCCTTAACCACAAACAGCGCCTTTCTCTGCTTCTCACCAACATCCATTTGATGTACCCCGCTATTAATTCTCATGAGATCCGGCTTTTCCACAAGCAGTTTCACGACATTTGGAAGATTAAACTCTCTGCCTAAACCACGAAGTTCCCTGTACACCCGGTTCATGAAATCAAGATCAGCCATGGTATCAACTGAAATCCTGTGATTGACCCTATAAAACAGCTCATCATCATATACACACTTCGTCCTGAATATGTCTTTTCTACGTTTAACTACAGGAAAATGATGCT
>VAPK010493856.1_pt1 | contig 12759 bp, 9 predicted proteins | sample 3395031 | NCBI WGS metagenome assembly VAPK01 (sample SAMN08290443, study PRJNA428436) | hydrothermal vent metagenome | isolation source: Deep-sea hydrothermal vent chimney 1 | place: Pacific Ocean: Juan De Fuca Ridge | reverse complement strand
TTCATGGCTGTGGCCACCTGCTCGGTTTCGGATCGCTGTTGCTGGATAATCGCGCTGCTCTGCGTGGTTATCGCCGACATTTCTTCCGAGGCGGCGGATAATTGTTCGGTGGTGCCTGAAATTTGAGCAAGCATATCCAGCAGTTTTTGACGCATGCCGTTCATGGCGCCGAGCAACTCCCCGATCTCGTCCGTGCTGTCTACCTCAATCGACTGGCTCAGATCACCCGATGCGGTAACAATGGTCCTGCGAATTGCACTGACAACAAAGCGTGCAATAAACCAGCTTACAAGAGTCCCGAAAATGACGCTCATGAGAGCAATGATTCCCAGTGTGGACGTGGCGGCAAGTTCATGCGCATCGGCCCGCTGGGCGCTGGCCTCGGTGAACCGGCCAATTTTGTCTAACAGGGATTCCAGCTCCTTATCCAGTGTTTCTTCTTCCTGCTCCACCTTGTCAGCCAGTTGTTCGGCGAGATTTATTTTTCTCTGGTTTATGGCAGTAAAAGCATTGTGGGCATGTTCTACGTAGCGTTGATGTTGTTGCTCTATATTTTTCAGCGCCTTGTCAATGGACCTAAATTTCCCCTGTTCCCTGGCGGAGGCTGTTTTTACTGCGGCATCAAGTGCCGTTCGTGCCTCGGCCAGAGATAACATGATATTGTCAGTGCCGTCATTAAACGCTTTTATGGCTTCACGGAGATGGGCGGTGTCCGTATCCTTCCGCGGCAAAATAGCGCCATAGTGCAGGCTGCGTTCAAACTGGAGGACCTGTTTTTGTTGATCGCTTGCAATTCGCGTGAGTTTTTCGGTAAGAGGAATATCCTGTTCGGCGATCGCCGACAGTTCACCACCTATATTGTTCATAGCATAAATGGCATAAGATGAACTCAGCACCAGCAGGGCGAGAAGGACGCCTGAATTCCCCAGTAATTTTGCCCTTAGTGATAAATTTTTCAGAAACTGTTTCATGATTATCTCCTTATATTATGAACATTTAGAGGCAGGCTGAAGGGCCGTGGTCTGACAGGACGTCCATGCCGGAAGGGAGTGTCCGTCTACCGGGTTTAAAAATCGGCATAAGGTGTTGGGCGAGGTATCGGTCTCGGCGTTGTCGAAGACAGGGGCGGGGATGGAAGGCCGCTGTCTATTGGTTTTAATCGACTGTAGCGTATAAAGCTTTAGAATTTTTATGGGTTTTTTGTCGTTAGCTGGTTAAACGTGTCCCACGCGGCCAGAATATCCTCCGCTACATTTTTTACCTTGCGCCGATCGGTGCGCGCTTTTCGACGCAACAGCTCGAATGCATCCTGGCGCCCCAGGTGGTGGCGTTGCATCAGCATGCCGACCACCACATTGACCAGGTTGCCGGTTTCCAGCGCGCCGTCAAGGCGTTTATTAGTGTCATGGAGTTGTTGGATTTCCTGCGCCCTTTCCAGGGCTGTTTCAATTGCCGGAATTACTTTTGCTACATCGAGCGGTTTTATCAAATAGCCCAGTGCGCCTTCGGCAACGGCCTGTTTGACGTAAGTTTCATCATTATAAGCGGAGAGGAATATTGAGGGGATACCCAGGTGTTTCAGGCCCTGAGCGGTTTCGAGGCCGGATTGCCCCGGCATGCGTATGTCCAGGATCGCCAGATCGGGTGGTGACTCATTGGCGGCAAGTCGAAGCGCCTGCTCGCCACTGTAAGCAAGGCTTACGTCATAACCGATATCCTGTAATCCTTTGCCAAATGTGGCGAGTATCAGTCCGTCATCGTCAACCAGTAATAATTTTTTTGTTTTCAACAGCTATTCTCCAGTGGCTGCTCGATCAGGTTTTGTTCCACATTGACAAGCAAGGGTGGGCTGATTAACAGGCGTGCCACCACATTTTTGTTTTTTTCTGAGATGAATAATTCTGCCCCTTCATTCGGCAGCATGATGCCGGCCAATTCAAGCCCGATGCCAAAGCCACTTTGCGTCTGAAAATCAAATCCATCGGGCAGCTTACCAGGGTTGGTGATGGTTAAAATAATGTGCTCAGGTGTCTGTTGATAGAGGATTTTTATTTCGGCCTGTTCACCCTGGGCCTGCGAATGTTTTGTCGCATTTATGATGAGTTCATTAACCACCAGGGCCAGTGCCACGGCCCTGTTTTTGTCAACTTCATACGGGCCGGAGTCTAACCCGGGTGTAACCGTTAGAGGTATTCGGCTCAGGCCTGCAGCATTGTGAATAATTGCCGTCAACATTTGCATAAAATTGATTTCTGCGGCAGGTCGATGGGCCTGAAGTTCATAGACAACGGCGAATGATTCAATCTGGCTGATGGCGTCATTTATGATGCCATCAGCCTTGCAGTTAATTTTTGTATGTTGCTTGAGCAAGCCCATTAGTCCTTGAAGATGGTTTTTGATGCGGTGATGTGCTTCTTGCAGTAAGGTGCGCAGGCGAAGTTGCTCTGACTCCAGCTCGGCCTGAATCTGCAGGCCGTGATTTAATTCGTTTTCAATTATTTTCTGCCGGCTGATATCGAATACGTAACTGTAATAATGCGTGATTTCATTGTTGCTGTTCCTGACCAGGGTAGTATGGCCATACAGCCAGCGAACAGAACCGTCCCTGTGAACGATGCGGTAGGGCAGGTGGTCAAATGCCTGCGCAGTTCTGTGAACGGCCTGCTCCAGCTCAGAAATGACTCGCTCAAGATCGGAACCGGCAATAAGGTTCGCGTAAAATATTTTTTTGTTGTGAAAGTCATCACTGGTGTAGCCGAAGGTATCATGTACATTTAGCGAGACATAGTCCACCGGCCAACCTGGTGTGTTTCGCCACCTGAAGATGATCACGGGGCCACTAAAAAACAGCGTCTGAGTATCTTCCAGGTTTGAAATTTTAGTCCGTAGTCGTCGCAACTCATCTAACAAGTGGGATTTATCCAGATTTAAATCTGTTGTCATGGTCCTGCTTCTCGATGTTACCGTGGCTCACTGTTTGTTTCCCTCAGCACATATCAAGTCAGTTAGTCGTTGAGGTTTTTTATTCTCCTCAGCCTGGCTTGATTAATATTGACCGCCGGGGCGCCAGCCGCGCCAAAAATTATTTTACTAAGACTCGGCGTCCCTGCGTCTTGCGAATGATATCTTTTTTAGACAGTAGCCCGCCTGCGTCTGTTGCAGGTCTTGTTTTTTCAGACCGCTAAACCTTATGCTTGCGGAAAAAATAAAGTGTGACGCAGTCATCATTATTTACAGCCCGGGGTGTTTGCATTTTCTTGATTTCTATTTAGGTGTTGCGAGCAATCTGTAGCGGGGATAAAGGCTTGAACGTAAGGCAAACTGGGTTGTACTGGCGGGGGTAAGGCCGTTAAGCTAGGGTAATGCGTCCTTTAATAAAAGCTTATCCTATTTTATACCATAAAGCTTAGAAGCGGTACAAACTATGTTGATAATAAATGTTCATACGGGATGTTTATATGCAATACTTACATGTATGACTTAAGGCATAGCAGTAGCTTTTGTTGTTAGGCCGATTGTTTTACGCAAGAGTTTTACGTCTAATGGTTTGCTTAAACATTTTTCTGCACCGGCATTAATGATGCGTTCGATGTTTTCCTCCGAGGGATAGCCCGTCATGGCGATGATTCGCAATGTCTTACAGGCTGGGTCGCTTTTGAGTTGCGTGCATACCTCGAAGCCGTCCAGTCCGGGCATCATTAAATCAAGTAATAAAATATCGGGTTTAAAAGACTGAACTTTCCGTCCTGCATCAAAACCGTTATAGGCAAATTCTGTTTGTGGCGGATTATCCATGTTGGCGAATAATTCAAGCAGAAAATTTACAAGTTGCCGGTTGTCATCGACTATTAGAATACGGGGTACCGCGTGTTTGGGTGAGAAAAAAGCAAGATTACGCTCACGGGCAAATTGTTCGACGTCATGAAGGAGGAAACGACGATGACCACCGACCGTTGTTGACGCTTTCAGCCAGCCTTTTTGCGCCCACTGACGCACAGTAATGGGCGAGACCATTAACAATTCTGCAACTTCGTTTGGAGTCATATACTTTCTTGTCATAGGGGATCTTCTTTCTCATAAGATTAAATGAATTACAGTAGAAAAATTGCATGGTCTCAAAATAGTTTCGAGCAGGCAGGTTCTAAATAAAAAATCACAAATTACTGTCACTATTGTTAATAGAGCGCATTAGTGCTGGTGTGCTTTTCTCGGTGACTGCGGTATCAAGATTGCTACTGATTTTGTGCTTAAAATTCTCAGCATTTGTCTAAACTATAGTCGAAGATATCGAAATAATCGATTATATCGTTTTAACCGTTATCGGGCTTTCGGTCTCTCCCTTTAATCTCTGAAGGTGTAATTCCCCCCGTGGCTCGCCACGTAAAAACAAAATTATTGTTATGGGAATCTAAAGATTCTCGGGCAACTCCTTAGCAACAGCCCGTCTGCTTGCGGCGGGGTAGTTTATTTTTTCTGTTATTTTTCTTGCGCTTGCAACGCCGGCCTGCGGCTGTGCTAATATTCAAAACTTCTAAGTGGACCGTTTACGGATTTGTCACCAGGCCTGAAATTAAAATGATGAGCCATCCCTTATTGCACATCCATCGCCGCCGAATCCTGGTGGCCACGGCATTTTTCGTGGCGGCAATGTCGGTGTTGGCAATCTGGCATGTTCAGAGTCATGGGCTTTCTCCCGATCTGAGTTGCGCAGTGTGCGTCTATTCCTCTACAGCGGGGAATGCGGTTGCCCCCGATGTTGTGCAAGTAACGATTACCCGTCACAGCGAGGCTGTGATTGCGAACGCAACCTTCACTCCCAATCTCTGGTTCCCACCGTTTCACACCAGCCGCGATCCCCCTCACAGCTAACGACCTCTTATTTTGTTTAAGGGCGGCACAGCTTTAGCTGTGGCCGCTGTCGTTATCTTGTTTGCCAGTCATGAAAAACCGACCGGCAGCATTGTATTTTAACAAGGGGGTAATAATGAAACCCAATGTCAATGTCTTCGCAGTGGGGTTTGTGCTTTGTCTCACCAGTCTTGGTGTGGCGGTTCCGGCGCAAGCCGCAGACGCGGGCGATATTCAAAAATTGAAGGAAGAACTCAAGCAGATCAAGGCTGGCTACCAAAAGCGCATCGAGAAACTTGAGCAACGTCTGGACGATGCCGAAACTGCCAACGATGAAACCAGCGATAAAGTCGATGACCTGGCGGTGGAGGTGAGCCAACAGGGCAGCCAAAAGGCAGCGAATACTTTTAACCCAGGGATCGGTGTCATTCTCAATGGCAAATATCTGTCTCAGGATCCATCGGATTATCAATTTGCGCCGACGGGTTTTGTACTCGGCGGTGAGCCTGGACCCGGTGTGCCCGGACTTGAGTTGGGCGAGTCGGAACTCAATCTGTCTGCCAATGTGGATGATTATTTCTACGGCAGTGTAACGTTTTCGTTCGGTAAAACAGCGGGCGTTGAGGAGGCGTACCTGCAAACCATCGCGCTACCCTACGGCTTTTCCGCAAAACTGGGCCGTTTTTTTTCAAGCATTGGCTATCTGTCTTCGCGCCATACCCATACCGATGACTTTGCCATGCGACCCCTGGCCTATCAGGTCTTTCTTGGCGGCCAATACGGCGATGATGGTGTTGAACTCAGTTGGTTGGCGCCCGCTGATCTGTACTGGGAATCAGGCATTGAGTTCTACCGAGGGGATACTTTTCCTGCGGCCGGAGCCGCAAATCGTGGCCAGGGTGTGACCACGGTTTTCACCCATATCGGGGGTGATATCAATGATAGCCAGAGCTGGCGAGCAGGAATCTCATGGCTGGGCGCAAAGGTTGAAGACAGGCCCGGCAATCATCCTGGTGAATCGTTCAGTGGCGCCAGTAACCTCTTAATCGCAGATTTTATCTGGAAGTGGGCGCCCAGGGGCAATCCTCTTATACACAACGCCAAGCTTCAAGGCGAGTACTTACAAAGGAACGAGCGTGGGCGCTTTCGTGATAGCACTGGGCAGGTTAACGCCCTGGATAGCGGCCAGAACGGTTGGTACTTGCAAGGGATCTACCAATTTATGCCGAAATGGCGTGTGGGATTGCGCTATGAGGAACTCGATGCGGACAACCCGGGTAGCGTTTTTGCCAGTAGCACGCTGGACCCGATGCAAGTTGCTCCGAAACAGACCAGCCTGATGTTCGACTGGAGCAACAGTGAGTTTTCCCGCATGCGTTTTCAGTACAGCCGCGATGAATCTTCATCATCTGGTGCGAATTTATGGATTCTACAATACATTGTCGCACTTGGCGCCCACGGCGCCCACAATTTTTAGGAGAATATCATCATGATTCGACACACAATCAAATGGCTGCTGTTGGTAACGCTGGTTGGTGCAGGACCGCTGGCGCACGCTAAAGTCTTTGTTTTTGCCTGCGAGCCCATTTACAAAGCGCTGGCCGAACAACTCGGTGGTGACGAGGTTGAGGCCTTTTCGGCAACCACCGGACTGCAGGATCCCCACCATATTCAGGCGCGTCCCAGTCTTATTGCGAAAATACGCAGGGCAGATATGGTGGCCTGCCACGGGGCTGAGCTTGAAATTGGCTGGCTGCCGTTATTGTTACGCCGGGCGAGCAATCCGAAACTGAACCCTGGTCGACCCGGTTATTTCATCGGAACAGAACACATCCGCATACTCGGCAAGCCTAAACAGGTGGACCGTAGCCAGGGCGATGTACACGCCTCTGGAAATCCTCACCTGCAAACCAGTCCGGCCAACATTGCGCGGGTTGCCAGAGCTATGTCTGCTGCACTTGTGCAGATTGATCCGGCCCATGCGGACCTTTACCAGAGCCGCCTTGAGCAGTTTAGTGCGAAGTGGAAAGTGGCACTGAAACGTTGGAAAAAAATGACCCGGCCGCTGCGTCATCTGCCTATCGTGGTTCACCATGAAAGCTGGATTTATCTGGAGGATTATCTCAAGCTGGAAAAGCTCGGCACACTGGAAGATAAACCCGGTGTGCCGCCGACCAGTGGCCACTTGTCGGAGCTTCTTGAGGCAATGAAACGTCGCCCCGCCAAAGTGATTATCTATGCAGCCTACCAGGATGACCGCGCGGCCAGGTGGCTTTCAAAACGTACCGGCATCCCGGCGGTTAAAGTGCCCTTTACCATCGGTGGTACCCCTGAGGCGAAGGATCTCTTCAGTCTCTATGATGATACCTTTAAACGCTTACTTGATGCGGTAGCAGCGCAATGAGTTGGGATGCCCTCGATATCACGATTTTGGGGCCGGCCCTGTTGGCCGGGATGCTGGTGGTTTCCACCCACGTACCTTTTGGCCGCGCGGTACTTGATCGTGGCATTATTTTTATTGATCTGGCCATCGCCCAGATCGCAGGCCTCGGTGTGATCGCGGCTTCGGCGTTTGGCTGGGACCCCGAGGGATGGGGCGTGCAGGTGGCTGCCGTTTCTGCGGCGCTTTCCGGAGCATTGCTGCTGCACTGGACTGAAAAAAAATACCCTGAAATTCAGGAAGCCATTATCGGTGTTTCTTTTGTAATGGGGGCTACCCTTGGTCTGATCCTGCTGGCAAATAATCCCCACGGTGGTGAGCACCTCAAACAGCTCCTGGTGGGGCAAATCCTGTGGGTGGGACTGGAACAGCTCTGGCCCATTGCGCTTCTGTACGCGGTGGTGCTGGGTGTATGGTTTGGCGTTGCCGGTGCCAACAAAAGTCGCCTTACGTTTTACGCACTCTTTGCCGTGACCGTCACAGCTTCGGTTCAACTTGTTGGGGTGTATCTGGTATTTGCTACTCTGATTATCCCGGCACTGGCCACACGCAAGGCAAAAGGCTGGACTCGCCTTGCCAGTGCCTACCTGTTGGGTGTAGCGGCCTATGCAGTGGGACTCGCGATGTCGGCGGTTATGGATTTGCCCTCGGGGGCAGTTATAGTGTGGACACTGGCTGTGCTCGGAATTGTCAGCGGGCATTTTCTGGCGCACCTGAACAAAGCGCGCCGGTGACGTCAAACTCATGGTTTATTCATCCTGGGTCGATTAAGAACAGGAATGCCTCGCAATTGCGAGGCTTTTTACTGGGAGCGAGACATGGACTCAGCTGCAGGAGTTGCTACGCTGTTCTATGTACGCCTGACAGGTAGATGTTATTTTCTGTAAACAGGCCGTTTATTTCTGTCATTTATGTCAGAAGTTATGGTCCTGTTTTTGTTCTTATTCATAAAGACAGAGTATCAATGTAGGGAATCTTGATGTGTATCAAGGCTATTTATGTTGGTGATGTCTAAAACAACACTGTGGTCTTTTTTCATTACCCAATTTTAAAGGGAGATAAATCATGAGAAGTTCTGCACGAATACTGGCGGGCATGGTGGTTGGCCTGTCGTTGTTTTCTAGCTCGGTGATAGCGGCGGGTAAGCCGCCGGCGTTGACCGATGCCGAGTTTAATACGGCCAAAAAAATCTTTTTCGAACGTTGCGCCGGTTGTCACGGCGTGCTGCGTAAGGGGGCGACCGGCAAGCCTCTTACCCCGGATATTACTCGCAAGTTAAGTCTCGATTATCTAAAGACGTTTATTACCTACGGTTCTCCGGCAGGGATGCCTAACTGGGGCACCTCGGGCGAGTTGAGCAAGAAGGAAATCGACATTATGGCGCGTTACCTTCAGCACGAACCGCCAGTGCCGCCGGAATTTGGCATGAAGGAAATGAAAGCCAGCTGGAAAATCATTGTGCCGCCTGGGAAACGGCCAAAGAAGAAAATGAACAATTATAATCTGAAAAATCTGTTTTCAGTGACGCTGCGTGATGCCGGTCAGGTGGCTCTGGTCGACGGTGATAGCAAAAAGATTATTGATATAGTGAATACAGGCTATGCGGTGCATATTTCGCGCATGTCCAATTCGGGTCGTTACCTGTTTGTCATTGGTCGTGATGCGAAGGTCAATCTAATTGATCTATGGATGAAAAAACCGGCTACGGTGGCAGAGATCAAGATTGGTCTTGAAGCGCGCTCGGTGGAAACGTCCAAATACAAGGGCTATGAGGACAGGTATGCGATTGCCGGTAGTTACTGGCCGCCACAGTTTGTAATCATGAATGGCGATACCCTGGAGCCGCTGCGGATTGTTTCTACCCGGGGCATGACGGTGGATACCCAGGAGTATCATCCGGAGCCGCGGGTGGCTGCTATCGTGGCTTCGCATGAGCATCCCGAGTTCATTGTCAACGTTAAGGAAACGGGCAAGGTGTTGATGGTCGATTACAGCGATCTGGATAATCTCAAGATCACCTCGATCAATGCCGCTCGCTATCTGCATGATGGCGGTTGGGATTCGACCAAACGTTATTTCATGACAGCCGCAAACAAGTCTAACAAGATTGCGGTGGTAGATTCCCGTACGGATAAACTGACGGCCCTGGTGGATGTGGGCAAAATCCCGCATCCGGGACGTGGCGCCAACTTCAAGGATCCGAAATACGGGCCGGTCTGGGCCACCAGCCACCTGGGTGATGATACGATTGCCGTGATTGGCACCGATCCCAAAGGGCATAAAAAGTATGCCTGGAAGGTGGTGCGGCATCTGAAAGGTCAGGGTGGAGGGTCGCTGTTTATCAAGACGCATCCCCGCTCCCATCATCTGTATGTGGATACGCCATTGAACCCGGATCCCGCTGTTAGTCAGAGTGTGGCGGTTTTTGACCTGAAAAATCTGGACAAGCCTTATAAGGTATTGCCGATAGCCGAGTGGGCCGATCTTGGAGAAGGACCCAAGCGAGTGGTGCAGCCGGAGTTCAATCGCAAGGGGGATGAGGTCTGGTTCTCGGTCTGGAGTGGCAAGAAACAGGAGTCTGCTCTGGTGGTTGTCGATGACAGGACGCTCAAGCTGAAGGCGGTGATCAAGGACAAGCGTCTGCTTACCCCGACCGGCAAATTCAACGTGTATAACACCATGCACGACGTCTACTAAATCTGTTTAAAATAGACAATGGTTTCAGGCAGGGCACTGCTCTGCCTGATTCTTGAGCGTAACACGGTGGTATCCCGAATTTAGATTACTTAATATTTCCCTACGCACTATTTCTCCCTTTCTTAACTGCAACAAGCAGTCATAACGTTATATTTTTATATCAGCATTTACTTAAGTTCCTTTCATGATGGTCGATATCTTCGGCAATAAAATCAATAACCGCGCATTTTTTAAGGTGATTATTTTGGAGTTGCATGCGCCCCCCAAAACGTGCCGTCAAATTAAAGGAATAGAAAAATGAGAAGTTTGTTTAATCCCGCTATTTTGTTAATGAACAGGGTTCGCTATCCAGTCAAATTTGGCGTTATATTCATAATAGTGATGGCTCCATTACTATTTCTAAGTCTAAATTTGATTGCCTCACTTAAAACCAGCATAGCGACACTGGAGAGTCAACGGCTTGGCCTGTCTTATGTTTCTGCTATACGTCAGCCTGTTGAACAAATTCAGCAGCATCGCGGAATGACTGCCGCCTATCTCAGCGGCAGCAAAGAATTCTATCAACGCATAATGCAAAAACGCGACATTATTGACAAAAAGCTGGCGGAGCTTAAAGCCGTCGATAATAGATTGGGAGCAAAATTTACCAGTGGCAATGTGATTAATGATTTACTCCTTCAGTGGAATAATATCAAAGAAAAATCCATGAACGTAGACACGGCTGCCGCCATCAAGATGCATAGCAATATGGTTGCCAGCATGCTTAATTTAATGAATAAAATAGCCGACAGTAGCAAGATCAGCATGTCCTCAGCAGTTGATAGCAAACATATTAGTGATGCCATTATTACGCAGTTGCCGCAGGTACTTGAAAATATGGGACAGGCGCGAGCCGTTGCTTCGAGTGTCGCCGCTACCGGTAAATTTTCTAATCAAAAAATCTATGTGAGGCTGGCGGTATTGACCAATGATATTACCCATCAGGCGTTGGAGCTGGCCAATGGGCTGGAAACCGCAATTAACAGTAATAAATCCCTTACCGATAAACTGGGGCAGCAAATTAAGGATAATAATGTTGCCATTAAAGATATTCACAGCTTATTAAATAAAGACTTGCTAAATGCAGACACCATTAGCATCAGCAGTGAACAAGTATTTAAAACCGCTACACGAGCCATTAGTGGTTCGTATAAATTATACGATAAGCTGGTGCCAATGCTGGATAAGTTGTATCTGGGACGTATTAATGACGACAATAAAGTTTTACTTGTCACGATCACTTTGGTTACGCTTGTGCTGCTGCTAATCGCTTATCTGTTTTTCGGTTTTTATTTCTCGGTGCGTCAGAGCATCGCCCAGATTAGCAAGGCAACGGATAAACTTTCTGAAGGCGATCTAACAGTACAGGTAAAGCTCGACAGTCATGATGAAATGAGCCAGATTGCTCATCGATTTAACGCCATGACCGAAAAGTTCAACGCCCTGATTCAGCAAATTATTAGCAGTGCAGGCCAGTTGGCAACGGCCTCGGATGAAGTTTCAACCGTTGCCACGGAAAGTGCCAACAATGTTGAATGCCAACGGCATGAAACAGATCAAGTTGCTACGGCCATTAATGAAATGACAGCGACGGTGCATGACGTTGCCAATAATGCCGGTAACGCCGCCGGTGCCGCCGCTAATGCTGATAATGAGGCGCGTAGTGGTAAAGCCATCGTTGAGAACACTTCAAAGGTTATTGCTGTATTAGCGCATGAAATTGAAAATGCCGCCAGGGTCATCAAGGGTGTCGAAGAAGACAGCAAAACCATCGGTGGTGTGCTGGATGTTATTAAGGGTATTGCCGAGCAAACGAATTTACTGGCCCTGAATGCCGCCATTGAAGCTGCCCGTGCTGGTGAACAGGGACGAGGCTTTGCTGTGGTTGCAGATGAAGTTCGCACTCTTGCCAGCCGCACGCAGGAATCTGCCAGTGAGATTGAAGCCATGATAGATAAATTACAGAGAGGATCACAGGATGCCGTAGAGGTGATGGAAAAGAGCCGCGAACAGGCCCAGGTTGGTGTCGAGCAAGCCAATGAGGCCGCCCGGTCACTGGCTGCAATTAATCGTGCGGTTACCACCATTACCGATATGAATACTCAGATTGCCAGTGCTGCTGAAGAGCAGTCTGCTGTTTCGGAGGAAATTAATCGAAACGTTAGCAGTATCAGTCAGATCTCAGAGCAAACGGCCACAGGTTCTGAACAGACGACCAATGCCGCGAATGATCTGGCTCACCTGGCCTCTGATTTACAGGGTCTGGTTAGTCAGTTCAAAATACATGGGTAACTGTCACTAGATCAGCATAGAAGCAGGATATGCCTCCTGTGTGCTTGCTCTTAGCCTGAACGAGGTCGAAAAACAGCATGTATGTTTTCCTAATGAATAAAACAGGCTGAGAAAATCAATAAGCTATTGAAAATTCATAGATGTTTTTTGAATATCAGGTTTTGCCCCCCCAAATATATTTAGAGAACAAGGTTAGGTATCGGGTACTCCGATCGGTAAGTTCAACGTGTATAACACCGGTATCTGGTTCACTAAATCTGTTTAATGTCTTTAATGTTTAAAGTCCCCGATAGGGGATCCGTAAATTCCCCGTCTTCAGACGGCTATTTAGTTTTTGCTCCTTCTCCCCCGAGGGGGGAGAAGGCTGGGATGAGGGGGGGATAGGTTCGAGGTGGATTCTTGAACCCTCAGCAGCCCTCTCCCAGATCCTGGGAGAGGGAGCC
>VAPK011020262.1_pt1 | contig 12761 bp, 10 predicted proteins | sample 3395031 | NCBI WGS metagenome assembly VAPK01 (sample SAMN08290443, study PRJNA428436) | hydrothermal vent metagenome | isolation source: Deep-sea hydrothermal vent chimney 1 | place: Pacific Ocean: Juan De Fuca Ridge | reverse complement strand
GGCCGCGAGGTGGTGGGCGTCATGGAATTTTTTTCAACCTACCAGGTTCCTCCGGACCAGCGATTGCTCGATGTGGTGGTCCAGATTGGCACTCAATTAGGGCGTGTTGTAGAACGCCAGCGGTCCGAAAATGAAATCATACAGGCCAAAGAAAAAGCTGAGGAAGCCCAGCGGGAAGCCAACCACGCCAACCGGACTAAAAGCGAGTTTTTAGCCAACATGAGTCATGAAATACGGACTCCCATGAACGCCATCATCGGCATGAGCGATATGTTGGCGGAAACCTCTCTCAATTCGGATCAAAAACAATTGGTGGACGTTTTCCGTGGCGCCGGTGAAAATCTTTTGACATTGATCGACGATATTCTGGACCTCTCCAAAATTGAGGCCGGTCAAATCGAACTGGACAATATTGACTTCAACCCCAGGGCTCTGTTGGAAAAAACCATCGAAATCCTGGACCTGAAGTCACAGGAAAAAGGTTTGGTCCTCAATTATCATATTGCTCCTGAAATACCCAACCTGCTTCACGGAGATTCTCATCGCCTGCGTCAGGTGCTGACTAACTTGATCGGAAACGCCATTAAGTTCACCGAACAAGGAGAAATTCTTGTACGCGTGGAAAAAAACCCGGAGTCGGAGAATTATTGGGGGCTGATGTTTTCTGTCATCGATACCGGAGTGGGGATTCCCGATGAAAAACTGGAATCGATTTTCGCCAGTTTTTCCCAGGCGGATTCCTCGACCACCCGGAAATACGGAGGCACCGGACTTGGGCTCACGATCTGTAAACGCCTGGTCGGGTTGATGGGAGGACAAATTTGGGCCAAAAGCGACGTGGATCGAGGCAGTACATTTTATTTTACGGTCCGGTTTGCCAAGCCTCTTGAACCGGAGAATACTCCCACAGTAAAACCTGAAAACCTGATGGGCGTTAAGACCCTTTTACTCGAACACCGTGCTTCTGTTCGAAGCATGGTCAATGATCAGCTGGTGGATTGGGGGATGAAAGTCAATTGTCTGCAAAATTCCCAGGAAGGTCTCAAGGAATTGAAAAAAATTGTGGACCGTGAAAAGTCTTACCAATTGCTGTTGATCAACAGTCGTCTCCCGACCATTGGCGGTTTTAGGTTTTTGAATAAAGTTCTGACGGATATTGGTTTACACATTCCAACGGTCATGATGATGCCCATCGACACCAGAAAAGGCGACATCGACCAGTGCCAAAAACTGGGGATCATCGACTACATGACCAAGTTTGTCCAGCCGGACATTCTCATGAATAAAATAAATGCCGCACTGGGCTATGAGTCCATTGCCGAAACCGAGGTGCCCAAGCCGGACCTGAAGAAAAAGCCCAGGACAGACCGGGGATTGAAAGTTCTTCTGGTGGAGGATTCGGAAGACAACCGTCTGCTCGTCCAGTTGTATTTGAGTAAAACGCACCATCAACTGGACACAGCTGAGAACGGAAAAGTGGCCATCGAAAAGTACAAGAAAAAGCGTTATCACCTGGTATTGATGGACATGCAAATGCCGGTGATGGATGGGTATGTGGCCACGAGAAAAATCCGCGAATGGGAAGAGCAACAAAACCGGACAGAAACACCGATCATTGCCCTGACCTCCAATGCCTTGAAAGGCGACATGGAAAAATGCCTGGAAGCGGGATGTTCGGACTATATTTCCAAACCGATTAAGAAAGACCTTCTTCTCGACGCTCTGCAAAAATATTCGCAAAAATCTGAAAAGCAGGGTGAAGTACGGGTCGCCCGGTAAACCGGTTCTTTAGATTTTGACACTTTAAGGAAATCGACGGGGACAATGAGCCCACCCCTCAAAATGCAGGGGAGGGTGGTTTTAAGTTGGGGAACTCATAGATGGGACGGGATTGAGAAACGACAACGAAGATCAATGGTCTTTTGATACAACGGTTCGCCATTTGGTACTTTTCAAATAGATGAGCATGTTGGGTGAATTCGTCAGATGGTTCACCGACACCACCTCCCAATAACGGCTTCCAAGGTCGGACAGTTTTTTTTCCAATTCCATGATTTCACCTTCTGAATTTGGAATGGATTCTTTTAAAACTTTGTAATTCCATTGGTATTTTTCAAAAACCGCGCTCATAAATCATCCTTCCTTAAATCAGTCATATAAAGTCAGAGTGAGATCAATGCTTAGCCTCTTTCAGAGGGATAATACAGAGGCCGACGCTTGTGTGATATAGGGGAATACGTTTCGATCACGAGTTCCTAAAGAACCCTGATTAGCCGAGAAACTCACCCCCAAGGCTACTGTAGCCTGTTTCCAGGCAGTCTGCTTCTGACGGAGCTGTTGATTGGTCCCCACCTTCCTATAGATCAAAAAAGCAATCACTGTGCCAAATCGGAGTCTTTGATAATTAAAGGTTTAAATTTTTTTTTTGGTTTTTCCCCATTCAGGTTTTTGTACAGTTTATCCACAGAAGGAAAATGAGCTGAAAAATGGTGAATGGGGGGCCTTTTGAAGGGTAAAACCATGGATCTATGGATTTTAAGCCAAAAAAACAAGGAGATATCGCATTCACTCCAATTTCGAAAATCCTTGGGTTTTCTCCCTGTGTGTAAACTCTATTTAAGGAACAAAACATTTATTTGGATGTTCAGCTCAAGATTTCAATGCGATGGAAACAAAACTTTGGCCTTGATAAGCCCAATTGAGGGTGATTAAATTCCTCAATGTGACATTTTTTGTTACCTGATCATGCAATCCGGCCTGTTTATCAACCAAAACTTGTCATTTTGGGGCCAATATCGTTCCTGTCATCACTTGCGTTTCTTCGCAACGCTTGTTTTTTTATGACTTATTTACCTTGGCATGGCTATTGCTATTATTCAGGGTGAAGTCCAAACAGGCAAAGTAAGCCTTCTATGAATCATTTGGAGGAGACGACGTCATGGCAAAATCATTATTTTTTCGCAAAGCCATTTTAAGAGTGCTCGAAATGATGCTCGGTGTGCATCATCCCATAGTGGCCAAATACCTCAATTATCTGGGCAGGCATTACAACACCAAAGGCAATACCGCCAAGGCGGAATTGTTTTACGTCCGGTCTTTACAAATCAGAGAAGATATTTTTGGTCCGCAACACCCCAAGGTTGCCGATTCCCTGAGCCGATTGGCCGGGTTGTATGATGAAATGCAGGATTTCAATAAATCCAAGAGCCTCTATCAACGGGTCGAAAAAATCAACCGTGAACATCCAACGGAAGCGATCGCTTGTTAGGTTTCTGGCATTGATTGAAATGGGCCGCCGGTCGGAGATTCGGCAAAAAATCTTTCCGATGGCGGCATGAACGAAGTCGCGTAAAAAGTTTTCTCAGTCCCTTTTCCAGCGGTCAAAATAACCCCAAACGCCGATACCTTTCCTTCCTTTCGACGGATCGACTGGAAATAGTCAATTCTCTCCATACTCATCAGCCCGGGAAACAACTTTCAAAAGCTCATTTCGCCAAAAATCCCTCAAAAACACAGGTATCCATAACCTCTCGGTTTGTCGTATCATTGTGCGTCCCTCGATTAACAGAAATCATTTGGATTCATCTAAAATGGAAGATATAGAAAAGCTTAGGAAAGCCGCCCAGGAAAATTCGAATGACCCCGAATCTCACTTCGAGTTGGGCCAGGTCTGTATGCATGAGGCAAAGAACCAGGAGGCGATGGAAGCCTTCAAGAAAACCATTGCTCTCAGCCCCGGTCATGCCCGGGCGCATTTTTTTCTGGCGAAGGTTTTTGACGTGTTCAAACGTTACGATGAGATGATCGACTCGTTTCAGGAGGCCGCCTGGCTTGCGCCTGATTGGGCGGAAGCGCATTATAACCTGGGCTTGGGGTTCCTCCTTTTGGGGAGGCCAGAGGAGGGGATTGACCCCTTCAAGGAGGCGATTCGAACTCAACCGGATATGGCGGAGGCGCACAACGGGCTCGGTGTGGTTTACGGGATGACCGGGCAGGTTGATCTTGCCGAGGAGCATAGTAAAAAGGCCATCGAATTGGAACCCCGATTTCAGAAATAGGTTTCTTCCTGTGGTCTGTCGGCCTGTTAATATTTTCCGCGAATGAGGGGCCGGGCCTGGGTTTCGTAAAACGCCTGCAATTGCCGATGCAGTTCTTTTGGCAGGGGCGAAAGATCGCTGGCGGCGCAATTTAATTTAGCCTGTTCAGGCGTGGTCGCTCCGGGGATCGCGACCGTGACCGCGTCGAAGTCCAGAACCCAGCGCAGGGCCATTTGGGCTGACGACATTTCATTCGGGATCAGGGGCTTGAGGGCGTCAGTCAGCTCCACGCCTTTTGCAAACGGAATGCCGGCGAAGGTTTCCCCGATATTGAACTGATCCCCGTTCTGGTTGTAATTCCGGTGATCGTTGTCCGGGAAAGTGGACCGGGATTTGAATTTTCCCGACAACAGGCCAGAGGCCAATGGCAGGCGGACGACCAAAGCCACGCCTTTCGCTTTGGCCTGATCGAACAATTCTGTGATCGGCTTTTGCCTGAAGATATTAAAAATGATTTGCAGGGAAGAAACGCCTTCTTGCTCCAGGCAGATTCTGGCCTCTTCCATGGACTCGACACTCAGCCCAAACCGTTTGATTTTCCCTTCCTTTTTTAACGTTCGCAACCATTCAAACAGGTCGCCCTGTTTTAAAGTCTCGGTGGGCAGACAATGGACCTGGATCAGGTCCAGGGCATCCACTCCCAGCCGCTTAAGAGAGTTCTCCGTGTGCAAACGAAATTGTTTCAGGGAAACGTTTTTATCGCCTCCGGGCTCCGGGAAGCGGCCAAGTTTGGTGGCGATGAACAGTTTGCTGGCGTGCGATTTTAAAAACCGGCCGATTCTGGTTTCGCTCAATCCCTTCCCGTATACATCGGCGGTATCGAAAAATGTGACCCCCGAATCGACCGCCTGAGCCAGAATCCGCTCTGCCATGGCGTCATCCAAATCCCCCCAGTCGGCGCCCAACTGCCAGGTGCCCAAACCAATTTCAGAAACCGGCTCTTCACTGCCGGAAAAATTTCTAAATTTCATATCCTCTCCAAAAAAATCTCACGGAGCGTTCATTCTGTCTGGGTCCCGCAGGTGAGTTTAATTCTCCCAGGCTTGCCACCTGTTAAAATAAGAGTTGGCTTTTGGGGCAGGCTGATTTTTTTACGACGCTTTAAAATGTTATGATCGCAAAACCCCGGCAGTATGACATTGATTTGATCACGGAAATAATTTTTTGGAAAATTTTGAGATGAATGATTGGCGGCAAATATTATGGTTCTCGCTTTGTTTGACCGGCGTTTTAGTTTTTGTTCCCAACGCCATTGGGGAAGAATCCGGGTTTAAGCAATATCGTGAAAACGTTTTAACGAGGATTGAGGCTATGAAAACAGCGCTTGCAAAAGATCCTGCGGACGCTAAGGCGCATTTTCAATTGGGGCTGTCTTATATGGCTATTGGGCGGCACAGGGAGGAGGTTGCCGAATATCTTGAAGCAGTTCGTCTTAAGCCTGATTTCGTCGATGCTCATTTCAACCTGGGTCTGGCCTACGATTTGTTGGGAAACGGCACCCTCGCCACTCAGCATATGCTGAGAGCCAGGCAGCTCTATTCGGATCTGAGGAACCACCGGGGGACACGAACCTCGCAAAGATATTTGAGAACGTTTGAGAGTAAATATGGCTTTGAAGCGCAGGCCGGGAAGCTCAGGTCTCGGAATTCCGACCGACGACCGGCAGATCAATAATGAGAGTGGTGCCTTTTTCTCCATTGCTGTCTGCTAAGATGGTTCCACCATGCTTGTCCACCACGGAATGGCTGACGGACAACCCCAATCCGGTTTTGTCCTGATCGGTAGAAAAAAAAGGTTCAAATATTTTTTCCAAATATTCCTTTTGAATGCCTTTGCCCGTGTCTGAAAATTTGATTCTGAGGAACCCTTCGTTGTTTGGTATAGGAGAAACGCTCGGCGTGGCTTTTTTAGTGTCGGCATTCGTGGCAAGGAACTCTGTGGAAACGGTCAGCGTTCCGTTCTCTTCCATCGCGTGTTTGGCATTGGAGGCGAGGTGAACGAACACCTGTTGCATCAAGTGGGTGTCCAGTAAAGAGTTTGGCAAGTCGGAGGCCAGGTTCTGGTGGACTTCGATGTTGTCGAATTCCCCTTGGTTTTTCAGGTTTTCCAGAGCCTGCTCAATCACTTTGTTGATATTTGCAGATTCGAGTTGCACGTCTCCTTTGGCGGAAAATTCCGTCAGTTCGCTAGTGATTGCTTCTATTCTTTTGATCTCCACTGTAATGGAAGCCAGATCTTTCAGGATATTTTCATCCTCCGAGCAATCCATTTCCATGGCCTGGGTGGTCCCGAAAATGTTGTTGAGCGGATTGAGGATTTCGTGACACATGCCTTCGGCCAGACGTCCGATGCCGGCCAGTTTTTCCGATTGGAGCAATTTTTTTTGCGCCGCTTTCAATTGTTGCATGGCCTCTTCCAAACGCTTGTTTTTTGCGAGCAGTTCCACGGCGGCCGCTTTCATTTTAGCCCGTGCGGACTCGTGTTCCTTTATCAGGAGTTGCAACTGTAGATGGGTTTGGACTCTGGCCAACACTTCCTCCGCCTGGAAGGGTTTGGTGATGAAATCCACCCCGCCCACATGGAACCCTTCCACAATGTCTTGGGTCTCGTTGTTGGCCGATATGAAAATCACCGGCACCTGTTGGGTGATTTCGTCTTCTTTTAATTTTCGGCAGGTTTCGTATCCGTCGATTCCCGGCATGCGGATGTCGAGGAGAATCAGGTCCGGTAAGAATTTTGGCGCCAGCTTCAACGTCGCCTCGCCACTGAGCGCGACCGCAATTTCCAACTGCTTCGATTCAAGCGTTTTTCTGAGAACGTCAATATTGGCAGGGGTGTCGTCTACAATGAGGACTTTCATGCCCTTGAGGTCGAAGGTTTGGTTACTCATAAGTCACCTGCTCTAAAATGTTCATAATTCCCCCCATATCATATTTGATGACACACTCTTTGAGGTGCGGTTCCAGATCCTTCCCGTTTCCATCCAATTGACAAATCTCCGCCAGAATTTTTTCCAATTGCGTGATGTTGCACAGTTCAGCGCCCTCCTTCAACCGGGAATGGATTTCTCCGGGAATAATAAATTTTGAGAAATCAGGAGCGGCGGTTGCTTGATCTTTGACCCCTTCATCGCCTGAATTTTCATACACGTATTCGATGGCAAGGGCTTCCTGAACGCAGTCGAGGACGGTTTGCTTGCGGAAAGGTTTTAACATAAATCCGTGACAGCCGATTTCTTTATATTTTTTCTGCTCATGTTCCAATACCGATGCGGAATGCAAAATTATTTTCACACGATCCTGGCCGAATTCTTTTATGATCCGTTTGCAGGCCTCGACGCCACCCATGCCCGGCATGCGAATGTCCATTAAAAGAATGTCCGGCGGGTTATTTCGAATGATTTCGATGGCCTCTTTCCCGTTTTCCGCAATCAGAATTTCCATCCCGACGCTCGACAGGAATTGCCTCAACACCTCCCGGTTTTCCCGGACATCATCGCAAACCAGGGCTTTCACATGGAACCCTGGGGCCAGACCGATGATCTTACCTTTTTTGTCGATCTGTTTTTTAACGTCCGATTGGGCTTTCGGCAAGTGCAGAGTGAAAAAGAACGTTGATCCTTTTCCGGGTTCCGATTCCAGGTTCAGGTCGCTGTCCATCAATTGCAGTTGTTTCAGTGAAATCGCCAACCCGAGTCCGGTACCGCCTTTTTTATGACCTTCTTTATCCTGCCTGAAAGCTTCAAAAATTTTGGACTGTGCTGAGAGAGGAATTCCTTCTCCCGTATCCATCACGCTGAACAGGTATTGGTGATCTGCAAGAATATTCAGCGTCAGAGTGATTTTGCCAGTCCCGGTAAATTTGACTGCGTTTCCCAACAGATTGGTCAATATCTGCCGCAATTTCACTTCATCGCCATGCACCAGGCAGTTCTCTGCCGGCAGGCCCTGAATCTCAATGGACAGGCCTTTTTTGTCGCATCGGGTCTTGAACATTTCGATGATGTCATGAATCAAACCTTTCAAATCAAAGTCGGCTTGGTTCAACTCCATATGTCCGGCCTCGATTTTGGAAAGATCGAGGATGTCATTGATCAATTTCAGAAGATGAATGCCACTTTTATCGATGGTTTGTAGAGCCCGCCGTTGTTCTCCGGCAATGCTTTTTTCATCTAAAAGAATTTGCGAAAATCCCAGAATCGCGTTTAGGGGAGTCCGAATTTCATGGCTCATATTTGCCAGGAACGCGCTTTTGGTCTTATTCGCGTCCACCGCCTCTTTTTTTGCCACTTCTGACTCGAGCACCGCCCGCTCCAGGTCCTTTTCATTCTCAATGCGTTGCATGAACTGTCCAAATTGACTGCCCATGTCCTCAAGGAGGCGGATCAAATTTTCGTCCGGGTCTGCCTGGTCTATTGTAAAAACCTCCATCACGCCCCAAAGTTTTTCTTCAGAAAAGATCGGGAATCCAAATGCGCCGTGCACGCCAATCTCTTTGGCCAGGGAGGCTCTGGGGAAATTAGGGTCCAGGGCCACATCTTCAATCCAGGATGGTTTTGCGCTGTCCCAAACCCTGCCCGGCAGGCCTTTCCCTTTTTCAAAATTTAGTGAAAAAGTTTGTCGCGAAAATTTTTGATAGGCTTCTTGGCCCAATCGGGTTGAATGAGCGCCGAGTTTGCAACGCAACATATTGGGCTCCAAACCTGCAGACCAATAAAAAGCCAGGTCCCAAGTTGGATGGTCCGAGAGGGTTTGCAGAATTTTCGCAACGCCTTCATCTATAGCAGATGCTTCAGCCAGAATTTTGGTCAAATCATGTTGCATGGTTCTTCGAAATTGCTCCTGTTTGTTCTGAGAGATATCCCGAACAATTCCAGTAAATAATGTACGCTTATCCGTATTCATCTCACTAATGGAAAGATCCATAGGAAAGGTGGTTCCGTTTTTTCTAAGCCCCACCACCTCCCTGCTAATACCTATGATAGAAGCCTTTCCAGTAACCTTATATCGCTCCAGATAGCCATTGTGCTCGCTGTGGTAGGGTTCTGGCATCAACATCTTGATATTATTCCCCAGGACTTCTTTTCCCTGATAGCCAAATATTTTCTCCGCAGAAACATTGAATTGCTCGACAATGCCTTTATCGTTAATCGTGACGATGGCGTCGAGAGCATTATTCAAAATAGCCGTGGTATGAAGTTGGGTTTCCCAAAGACTTTCACTGAGGCTTTCTTTCGCCAGATTTGCGTTTTTGAGATCCGCAATCACTCTATTCATCTTCTTCTGGTTCTCGATATAATCGAGAACCAACCCTATAAATGGAATCAAGTAAGCGATTATCTTAAGGAAATGGGCGATATTGAAGTGGTTGTCAAACAATGTGGAGGAACCGAACGCCATATGGGATTCCACGACGACTTCTGGAATGAGGGCAATGACCAAAGACGCCGTCAGCAGGGACGGGTTCTTCTTGTACAGTTTCCAGAAAAATGGCCATGCCAATACAAACATGACTAACGGAACCGCATCATAGGGGCGGGTGATCAGGGCGTCGGGGAATTGGGTGATCGGCAGATTTTCATGGGTTGCGCTATAAGTAATCAAAAAATATGCCAGCCCGCCGAAAAATAAACTGACGCAAATTATTTTTGTGATTCCAGTGCGAGTGTCTGAGGTACGGAGCTTCAAACAAATCATCGCACCCACGATGAGAATGGCCGCATTGAACCCGCGTGACAGCGCCCAGGTGAAAGGAATGAGATTGCTGTTATCCGCTACAGCGTCGATCAGGCGCATGGCCGCCAGGGTATGAAATGCGTCCATCGTGCCGGAACAAAATAAGGCGATGCCAATGATCGGGGTGGTGACATCTTTGTTGATCGCAAAATGGGTGAATGCCAAAAGAATGGTGAGAGCCGCCACACTGACCGCGCTCCATTCCATCAGTCCGTGCTCAAGGGCTCCAGTGAGGGTGTAAAACATTTCATCGACCAACGCCGCTTTTGAAATATCCCAGGAAGCCAGTTCCTTGACATTAAAACGATGAACCTCCGAGCTAAAATCAAACCCCGCAAGATTGAGCCCATAAGGCAGAGCGCAAATAACCGCAACAACATACAAAAAAGCTTTTGGAAACCTGAAACCATTTGGTTCATTTTGCATGCTCATATCCTTGTGCAATGCTAAACCTCGAAAGGGATGCCCCTTATTTTCATTACTTGAAGGAACAGGGTTGGCGTTTTTGCTTAAAAGAAGGTTGATAATTTGATGATAATATAAATTACCATTATTGTAAATGTTTATTTGATTATCGGAATAAATGTTTTTGTCAGGTGTTTGCAGGCGGCTTTTTTTATTGCCCTGGCATATTATATTATTTGACTTTTTATAGCATTGTGATCTGGGTGGCGATTTTAAAGTCAAGCCTTCTGAGAAGGCGACCCTATGATATTTGGATTGGGGAATAATTGCGGAAAAATACTTCCGAGTTTCTTGAGAGATATTGTGAAAATATTAGACGGACAGATTAGGCCTAAATCATCCCTATAAGCTCGCAACTAAGTGTTGTTTATTTTTGAGGTGGGGTAAAAGTTTTTTCTTCGCATAGATTGTTTTTTATGAGGTTGCAATGTTTTGAATGGAAAGTTACCATTAAAAGGATATGGAAAAAGATTTCGAACCTCTGAAAGCCCGTCTGCGCATTATTCGTGATCGTCTCGATCCCGATGAACAAGCCTATTTTGGCCCCCTGATAGAAAAATTTACCGGGAGCACGTCTGAATTTCAGCGCATCATGCGCGATCTGGGCAAGTTTGGCCCTAAAATCAGTGATGAGTCCATATTTGGGGTTTACCGGGAGGTCCAGCATCTTTTCGAGACACCTCGACATAAAAAATAAATTCGTTCAATGAAAGTCAAGGCGGTTCATATCGTGGTGCAGGGTCGGGTGCAGGGGGTTTGGTTTCGCGGAAGCGCCCAGTCTTTCGCCAGTGAACGGGGTCTTGGAGGATGGGCCAAAAATTGCCCGGATGGAACCGTGGAAATTCATGTTGAAGGAGCCCAGGCGCTGCTGGACGAGTTTGTTAAATGGTGCGAACAGGGGCCGCCGGCGGCAGATGTGACCCGGATTGAGGTGACCCCGGCTCCTGTCAAAAAAATGGAAAATTTTTTTGTCCGTTGAGTTGGGATGGAAAACGGATTAAGAGACACCCATTAAGAGGTGCTGTTTTTTGGCTTTCACAATCGCCAACCCTGATTTCAAGGGCTTGGCTCAAGCTCCCGCTAGAAATTTGAGGCGTCCTTGTGATCAAAATTGAAAACCTGGTGAAAAAATATCAATCCCTGCTTGCGGTGGATGGCCTGAATCTGGAAATCCCAAAAGGCCAGTTGTTCGGATTTTTGGGGCCCAACGGAGCGGGAAAAACCACCACCATCAAACTTCTAATGGGTCTGTTGAAACCCACAAGCGGTTCGATTTCCATTGGCGGGGTCAACATCCATGAAGACCCGGTACGGGCCAAAGCCATGGTGGGTTATATTCCCGACCGTCCTTATATTTACAACAAGCTGACGGGCATGGAGTATCTGGAGTTCATTGCCGATTTATACTCCATGGAGAAAAAACTGGTGCGCTCCCGCGCCGCGAAGTTTCTGGAGTTTTTTGATCTCAAAGATTTTGCCTACGAATTGATCGAAGGCTATTCCCACGGCATGAAACAAAAACTGATCATCTCAGGAGCCCTGATCCATGCGCCCCAAGTGGTCATCGTCGATGAACCTATGGTGGGCCTGGACCCGCGCGGCGCAAGACAGGTGAAAAATCTTTTCCGCGATTTATGCCGGGAAGGAACCACGGTGTTCATGTCCACTCATTCTTTGGGGATCGCGGAAGCCATGTGTCACCGTGTGGGCATCATTCTGAAGGGAAAGATGATCGCTATCGGGTCGGTCGATGATTTACGGTACCAGGCCGAGCAGGACGATAGCGACCTTGAGGAAATTTTCTTGAAACTCACCGGTGACAACGACATGCGATCTCTGGTGGACTCCCTGAAAGCCCCGGGGTGAGCTTTTCATAGCGAGTTCTAAGGAGCACCTTTCCGTAACAGGACATCGACGTCCATCTCCTCCATTTCCCGGCGCAGATGGATCGTGACGTGGTCGCCGATATTGAAGGTTTGCAAGCGTCGGACCAAGTCATCGACTCCCCGGATATTTTCTCCGCCCAAGGCTAAAAAAACATCGCCTGTCAAGATTCCGGCCTTTTCCGCATTCGAGTTTTCGCCCACAAAGAGGACTTTCACTCCCGATTCACTTTCTTTGAGCTGAACGCCAAGCCGGACCTTATTTTCCGGGAGCACCTTGTACTCCAGTCGCCAGGCAAAATCTCCGGCATAGAGGGGAATGGAAACGTGTTCCACCTGCATTTCCCGGTCTTTCAACTCCTCTGGCAGTGCGGTCACCGTGGGCAGGATGATGGAGTAGGCGTGGGGGACGCGACGAAAGGCCCGCTTGGGGATGCCGAATCCGTATTGCACATGGAATCCTCCCGCCAGCACAATGACTTTTCGGCCTGGATTATTTTTCAGATATTCAGCCACTGCATGTGCCATCGACTCTTCCCATAGCAGGAGCATCTGATAAGGTTTTTTCAGAGCCTCGGCAT
>VAPK010149971.1_pt1 | contig 12763 bp, 7 predicted proteins | sample 3395031 | NCBI WGS metagenome assembly VAPK01 (sample SAMN08290443, study PRJNA428436) | hydrothermal vent metagenome | isolation source: Deep-sea hydrothermal vent chimney 1 | place: Pacific Ocean: Juan De Fuca Ridge | reverse complement strand
TATTTCCGTTTTCGTACCATTCAATAAATTCACCATCGAGTTTACCAGCTTTATAATGTGCGATAAAGTGTTTTTTGCCATCCTTATATTTTTCAGTAATTGCTCCTGAAAATGGATCAGTTGCATCTATTTTATAATAGATACTATTTCTATTTTCTAACTTTGAAAATGAAACCTGTGCGTTGAGCGAACTTAGGAAGCCAAAAAAAAATAAAGTATAAAATGTTACCTGATATTTCATTCCAAAAAATATTTATTAATAACCTCAGTTCGATTAATAATTTGTTACTCAATTATTTTTCTGTTTGATCACTTATAGCTTCAACATACCTACCTGCCCAATATGGTAGCAGATAGATATAAGGGTCATACTCTCTTCTACCGGCACTACCTCCATTATTTCGATATGCACCATTGTGCAAACCTAACACTCGTTCATCTTGAGGTAATACTTCACTATAGGTTTGGTTTCTAAAATTTGGTTTAATTTTAGTTAAATCTTTTCTATGGCTATTATCTATTTTCCAATCTATCAAATCTATAGGGAATTCTCTTAACCACCATGCTGAATCTTCTACATCAATAGTTTTTCCTCCTGAAAGTGCATAGAGATAATTCCATAAGGGATTTTTTTCATTGCGTTCAATTTCCCAATGACTTTTTACTGTTGCAAAATGCTTTTTCTTTTGTTCTTCTGAAAAAGAATAATTCACAAAGGCAGGAATTGTTAAAAAATACATTTCATCATCTGAATGGTTCCAGCCATCACTTAAATTTTCACCCTCTACATACCCAATTACAGATGCGAGACGATTTGCATTTTTATCATAACCATATTTTTTGATTAGTTTTTTTGCTGCCTTCTTATACTTTTTATCGCCTGTAAAATGATATGCTGTTTGTAAAAAAGCCAAGATAAGGGTAGAATTTAATCTACGATCACCAACATTGATTGGAAAACTATTAACGTAATCAGGATTCCATTTTCCCCATTCTGTTGGTTTACCATCCCAAGTTACCAAGTACCAATCATTTTCTATAATATGATCCATCTCGATTTTTATTTGGTGTATGGCTCTATCTCGCCATTCTTTATCTGGTGCTAATTCTGCAAATAAGGCATAAACAAAAAAGTGGCCACAAGATTCATCACTACTTGTACTTGATTTCCATCGCCATCTTCCATCTTTAGTCAATCTCCAAAGTCCTCCATTTCTCTCTTCCCACTCTTTTAGTTCTTCTTCTGAAAAACCATTTGAAGTATCACTTGACATATACTTGTCTTTTTCATATGTCCGTGCTGGAAAACCCTTAAGTCCTGAAATTTCAGTTAATCTTTCCATGGCTTCAAAAGCTTCATAGGCATTTAATTTTGCGTCTTCTGATTTTGTAACTGAATATCGAAATAATTCTCCTGCCAAGTACATAGAAGTCCAAAGTCCATCATTATCCGTATCATGAAGCGAGGTCGTAGAAAGGTCACCCGGTATTTCTAATGTTGTTGCAGAGGTAAAACCATGCCGTACATGTCGCAATCGTTGAATTTTTTGAAAATAATCTGCCTTTTCTGCAAGTGTCATTTTTACAAAATTAATTTTGCTCATGCCTATTTTTGTAAGTATCAATATACTTTTCTCAGGGCCTTTTGAAATATCAATAACTCCATCATCAACCAGCCATCTTTTAGATGCATAATAATCATATTTATTGTCGTCACGTAGTTTAAAAGCTCCTTTTGTTGATCCAAACCATAGGCTTCCATCTATATTTTTTATAGCCGTAATTTCGTTGCATGGCAATTTTTTATTTAAGATTCCTGCTTTAAAGGTATTTCTATTTAAGTGGATTATTCCATTGCTTGTACCTACAATGAGCTCATCTTTATATAATGCCATTGCAGTCAGATTATCACTTTTATAAACTTCTTTTAAGCTGTTATTTTCATTGTCTAATTGATAAATTACTTTGTTAGATAAAATTAAAAAACGATTGTTTTTTTTATCATATAAAAGACCTATCGGATTTAAATTTGAAATAGACTTGGATAAAACTTCTTTACATTTCTTAAATAATTTTAGCTTGGTATCTCCTACGACTAGTGTTGAATAGTCATCACCAATTATAAATTTTTTAGGATTTTCAACACTATGTTCTATAAAAAATTTACCTGCCCAAGCATTGCTCAACACCTCTTTATCGGTAAGGTAAACAAATTGGTTTTTATAGGTTTCTAAAGCTATAATCTGCATATCAGTCATAGGTCTGTATTGCAAATCTGAAACTAGTTTTTTTTCAAAAGGCTGTAAAAGTCCTTTCGTAGATATTATTTTTACAACTTGATTTCGATCAGTTCTTACCTGAAATAATTGAATACTATCACTCGCTAACTGAAATTTATCAGCATAATCTTGCGTATAAGGTTTGTCAATATACGTTTGTTGAGCATGTATTGACATAAAAGTAAATACAGCGGTCAGCAATACTAATATTCTTCTCATTTTTTAAATATATATTAAATTTTTGTGCGTAAATGAAATGATTTTGGTCTTGTTAATTGTTCATATCCTATAGAAGATAAGGTACAGCCTCTACCTGTGTTCTTAACCCCTGTCCATGCCAAATGAGGATCTAGATAATCGCATCTATTCATAAACCAAGTTCCTGTTTCAATTTTATTTCCTAAGGAAAGTGCTTTTTCATAATCATCGGTCCAAATGGAAGCCGTTAAGCCATATGCACTGTCATTCATTAAAGACAATGCTTCTTCATCACTTTTCACTTTCATTATACCCACCACTGGGCCAAAACTTTCTTCGGTCATTACATCCATACTGTGATCAACATTGATGAGAACCTGTGGAGCCAAATAATTATGACCCATTTGTGTTTCAGGAAATAATGTAGGGTCAATCAATGCTTTTGCACCTGCTTTTTGAGCTGCTTCAATTTGAAATTTAATGTATTCAGCACCTCCTTGTTTTGCAACAGGGCCCAAATTTGTATCTACATGAAGTGGATTACCAAGCTTATACTTTTTAGTCAACGCTACAAATGCTTCGACAAAGCGATCAAAAACATAATCTTTTACATAAATACGTTCAATTCCGCAACATGACTGCCCAGAATTAAAAAAGGCACCATCAACCAAATTTTCAACATAAAAATCTAAATTAGAATCATCACAAACATAAGCCGGGTCTTTACCTCCAAGCTCTAGACCTAAACCTACAAAACTTTCTGCAGCAACTTTTTGGATATGATGTCCTCCTTTAACAGAACCTGTAAAAGAAACAAAATCTATTCTCTTATCTCGAATTACATTTGCCGTATCTTCATGGTTGAGGTGTAGGTATTGAAAAACACCTTCGGGCAAACCAGCTTCTATAAAGGCCTCAGCAAAACGTTCTGCTACTAAAGGCGTTTGTGCTGAGTGTTTTAATAGTATCGTATTACCCGCTAATAATGCAGGTACTATGGTGTTTATTGCAATAAGGCATGGGTAGTTCCATGCTGGAACAACAAATACAGTTCCTAAAGGTTCTCTTTTTATAAATCTATCAAAGCCTTGAACCTTATCAACATGCACGTCAGAAAGAGCATTTTCTGCAAGATCAAGCATTCCCTTTGCTCTACTTATTGTTCCGTCAACTTCAAAGGGAGAATAGATGATTGGCCTTCCCATTTGCCAACTAAGTTCTTTACTGATTTCTGTCTTGTTGCCTTCAAATGCCTTGATAAATTTTTCGATATAAATCTTTCGCTCCTTGAGAGAAATGCCACTCCATATTTTTTGAGCTCTTTTTGCTTTAACCAAAGCGTTTTCAACATCAGTACTACCATGTAACTGACATTCTTTATATACCTTGTTATCAACTGGTGAGATAATCTTGAAAGTCTTCATTTGTTTTATTTTTATAATTGAACTCGTCTTGAGTTATTCTTTTACCTGCGAATTTCGCTCCCGAAGCCTCGGGGTCGCACCCTAATTTCGCCAATTTTTGGTTCCGTAGCGATGCTATGGAACCAAAAAATGACATCATTATGGCACGAAAGCCTTCATTCTCGGTTCCAAACAATAACTCAAGACGAGTTCATTATGAGGGTACACTCATCACAAAGACATTTTTACATAGAAGTAAATTAAAACATATGTTATTAAATGGCTTCTATATATTTACAAATCTATGTATATAAAAAATTAAACATTAAAGGTTTTTTATCATATATATATGATATTTAAACTTATTAATTATGATTTATTTCTTGCTTTATTTCTCTTACCGTTGATTCATTACAAATTTATTATTTAATTTTTAAAATGAAACCTTAACAGATCCTGCTAAATGTCGGCCCAATCCATCAACTCCCGATCCATGCATCCTATATGCTTCATTAAACAAATTATTAAAAGCTAGTTTAAAGCTAAGCATTTTCCATTGATAGCCTGCTTTTAAATTAATTGCTGACCAGGCGGGTGTACCTCCATCTTGAATTCGATGATCATCTATATCTCCACCGGAGAGTCGGTCTTGCTTGCCAGCAGTTAAAGCCTGTAAAATGACATGGTACAACTTTTTCTTATAGCGTAGTGATAATCCTCCAAATAATGGTGGTATTCGCCTAAAGGGTTCATCTTTTGTAACGTTTTGACCATGGGTATAGGTCAAATTACCGAGAATTGAAAAATCAGTAGCTATTTTTGCCTCAAAATTGGTTTCTATTCCTGTTACATACGCCTTGCCAACATTAGCTTTGGTAAATATCCGGCTTCCGTCAATAAGTTCATCGCCATTAAAACTTGAAGGAACACGACTAATCAAATCATTGATTCGGGTATAAAAACCTGCAATATTAAAGCTGATAGTGTTTGATGTAAGTTTATAGCCCAATTCGTAATTTATTGATTTTTCTGGTTTTAAATTTGTCGAAGGAACTTCAACCCCAAAATCGAAATCGCCCAGTGAACTGATATCGTTGATATTTGGCGCCCTAAATCCACTATTTACAGCGACATATACATTGCTTTTATTAAAATTATAATTAATACTACCATTGCCAATCAGCGATGAGGTGGCTAAACTCAAATCTCCAAATTGATTGTCTTCTGCAGAATTTGAAGTATAATTATACCGCCATCCTAATTGAAATGTCCATTTTTTATGGGTATATAAATTAGAATTATAAAAGGCAATAAAAAATGAACTCGACCCATCAGGATACAAACCGCGCGAAAAAACCTCTTGTTCTTCTGTTTCTACATTGATCAACTTTCTAGAACTCCCAATTTTATCAGAATAAAGATCACTACCAAAGACAGATTCAACCTCTTTGAAAAGCGACATATCTAGACTTGTATTCAAACTCACAGTTGAAACATCATCTCGCTCATTTTTATTAATAAGTGACTCGTTTTTTCTAGTATCTCGTATTTCATTAGATTGCTGGAAAGAAGCGGTCATTTTCAAATTCTTAAGAGGTGAATCAACCCATTTCTGTTCAAACCGAGCATAAGCTAATTGCCGCTGTTGTAAAGTAAAATTGTAATATTTAAAACCTCTTTGGGCTACCTGATCATAACGAGGAACGTCATCCTGCCGCATTCTCTGGTAGTTTATAATGAGTTGTTGCTTGTCTGAAATTTTCCAGATGCCTTTAAAAAAAATATTATTTTCGGTATACCCTGAAGGGCGTTCGAATGCTAGATTTCCTCCAGCATATAGGTCACCGAAGTCACGAATACTTCCGTTGAGGACATATGCAAATTTTCCTAAATTACCTCCCAAGCTCAAATTAACTGTCTTTTCCATTTCCTTACTCATAAACTGCATGCCTAAACTTCCATATATATTTTTGTTTTTTTCAAAGGATGGTGAAATCGTATTTATATTAATAGTACCTCCTATTGCGTCAGAACCGTAAAGTGTAGAACCTGCTCCTCTGAGCACCTCAACGGCATTGACAGAAAAAGGCGAAATTGTATTAAAGTATTGATTGGGACCAAAACGAAATGTGCTATTACTTAAGCGAATGCCATCAACTAATAACAAGGTGTAATTTCCAGTAAGTCCTCTTATAAATGGTGACCCTCCACCATGATTGGTCTTTTGTACCCATACTCCAGCCGTTGATATCATAGCTTCTGCCATAGACCTTGAAACATTCTCTTGTATATTTTTCTCAGAAAGATAAGAAATGGATGCCTGCTGTAAACCAATAGGCTTACTATTTTTAGTTACACTTACTTGTATTGCATTGAGCATAATAGCCGATTGCTCTAAATAGATGACCATTGCTGATTTTTGAGTGTCAGCAATAAAATGAACACTTAGATAGCCCAAATGTGAAATTAAAAGTGTGTCTCCTCTTTTTACATTTATTTCAAAATGCCCATTCACATCAGTTAAACTACCCATATCAGTATTCTTGATACTAATACTAACTGCTGAGATGGCTTTTTTTGTACTTTTATCTAGGACGGTCCCTTCCAGGCTTTGGGCTTGTGCAACTGAAATTGCTAAAACAAAAAACAATAACAGACTAATACTGCGCATGAGTGATAATTTCAAATTACTAAATAGTAAATGTATTCTTTTTGGGTCTTGATCGACATTTTAGATGTAAATCAATAGTCTCTTGATATTTGTTCAGTAAAAAAAAGTAATGCTTTAAAATTTGTAAAATAAGGCTGTTATTTTCTTTAAATTTATTGAACTCATCTTGAGTTCATTTGTAGACATCCCTGAATTTTCTAAAATCTCATTCTTTAACCCAAGCTTCAAAAAACGAAACATGTTTTATAGATTTTTTATCTTCTTTTAAAAAATAGGAATAGGTTACATGTATTTTACCGTCATCGGCTTGAATAACCGAAGGGTAATGAAAACTTTCACCTGTAGTGTTTTCTAAATGATTTTTCCATTTCCAAGTGACACCTTCATCATCAGAAATGGCCGCCGCTAAACTGTACCTTCCATCTTCAACATCATTATAAATTAAAAGCCAGTTTCCACTATTTAGCCTTAGCACCTCTATACTTGCACCAGGGTTGGGTAAGTCTGAGTCTGTAGCAAAGCTCCAAGATTTGCCTTCATCAGTAGATGTGGATATCATTACTCTACCTGGAGCATCTCCACTATCTCGCATAAAAGCAACGATTGTTCCATCATTTTTTCGAATAAAACTAGGTTGAATATTTCCTTTTCCGACCATCGGCAAGCTACAATGCCAATTAATACCATCATCATTTGAAATCGCCGTAATAGAAATATTAAATCCATCAGAATACAACGGTAGCAAAATTTTACCATTTTCAAGAATCAACGGATGAATTCTTGTCATCCACCCTGTTTCTCGTTTCTTTTTGTCTTTGGAGGCTTTAATAATCATTTTTTCATATTCAGGAGCATATTCCGCCCATGCCATTTCTATCCCTGGATTTTCTTTGAATTTAGCGGCTATTTCTTTTGCAAAGAAATCGTCTGGTTTAAGTAAAATATTGTCCTGCCAATTCCAATTTGGGGCTCCCACCTTTTTGTAATCCAATGAAGTACGAAACTTTAAGATAGATGTTTCCCATTGATTCGCTTGAACTACAATCCATACCAAAAAGAGTTTGTTTTTTCTATTCAAAAACAATACAGGGTTGCAGTCTGGATGTCTAGGTGTATCTGCCATTAAAAAAGGTTTGCTCCATTTAATTTTACCTTTTTTTAATCTTGCACCCATAATACCAACATCATTTGCATTCCGCTCACCACTGCCTTGAAACCAGCACGAAAGTAAATCTCCATTTGGTAATGCTACAATACTACTTCCGTGAACATGTTCTTTTTGTAAGGGGAAAATTAATTTACCATCTATTTGTGCATGCGTACAGTCAACATAAAATAATAGTATAAGAATCAAAATACTTTTAAGAAAAATGTTCATAAAGTTTATATATTGAACTGGTTTAAACTTTTTGTTTGGAACCGAAAATATCAGCTTTTGTGTCCAGATGAAGTCAGTTTTTAGCAGCATAGCAGGCTACGGTGGTCAAAAATGACGAAATATGGGTGCAAAATGTGGTATTTGCAGGTAAAAGAGAAAGTTTAAACCAGTTCATTTATTCTATTCAAAGATGCTTAAAAATATAAAAGTAAATTCCATATATTTTAGCCAAAACACATTGTTTTTTAACCTATTGTTAAAATAAATAATAATAAATTTGTTTTCTTAATATGCTGGAATAACTTAAATATAATTATCGTTTATTTTCCTACATATTGATAAAAGTTTAATAAAAACATCTTTCAATTATGAATTTAAAGCATCTTTCAATTTTTATTATCACAATTCTTTTGTTTAATGGTTGCAAACCCGTACAAAAGATTGCAATTTTACAAGTACCAGGTAAAGACGAATTTTGCAAAGTGGATGTTGGTGGTGTTTCCATTTTACCTAGTGGTCGCTATGCAACACCAGTTGGCGAATCTATTCGAATTACAAATGATCCTTACGGGATGGCAATTTCCCCAGATGGAAAAACAGCGGTCACCCTGCATGGCGGACCATTTAATATTATCAATATCAGCACCTTAGATACTGTGCGCATTCCCAGTTCTGATGGTAAAATTGTCTCGCCAATGCACGATGGCTCTTTTTTAGGAGTCACTTTTTCTGATGATTCTAACAAAGTATATTTAAGTGGCGGTGACGGCGGTGCAGTTATTGTTTATGATGTTAATAATCTAAAAAAAATAGATTCAATTAGTCTTAACGGAATAGTAAACGGAATAGATTATCAAGATAGCTTTACGTCAGACCTTATGTTCAACAAGGCTAATAATGAGTTATTAGTGTTAGATAGGGCTAATTTTAGAATGGTAAGAATTGATTTGTCTTCCAAAAAACTTACTGCTTCTATAAAAGTTGGCCGCCAACCTTTTGGTATTGCTTTAAGTCCTGACAACAAACAAGTCTTTGTGGCAAATGTAGGTATGTACTCTTACCCGACTGTTAAAGGGGCTACCCCTGAAAATGTTGATGACCTACGAATACCTCACCAACCCTATGGGCATAACACTCCTGAATCTATACATGGCACATTGCTAAATGGAAAGCAAATTCCTGGGCTCGGCAGTCCACTACACCCTGACGCCATGAGTGTATTCACCATTGATCTTACTAAGAATAAGGTAATCAGTAAATTTAAAACTGGTTATCAGATAGGACAAACCGTAGAAGATGCTGAAGTAGTTGGTGGTGCTAGTCCGAATTCTATAGCTGTAGGAAAACAGTTTGCATATGTTACCAATGCATCTAATGATAATGTGTCAATTATCGATTATACAAGCCAAGAAATAGTAGGTCATATTCCCATTCAAATTGATCCTCGTATTGATAAACTTCGTGGTTCATTGCCTTTTGGGATAACGATGAGTAAAGATGAAAAAACATTATACGTTGCACTTTTAGGTTTTAATGCGGTTGCCGTTCTTGATATACCCACTAAAACAACAAAAGGATTAATTCCTACAGGATGGGGTCCCACAAGAGTAGAATTATCAAAAGATGAAAAAGAATTATACATAGTCAGTATCAGAGGATTGGGTGCTGGTCCTAATGGAGGTCGTAATTATCCAAAATCGAGAGAAACTTATGTTGGCACTATTCAGCTAGGAGGTTTTCAAAAAGTACCAGTACCTTCAGCAGACAAATTAGCTGAATACACAAAAACAGCCATTGATAATACTTTTAGAGAAACAATCATTGAAGATAATGGGAAAAATCCTCTACCGCCATTACCTGGTTTACGTCAAAGTCCTATAAAACACATTGTTTATATCACCAAAGAAAATAGAACCTATGATGAAATATTTGGGCAGTTAAAAGGTGGAAAAGGAGACAGTACACTTGCGAGATATGGTATCAATAACACATATACATTACCAGACTCTCTTAAAGCAAAATTTCCAAATCTTCGAATTTCCCCTAACCATATAAAAGCAGCCAAACAATTTGCTTTTTCAGACAACTTTTATTGTGATAGTGACGCATCTATACATGGTCACCATTGGTTGGTAGGTGTAATACCTAATGAGTGGGTTGAATCTAATGCAAATGCCAACAAAACCGTAAAACTATTTTCAAAAGCTCCTGGACGAAGATTTCCAAAAACCATAGGTAGTGTAGACCCTGAAGATTATCCCGAAATTGGCGGACTTTGGGAAGCTATGGAAAGAGCTGGTGTTGAGTTTTATAATTTCGGGCAAGCTAACGAAAGTGGTCATGAAAGAGAAGATTGGTATGATACCAATACTGGAGCTGCACATGCAGTAATGATACCGATGCAAAATGCGCTTTTCAAACGAACTAGTCATAATTATGCTGGGTATAATATGAATATTCCTGACCAATACAGAATGGATCAGTTTGAACTAGAATTTACAGAAAAATGGATTGATGGAAAAGAGGAAATGCCTCCATTTGTAACTATGATGATTCCTAATGATCACGGTGCAGGATTAAGACCTGAAGATGGCTATCCTTACAGACAATCATATATGGTTGATAATGACTTGGCAGTTGGGCGTGTGCTACATTTTTTGTCAAGAACAAAATATTGGAAAGATATGTTGGTAATCATTACAGAAGATGATCCACAAGGTGGTGTAGATCATGTAGATGCACATCGTTCTATTTTAATGATGGCAGGTCCGTATGTAAAAAAAGGTTTTGTTTCACATACACATGCCAATTTTGGAGCCATTTTAAAAACAATTTACAATATTTTAAATGTTCCTTATGTAAATCACTTTGATATAACTGCATCATTACTACAGGACTTTTTTACAGATATACCTGATTATACACCATATACTTTAGAACGCCATGACGGTAGAATTTATGATGCTGAACTATCTATGAGAAAATACCATAAAACAATTGACTGGCGTAAAATAGAACAAGGTCCAGTAATGGATGATGTGGAAGATGCAAAAAAAGATCACACTAAAAATAATGCTAGTAATTAATATTTGTTGTCGATAATTCTTCGTGATTATAGTTTCAAAAAGCATTACTCATATTTTGATATAACCAAAATACTAATTATCGAACTGTATTTTCTAATACGATTATTGACGGGCCATTTGACCATTTTTTACCTAACCCCGTTGTGTCACCTTTGGCAATAAAGTAAACAAAAGAGCCAAGAACAATATCAATATCACCATCGGCATCCATATCTTCGGCATCCATTACGATCCATCTACCCTCGGTTGATTGAGGAAAGGAATAGTCAACAAATTCCAATCCCCCTTTGTTTTCTAGATAGACAAAACTTTCTTCTGGATACTCAATATAATCTGGAAAAAAAGAAATAGCGGCAATGTCTAAATCACCATCAAGATCAAAATCTCTTGGCATTGCTTTGTAAGCACCATTTAAGGGGTAAAAATAAGATTGGGAGAAATTTAACTTTCCATCATTTATAAATATATATATCCCGTGATATTTTTTTAAGTGTGGGGTTTTATCGGCATTATCTCCGCACACATATACAATGTCATCAAAACCATCATTATTAAAATCTGCAAGTTCAATATATTGAGATCCGTTAAGTGGTGAAAACGTCAGTAAACGTTTTTCCTTAAATATCCCGTTACCATTATTTTCGTACAAAAATATACCCTCATCTCCCTGAGCCATTAATGCTATAACATCATTAAAGCCATCCTTATTGATATCCTTTATAACAGCAGTAATTGCACCCGATTTTACTCGCAAGATATTTTTTGAGTATTTACCTCCTCCGTTATTTTCATACCAAGTTAAATTTCCAGTGTGATTTCCAAACTCACAAGCAACAACATCTTCCATTCCATCATTATTTAAATCTCCATAGGTCATAGACACGGGCCTTTGCAGGCTAGGTATGCCATTATTTTGTGTATTACTAAGTTCTCTTGATTTTTTTATTTGTAATATTTCTAGTCTTCCTTCTGCTTTTTCATTCGGAAATATATTTTTGCCAATAGTTGTTAAATATACTTTACTATGTTTTTCATAATAATGAATTGCCGTTGCATTTAATCCTATTTTATAATCTTTTTTAAGATCAGCATTTAGAAAAGTTAAACTATTACGATTGGGTTTTAAATCACTATACACAACCCCCCGGTTATCTGGAAGAATTTTAACCATCGCAGTATATGGAGGAGAGCTAGAATAGCTAGTCTCTTTATACTTAAAATGCTTTAAACCCGTCTTAATTTTTTTACTACGTGTAGGAGGTAAAATTGTGTCTGGTGATTTTTTTGTATAATAATCTACTATTTTGTTCCAGTCTTCTTTCGCCAAAATAGGTTGCTCAGGGTAAATGTTTGCCTTTTTTATAATTGTAGAATCTTGATTAAATAGGCTCTTTGGCTGGTGCTGTTCAGGGTAAATTCCTAAACGATAACCCATAGCTGGAAGCACATCATTTTTCCAACTAGATTTTGACAATAACTCGGGTTTCACAAAAGCATGACATTTGCTGCAGTGAACCATCGCTAATTCACTTCCTGAAAGATTAGAAACAGATATCTCTATATGTTCTGTTTTTTTTTCTTTACTCTTTTCAGTACATGAAATAAAGCAAAAAACGGCTATAACTATTGAAATTAAAGATCTCATTATACAATACTCCCAATCTGTAGGACAGTTTAAAGGTATTACTTAGTTTATTATTATGCTGTTTTTTTAGTAGCATACAATTTATTTGGTGGCACTTTTCCTA
>VAPK010393952.1_pt1 | contig 12766 bp, 13 predicted proteins | sample 3395031 | NCBI WGS metagenome assembly VAPK01 (sample SAMN08290443, study PRJNA428436) | hydrothermal vent metagenome | isolation source: Deep-sea hydrothermal vent chimney 1 | place: Pacific Ocean: Juan De Fuca Ridge | reverse complement strand
GATCTCGACTGCGGTGTCTAAGACGGCCACAACTCGACCATCAATGGCCTCACCGCTGACTCGCTCGATGTGCACCATCTCTTGGGTTTGTGCCGCTTCTCGCAATCGAGCGATCATCGAGGCCGGATGACCACTGGTGACTTCGCCAGGAAGCAGCTCGGACCCGACTCGGCGGATGCCGACAATGTGTTCGACGACGATGTCAACCTTTCGGCCTTCGCTCAGCACCAGACGCAGAACAGATTTGCCGACATGCTCGATGCGGCCAACCAGGTAGCGGTCGACTACTTCAACTCGCAGTTCGAACCCTTGCTTGCCATAGTCAATGAGCACGTCCCGCAAGGTTCGGTCCGACGCTGCGAGTTCAGCGACTGAGGCCTCGACCTCTTCTTGGAAGCTCCGGGCCTCTTGTCGAATCCTCCGCACGGAGCGCTCATCAGTCACACTCCCCCATCGGCACCCGCGGCCCACGATGTAGAAAACCCGCACTTCAGCTGCACAATACTCATATTGCGTCATTTGCTCTTGACAACTGTTATTTACGTCTGATTAGCTATATCACATGTTCAATGCACGCAGTTCTATGAAATCCACTCCGGCCAGATCTGTCGGGCTAGGAATCGATGGGGCCGCAGTTCCCACTCAATTTTGGACCGGACTCGGGTTCGCTTCGCTTGTTGCTCTCGTTGCCCTCTCTCCCGATGCCAAGGCACTGATCGAGCCGGAAGAAGCCCTCTTGGGTGCTCTATGGATCGCGGCTGTTGCCACCGCCTTGTGGTTCACCCTCAGCCTCTTGCTTGTGCAGTTCGCCAACAGGTCAGGCTCACGCCTCCTCCACCGACTCAGCGAACAGGTGGCTATGCCTCTGGCCCGGCGGCTGGCCCAAGGTTCACTCGCTCTCGGCCTCGTTGCCCTGCCTGCCTGCGGGTCAAGCACCGCGGGTCGACCAGAGATGGTGCTCGTCCAGTCGGGTGTTTCCACCACAATCTCCAGCCAGTATTTCGAAGTCACGGCACCGGTGACCTATCAGTCCCCAACTTCTGGTGTTGAGCTCATCTCGACCTCGGTCCCCGCATCCCTGACCGACTCGCTGGCTGACTCGCTGGCTGACTCGCCGACCGAAGCACAGGTTCCAAGCGCACCCGAGACCCCAACCCAATCCACAGCCAGTACCGAAGCCGGTCCACACATCGTGAGTGTGGGCGAAAACCTTTGGAGTATCGCCAAAGCTCAGCTCACTAAAAACACCGACACGACTCCGACCAACGCCGAGATCGGCCCCTACTGGGCTCGGCTTGTTGAACAGAATCGAGGTTCTCTTTCCTCGGGGAACGCCAACCTCATCTATCCGGGTGAGATGATCCAGATACCAGCCATTCTTGGTGCCCCCTCCGCAACAGTCGACTGACTGGATCCAGTTCTAGACCTAGAACGGACTCAGGCCCATGCGGTTACGTATGGAGGTCAACTCGCCCAAGTGGTTGTAGCCATGGCCAAGGGCTTCCCAGGCAAGGAAGAAGGTTGCCGGTTTACCTTCCCACATGCCGTACAACCAGTCGAAGCGATCAGCTGGCGTACCAATCCGCTCTAGCGCCGCGGCACTATCGGGAATCGTGTCCAAGACCGCGAGGTCCCCGTCAGCAATCCACGAACGCGTTTCATCGATAACAGCCATGAAGTATCCAACGACAGCTTCAGGATCCAGCTGGGTGATCAGCTCGTGATCCTCCCCCTCGGCCAAGCCGCGCCATGTGTCTCCGCCTAGACCAACCCGCTCAGCCCAACTATCCAGGACCTCGGGAGTTCCACGCAAGACACCATTGACCGCCAGGTCTTGATGCCGGGCCGTGTGCCAGGTCACATAGAGAGCGGCGATACCGCCGTCGTCAACCCGTTCGGTCAGGCGGTCGGGGGGAATAACAGAGAAGATGCCGTTGCTCAGTCGATTCTGCAGCGAGTCAAGGTCGCCGCCAATCCAGGTTCGAAGGTCCATGATCTGACCCTAATGGGAATGGCTCGCTGGAAGTAGTGACAGTGGCAATCGTCAGCTCCGGGAATGCCTGGGTCGCCCCGGGGTTGACACCCCCATGACATCAATCACCGCAGAACTGATCTCCGACTACCGGGTCGACATCACCAACGGCACCCACACCTGGCGAGCCGACGAACCTGTCGACGTTGGAGGCGACAACACCGGCCCCAATCCTTATGACCTCCTGCTCGGATCCCTGGCTGCCTGCACCTCGATCACCCTGTCCATGTACGCAAAGCGAAAGAACGTCGAGATCACCTCATTGTCGGTTGAGTACACCCACAAGAAGGTCCATGTCGATGATTGCGGAGAGTGTGACGACTCCAAGAAGGGCATGGTCGACCACCTGACATCTCGAATCTTTATCGATGGAGACTTCGATGATGCTGTTCGGAAGCGCTTCGAATACATCGCCCAGAACTGCCCCGTCCACAAGACACTGGCCGCCGGAATCGTTTTTGACGAAATCGTGTTCGCTGGCTGACGTTCACTCCTTCTCACCAAAGAGCTTTCTGGATTCCACGACCATCTAGGGGTCGCCTAACCCAGAAAGTTCGGCCCAGCTGGCGACCGGCGCTGGGTTTGTGGTCCAGTAGGGCATGGCCACAACCAACATCGAGTCTGACGTTCCTGCTGTTCCGGCCAGCGACGGACGAGCCTATGGTCGCAAGCCCGGCCAGTCCGATCTTGAACTAACTCAGGTTGGCGCTGGCACGCCATCGGGCGAATTGCTGCGCCGCTACTGGCATCCCATCGCCCTGTCATCAGAGGCAACCTCAATCCCTCGCGATGTACGAATGCTGGGCGAGGACCTGATCCTGTACCGGACCTTGGACGGAACACCCGGCTTGTCGGAGCCACGGTGCTGTCACCGCGGCACCACCCTGCTGTACGGCAAGGTCGAGTCCGACTGTATTCGCTGCTCGTACCACGGCTGGTCCTTCGCCGCCGATGGCACCTGTCTGGACCAGCCGTGCGAACCAGACCGGGGCCGCAACCGGGCCTCCTATCGCCAGCCCTGGTATCCGGTGGTCGAGTTCGGTGGCTTGATCTTCACCTACATGGGTCCACCAGAGAAGCAGCCGGTGTTTCCGGTCTATGACATCTTCCAAGACATTGCCGACGATGAAGAGTTGGTCACCTTTGATCGGTTCGCTTTTGGCGGGCCAAACGTTGCTCCATGCAACTGGTTCCAGACTCACGAGAATGCCATGGATCCCTACCACGTGTTCATCCTGCACAACACCATCAGCGGACCTCAGTTCGATCCGAGGCTGGAGATCTGGCCGACCATCAACTTCCAACGCCACGACTGGGGAGTCACTGCTACCCAGGACCGCAAGCTGCCCGACGGCACGACCCTGCATCGGGTAACCGAAATCCGGGTTCCCACCGTCCGAGTCATCCCAACACCAACCCTGGCGTATCTGGGCAAGACCAACAATATGTCCTGGACCCAACCCATTGATGACACCCACACCCGAGTGTTCGCCATCTTGCGAATTGCCAAGGGGTCTGAGCCGCAGGGGTTAGGGACCTACGGTCCGGACGAACGAGCGTGGGAAGATCTGAATGAAGAAGAGCACCGGCTCTACCCCGGCGACTACGAAACCCAGGTCGGTCAAGGCCCGGTGACCCTGCACTCTGCGGAGCGCTTGTCCTCAACGGACCGTGGGGTGTCGCTGGTGCGTCGACAGTTCAAGGAGCAGGTCCGCATCGTGGCCGAAGGCGGCGACCCGATCGGCGTGACATTTGCCGAGAGTCCATCTGGCCCGTCTGACACACCAGAATCATCGGGCACCAAGCCGGTCGATCTCATTGCCGGTAACTACATCATCGACGGCGACACTAACCTGTCGCAGATCCCCGTCAGCGAAACCCTTATCGCCAACTAGCAACACTCTCTGTTTCCGCGGCCCAGGTTCCAATCTTTGTGCAGTTGGCGACCCAATAACGGGTCGTGAACTGCACAATCTTCTGGCGAGATGCAAGGAATCGGGCGGGTCGAGAGATGGTGACGGACACGCTCAGGTACGTTGTCGAGGTAACCGGTGACGAGCCGAACCACTGGAAGACCGCACACTGGAACAACGACTCACTAAGGCGCTGGAATCCCAAGCCTCATCCATTACCGTCGTCCCTGGTGAACAGCAGATCCATGAGCAGATGAATCCAATCGACGAGGTAACCCTCCCTCCACGCCGAGGAATCAGCAAGCGCGTCTTTGTTCTGGTTGGAAGTGCGTCGCTCGGCCTCGCCGCCATCGCATTCGGAATAGTCAGTTTGCGGACCGTAGAGCAGACTGCAACCACCGAAGCAGCCTCTGGCCCTGACCTTCTCTACAACTCATTGCTGGTTGACCCAGAAACCGGTGAGCCCGTTGACTTCATCATCTGGATTGATCCGGACACAAGAGCAGAGAGCATCACGAGAATCGGTGATCTCCTGGCCGAAGACGACCGATTCTCTGAGTATCGGTACGTCTCGCAGGAAGAAGTATTCCGCGAGTTTCGTGAGTACTACGCCGATCAGCCAACAGTGCTGGAGCTTGTCAACCCGGAAGAGGTCCCAACCTATTTCCAGGTGACTCTTGGGTCTACTCAAGATGCCAATAATCCGGAGGCTCCGCAGATCGAGGCCGATTATGCCGCGCTGGAAGGTGTCTTCATGATCCAGTTTCCCGGTGACGAATCAGACGAGCCAGAAGACTCCTAGTTCCACCGCCCTTCGTTGACGAGCTTTGTGCAGTTGACGACCCGTTCTTGGGTTGTCAACTGCACTATCTTCGGCTGTCACTGGACCAACTTAGAAGTTGATGACTTCGAAAAGGGTGGCCATATCGACACCGATTTGGGGGCCAGCTCGCCGAGCAGAGTCGGTCAAGAAAGTCGCTGGGTCGGCCATGTCGCCATCCAGGTTCGCCAGGTACTCAGCATGACACTCGAGCGAGGCGATGCCTGCATCAATGGTGTCGCCGATGTCCACCCCATGAGTTGGCGAGGTTGAAGCATTGACAGCTACAAACCGAACTCCGCTCCATGCTTCGGTCGGGTCTGAAGCAGCAGCATCACCCGTATGCAGCCAGGGGTTCGAGGCTTCACCCACGGCGTCAAGAATTGAGCGACCGACGGCCCGATGATCGGGGTGATTCCAGCTACCGGGTCCCCACGACTCATGATGGTTCATGGTCAAGATGACATCCGGCCGATTCTCTCGAATAGCCAGCGCCAGGTCTCGACGCAGCTCCATTCCCTCTTCAACCAGACCATCCGGGTGATCGAGGAACTGCACGTCAGTCACGCCGACAGCGGCACAGCTGGCGATCTGCTCGGCCACGCGCAAAGGGCCAACGACATCAGGGGCCATGCTCTTGATCCCAGCTTCGCCGCGAGTAACAAGAAGGTAGGTGATGGACTTTCCCTGAGCGGTCCAGCGGGCAACAGCTGAGGCTGCCCCGTATTCCATGTCGTCGGGGTGAGCCACAATGGCCAGGGCCCGGTCCCAGTCTTCATCAACTAACGGCAAGGTCATGAGGGGTCTCCGATTCGATGGACACGCCATCTCTATCAGATGCGATGATTCGGAGCCAGGTGCCAGGGACGAGGGTGTCATAGACATCGCTGGTTAGGACGACGACCGGGATCTGGATGTCGTAGATCTCATCAGCAACGATGGCGCCGAGGGCCACAATCTCATCGCTTGCAGCCATCACGATCGCTGCTGGGCTGGTCTCCGCCCGAATGGCTTCGGCCAGCACCGACGAGCCGGAGCTGGATCCGCGCCCTCGTTCCATGACCAAAACCTTGCCTGCCATATTCAGCCCCACTTGGGGGTGACGTTGATCGATGATCGTGCCGGTTGCTGAATCGACTCCACCCCAGAAGCTCAAGGGTTCCTCCAAGCGAAGGATCTCACCAGCTGCGTCACCGGGTGAGAGGACAACAGGCTTCGCAGTCTCGTCAGGCACATTCACGCCGACCACACTCCATCGTCGCGAACAACCCGACCAACCACAGCCGACTCAACACAGTCCTCCGTTGCTCCAAAGATGACGTCTACTCCGATATTGCCGGGGGCGTAGTAGGCCCACTTCGCCGAATCGGTCATGGCAACCCCAACACACTCGGCCATGACTGGGGTGATGTAGGTGCAGGTATCGGTGACCAGCTGGATGCCAGCAGCTTCCAGTTCGACCAGCCAACCTCGCAACCCAATCTCGGTCAAGACCTCCCGACCGGTCGAAACGTAGAAGCTGATCGATGGGTGAACCTGACGACCGTCCATCAACCGAACCAGTCGTTCGAATTCGCTGACCGAGTAGTGGGGGGTGCCCAGGCTCACGATGCCAAGGTCGGTGCTGGTGGACGTGCTCAGTTCGTCGCGGGCACGGCACAACATGGGCGTGTCAATCACCAGCCGCTCAACCGCCTTGTCCGATCCGCCACAGGCAGTCGCCAGGTCTGGGGCCTCGGGTGTGCTACCAACACAGTGAAACATTCCGACCGCTCCTGAAGAGGCTGCAGCCGAACCAACCGCTTTTAGCCGGTCCTCGTTGACGTGCTCAGGCAACCCGATGATCACCGGCACACGACTGCCCGAAACCTGGCCCAATAGATGACCAAGTACCGGGTAGAACACGTCCCGCTCGATCAATAGCTGGGAGACACTCGAGACATCGACGACGAGTGAGGCGTAGCGGTTCTCATCCAGGTGCAGCCCGGCCGCCGGGGCGCGACCGGTGATAGCAGCGCAGATATCGATGAAGTCGCCATAACGATGAGTGCGGGCACCGAGAACCGAGTTGGCGAACACGATGGCATTGGACTCGGCCCAGGCAATGTGTTCACCAAAGCCTGGGCGAGTCTCGCTCTGGTAAGGGGCACAGGTCCAGGTTGGGCGGCAACCCATGTCTTCGTAGTACTGCATGAGCTGACGAGCACGAACGGCCGCGTCTTGCTCACCTCGGTAGAGCTTGGGATGGATGAGGTCCAACGATGAAACATTGAGGGTTGTTGGCACTCGAACCTGGCAACCATCTCCGGCTAAGCGAGCAGCGAAGTCGAGACCGGCTTGGCCATGATCCAGACATGAGTCGATGTGAGCACCGGAAACATCCAGCAAGTCGCGTGCGCCCATGGCCGAGGCCACCCTGGTCACCACACGCATTGCGAGGGCGAGGCCTGGCCCCTCTTCGCCGTCCAGCATGGCCTGGTCATCCTTCGTCAGTTGAAGCGGCACCCGGTCACCCTAGATGCCTACATGAGGTCATGACTCATTTGCTCAAGCCTGATCGATTACCAACCGACAATAGGGAACACACCATTGTCGAAGAATGTAGATGGACATGTAATGAGCTTGATCGAACGAACAACCCAGGCAGCCGAGATTGCCCGCGAACCTCGCAATCTGAAGCGAACGATCCGCATTGCTCTCGTCGTTGGGTCAATCCTCTTCGTTGTCAACCAGATGGATGTTGTACTGAGCGGTGCAGCTACTTCGGGTACATGGCTCAAGGTCGCCACCACCTATGTTGTGCCGTTCTTCGTTGCCAATTTGGGAATCATTGGTGCAAGGCGAGACGCTCAACTGGCAACCGTTCCGGCCGCCGTTCAATCCAGCTATGCCAGACCAACCCCTCTTCCAACGATGGAGACAGCCCCGACCTATTGGTAGGTTCGGACCTCGACCCGGTGGCCGTCAGGGTCGCGGACATAGACACCCTCTCCGTTGCCCTTGGCACCAAAGAGCTGGGCTGGACCCATTTCAATTGCCGGGCCATGGGAAGCGACGAACGCATCGAAGTTCTGCCGATCGGTGACGAAGGCAACATGGTCAACATTGATACCCGTCGGCTCAGTCTCGATCAGGTCCAGCAATGTCGCATCGTTGATTCGTAGCGAGACGAAGGCAACCTCCTTGGCCCGCCACTGTTCCAATCGCTCTGCCTGCATGCCGAGGTGCTCGCCATACCACTGGACCGAACGGTCCATGTCGGCGACACAGAGAACAAGATGGTCAATTTCTGAGATCATGAATTGAGGGTAGTGCGGCGGACGTAGCACCTCCATTGCGACAACGACTAGAGTGACGAACGAATGTTCGCTTCCCCCACTCTTGAAGAACTCAACCCAGAACAACACCGGGCCGCTGTCCACACCGGCTCTGCGTTGCTGATCGTCGCCGGAGCAGGGACCGGCAAGACAAAGACATTGGCTGCCCGCGTCATCCGACTCATTGACGAAGGGGCCGACCCGAATCGGATCCTGCTGCTCACATTCACCCGTCGTTCCGCCTCAGAAATGATTGGACGGGTAACTGCTGCTAGCACCAACCGCTCTGCCTCCAAGGTTTGGGGCGGTACCTTCCACTCCACCGCCAATCGGCTGTTACGCAACTTCGGCCAGACCGCAGGACTTAGCGCCGGGTTCACCGTCTTGGACCAGGCCGATAGTACCGATCTGATGGGTATGGCTCGAACTGAGGAAGGGTTCGGTGAACGGTCAAAACGATTCCCCCGCAAGGAGACCATTGCTGGCATCTACTCCCGCATGGTCAATAGCCAAGCCAAGCTCGCCGATGTCTTGGACAAGGACTACCCCTGGGTCGCCGACCACCAAGACGATCTCAAAACCATCTTCACCACCTATACCGCCCAGAAGCGAAAACATCAGGTGCTGGATTATGACGACCTGCTTTTGTTCTGGCGAGCCCTGACCGTCAGCCCGGCCGGAAACTCACTGCGCGACCTCTTTGATCACATCCTGATCGACGAGTACCAGGACACCAATCCGATCCAGTCCGACATCATCCGGGGCATGTGCCGTGGCGCCGATCAACCCCGCCCAACCGATTTGTGCGCGGTTGGTGACGATGCCCAAGCCATCTACGGGTTCCGTTCGGCCACAGTGGCCAATATGTGGGCGTTTGCCGATCACTTTGCCGGAGCAACCATCGTCACCTTGGAGCAGAACTACCGCTCGACCATGCCCATCCTCCAGGTGGCCAACGAGGTATTGAACCAGCCCCTCACCGCGGCAATCAATCGAGCAAAGCCGGCCAAGCAAGGGCAGTCCACAGAACCAGTCGTTGCGGCCACTGGAAGCACGATCCCGGGTGATTCTAGCGATTCGGCCATGCCAGCAGCTTTTCGCAAGGAGTTGTGGTCGACCAAGACCACGGGCCTGACGCCTGTCCTGGCTATCCATCATGACGAGGGCGCACAAAGCCGCAGTGTTGCCGACTCGGTGCTAGCTGCTCGTGAACGCGGCATCGATTTGCGGGAGCAGGCCGTCTTGTTTCGCGCTGGCCATCACAGCGACGGGCTAGAGCTGGAGCTGGCCCGGCGTGACATCCCGTTCGTGAAATACGGAGGGCTGAAGTATCTGGAGTCGGCCCACGTGAAAGATCTGTTGGCGCTACTTCGGTTGCTGGACAATCCGGCCGACACTCTGGCGTGGCACCGGGTTCTACCAATGATGGATGGGATCGGCCCGGCGACTATTCGACGACTGGTGGCCGAACTCGGTATTGAGGAGCAAGCCCCGGACTCAGTCATCAAGTTCATCGACGGCGTGGGAAACGTTCCATCAGCCGCAAGGCCTCAAGCTGATGAGCTTCGCCAAGCTCTTGGCGAATGCGCGTCCAACTCATCGGAGGGAACGACCTCTGGCGGCCTGACGGTGGCCGAGCAAATCGATCGGCTCAAGCCCTTCTGCCAGATGGTCTTCGCCAACCGCTACGACAATGCCGCAGCCCGCCTGGCCGATATTGATCAGCTGGCAGCAACGGCGTCGGCGTACAACAACCGAAGCCGCTTCTTGACCGAGCTCACACTGGACCCGCCTTCCAAAACTAGTGAGCAGGCCGGACCACCCCACCTCGATGATGATTGGTTGACGCTCAGCACCATTCACTCGGCCAAGGGCGGGGAATGGAAAGCCGTGCACCTGCTCCATGCCTCAGATGGCAATATCCCCTCTGACATGGCCGTTGGGGACAAGGACGGACTGGCTGAAGAACTCCGCCTCCTCTACGTTGCTTTGACGCGAGCCAAGGACGAGCTGACGGTGAACGTGCCTCTTCGCTACCACGTCAACCGGTTCGGCACCGATGACCGACATCTCTATGGCCAGATAAGCCGATTTATCGAGCCCGTTCGCCACCATTTCCATGAGATCAGCGGTGACCGTGCGTCCAGCGACGATCAGATTGTTGACCTGAGTCCGGTTGGTCTCGCCGACGAGGTTGACACCTTGTTGCACTCACTTTGGGATTGAGCCACTTTGCTCGCCAACAGCAACAGCACTCAAGTCCAGACACAAGAAACCCGGAAGGAACCAAAGCTCCCCCCGGGCCACGAAAACCGCGTGGCGGAGGGAGTGCCCGCTGCTCTCGATATCTCGACCCTAGATCCAATCACCCACTCCGTGCCCGCGCACCGAAGATTTCTACGAAACATCAGGGAACAAGGATGTCGCTCATGCTGGCCGCACAGGCTGTACTAGAGCCGCGAACGGCAGCGTCCCGGTGCTAAGCCGGACCTTCGAGATACCGGCGAAACTTCACATTGGTCACACAATTCGGGGCACCAAGGCGCCGTTCTCGTTTGGTACGACGGAGGCGACCTGGTCAACCCGCACACCAGATGGCCTCGGATCACTTGCCCTCAAACGGTTGACGGAGACCATGATCCAGGCCGATGCGTGGGGTGATGGTGCAGCATGGCTGTTGGATCAAGCGCCTCTGGTTCTAGGAAGAGAGGATGACCTCACCGGCTTTGACCCCGACGGGCCAGTCGGCAAGCTCTGGCGACAAAAACCATTCCGACTCGGTCGTACCGATCGGCCCTGGGAATCCCTCATCAGCAGCATCCTTGGTCAGAAGGTGCAGGTCAGCAACGCCAAGCAGAGTGGGCGTCTGCTGGCTTCCACCTTCGGCGATCCAGCACCTGGTCCAATGGGCGGATGGATCCTGCCGTCACCGGAGACGGTGGCCGAGCTTGGCTATCACCAATTCCATCCGTTGGGGGTGGAACGGAAGCGGGCGGAGACCCTCATCCGGGTGGGAGCCGAGATGCGCCGACTACGAGATCTGACCCAGCGAACCCCCGTCCAGGTCCAGGCTCGTCTGCAACGAATTCGTGGCATCGGGCCGTGGACCGCCGCCATGGTTACCGCAACATCAATGGGTGATGCTGATGCTGTTCCGCTCGGCGACTTTCACCTGCCAAACACCGTGGCTTGGGCCATTGCTGGCGAAGAACGAGCTAGCGATACTCGGATGCTGGAATTGCTGGAACCCTTTGCTGGCCATCGCTGGCGAGTCATTCGCTTGGCCAAGGGAACAGGCGGCGCACCAAAGCGCGGGCCTCGTCTGGGTCTCGAGGACGACGGCCTTCATCGCGGCCGGTAGCGGCATTGGACTCACGTGTCTTTCCTAGCGAGACAGTTGCCCACCAGCGACGTCGAGGACCGAGCCGGTTGTGTATGCGCTAACTGGGGAAAGTAGCCAGCAGATTGCCGCCGCGACTTCGGTCGCGAGTCCCGGGCGGCCAAGAGGAACTGCTCGACTCAAGGCCTCATCGGCCAACCAGTCCGCGTAGCTGGAGGTACTCGTGGACTCAGCATGTCGAACCTCCTGGCGGGGCGTGTCGATTAGCCCAACGCCAACGGCATTGACTCGGACACCTTTGGTTGCGAGTTCCAACGCCAGGGTCTTGATCACCGCGTCCAGGGCTGCTCGTCCAACACCGATTGCACCCATCCCAATGTTGGGGCTCGCTGCTGTCGGGGCAGTGAGTCCAACCACACACCCTTTGGAGTCACCAAGAGCTGGGACTGCTGACCGCGCAATGTTGAGCAAGCTGGACAACTTGTTGGAGACCTCCAGGGCAATATCGGCAGTCGACAACTCAAGAAGGCTTCCGTGGTGGCCCCGTCCGGCAATGGCCGCAACCCCATCAATCGTTCCGCGATGTTTCAATGTCTCTTCCACTACCTGGTTGGCTTGTTCAGGATTGAGAACATCTGCCGGCACGACAAGAAGCCGAGTTGAGTCGAGCTCGGCTCTTGCTCGGGAAAGTCGGGAGAAGTCCCGGGCACAGATCGTGACCCAAGCCCCCTCCTCCAGGAGTAGTCGAGCGGTTTGGAGCCCAATGCCAGACGAGGCTCCGGTAACAATGATGCTCATTCCTTCAAGCTGTAGATCCATACGCTCATGCTCCCAGACTCATACCGGCCTTGCACGATCAAACGTCGGCCAGGGGTCGGATCACCGCCAAGACGGCGATCCGGATCTGCCGCGGCAGACTGGCTGCGTGTCACGGTCAGGTTCGGACAACAAGACCTTCAGGTTTGGTCGCTTCAGTGCGTGGCCCCTTGGGCTGTGTGTCTTTCTCCTGATCAATGCCGCAGCATTCTTTGACGACACGACGGTCCGGGGCCTCATCGTTGTTCCTGCCGTTCTGCTCTTCTTGGTCTGGCTTCGCTTACGGGTACGAGTCACCCCTACTCATCTCGAAGTTCGGAACCTGCTCAGCCGAACCCGAGTAACTCTGGACGATCCCAACAGCAAGATTTGGGTGGACGAGGGGGCACTATGGGTTTCTGTTGGAGCCGAGAAACCCGTCCGAGCATGGGGGGCTGACGGCAACAAGAAGAGTCGAAACGAAAGCGCACCAGAGAAGCTCGAAGCCCTCTGCACCATCCTGCTGCATCGAACCTTTCGACGCGACGG
>VAPK010144727.1_pt1 | contig 12770 bp, 14 predicted proteins | sample 3395031 | NCBI WGS metagenome assembly VAPK01 (sample SAMN08290443, study PRJNA428436) | hydrothermal vent metagenome | isolation source: Deep-sea hydrothermal vent chimney 1 | place: Pacific Ocean: Juan De Fuca Ridge | reverse complement strand
ACGCGAAGGCGCAAAGATCGCAAAGGGTCTTCAATAAATAACAGAATTAATCATCAAACATGGATAAAATCCCTATGCCTGTCAAATAAATATTAATTAGGGAGCAACCTGTAAACTGCTTATCGGTCAATTATTATGCCAACAATTTCCACCCATGTGTGTTTGAATTAATGAATATTTTGCGTCCCTGGCGCCTTCGCGTCTTTGCGTTAATAATCTTTTGTGTTTCATTAATAACCCACAAATTTTCCTGAAGGGCTGAAAAAATGGGCATCGAAATAGAAAAAAAATTCCTCCTGCGTAACGATGCCTGGCGTACGGAGGCTGATGCAGGTACGGCATTCAGGCAGGGCTATCTTGTTGGCTCAGACAAAGCATCGGTACGGGTGCGTATCGAAGGCGATAACGCCAATATCAATATTAAAAGCGCAACCCTGGGCATTACTCGGCAGGAGTTCGAATACCCGATACCCCTGGAGGATGCGCAAAATCTGCTGGAAAATCTGTGTGAGAAGCCCCTGATTGAAAAGACCCGTTATCATGTTCGCCATACCGGGCATGTCTGGGAAATCGATGTGTTCGAAGGTGAGAATGCCGGGCTGGTGGTGGCGGAAATTGAACTGGATGATGAAGACGAAGCATTTGCCAGACCGGACTGGCTGGGTGAGGAAGTTTCAGGCGATCCCCGCTATTATAATGTCAGTCTGGTTAAACATCCTTTTTGTGACTGGTAATGCCACAGTCCTTTCCCCGCATAGAAATCGATATCGGCCGCCAGTGCCTGCGGCTGTTCGAGGCGGATGGGATAGAAGAATTTGTCATTTCCACTGCCGCCAATGGCGCAGGTGAGCTTTTCGGCAGTGAATGTACACCGCGGGGCAGACATATTATTCGCGCTAAAATTGGGGCGGGTGAACCAGAAAATACGGTGTTTGCTGGCCGCCGCCCGACGGGTGAAATCTATACACCGGGACTTGCTCATCAATTTCCGCAACGGGACTGGATCCTGACACGTATACTCTGGCTTAGCGGGCTGGAGCCTGGTTGCAATCGGCTGGGCAAGGTCGATACCATGCGCCGTTATATTTATATTCATGGGTGCCCGGATGCAGACAAACTGGGCACACCGGGTTCCCATGGCTGTATAAAAATGTGCAACCGGGATATTATCTACCTGTTTGGACGGGTGTCCGCTGGAACGCCGGTAAGCATCCATGAATAAACATCGGGACGTCCTGATTGATTTCGTTCGCGCTGAGCGCTTCGTTGTTACTCAGGACAGGCTTGTCGAAGAGCCCAAGGGTATATAGTATGTAACATTTTGATTTTACAGTATTCTCCGCTGAGGGAGCCTTGCCGAACAGGGCCTGTCAGGAACGGAAGAATCAGACGTTACCCCGAAGGAGTATGCCGCCTGTGTCGCTGGGCCCTCTAATGCTGGATATAGCCGGCGAAACCCTGTCAGATGAAGACAGGGAAATTCTGCAACACCCGCTGGTAGGGGGGGTGATCCTGTTCAGTCGTAACTATTCAGCCGTGGAACAGTTGCGTGAACTGGTGTCTGCTATCCATGCCCTGCGTGATCCGCACCTGCTGATTGGGGTGGATCACGAAGGTGGTCGGGTGCAGCGTTTTCGTGATGGTTTTACCCGCCTGCCGGCGGTGTCGCATTTTGGCCAGGTTTATAATCAGTATCCGCACAAGGCGCGCAGACTGGCGCATACTGCCGGCTGGCTGATGGCCGTGGAACTGCGCGCTCAGGATATTGACTTCAGTTTTGCCCCGGTGCTGGATGTAGATCACGGCCTCAGCGAGGTTATCGGCGATCGTGCTTTTCATCGTGATCCGGCAGTAGTAGTGGAATTGGCGCATGCCTATGTAGAAGGTATGCATGAAGCTGGTATGGCCGCCACGGGCAAGCATTTTCCCGGTCATGGTGGAGTAGCTGCAGATTCCCATCTGGCCATTCCGGTTGATGAACGGGAATACAATGATATTTACGCCCATGATATTCTTGTTTTCAAACGCATGATTCATCATGGCATGGTGGCTGTTATGCCAGCCCATGTCATCTACGAAAAAGTTGATCCGCAGCCAGCAGGCTTTTCCGACTTCTGGCTGAAGGAAGTACTGCGCACACGGCTGGGCTTTCAGGGTGTGATTTTCAGTGATGATCTAAGTATGCAGGGCGCAAGCGTGGCAGGGGAGCATTATACAGATCGAGCTCGCGTCGCACTTGAAGCCGGTTGCGATATGGCGCTGGTCTGCAATAATCGCGAAGGCGCTATCGAAGTCATCGACAATCTGGGTGAGTGGGATAATCCGGTTTCACATTTGCGTCTTGCGCGTATGCACGGTCGCAACAAGGTGGATGCCAGTCATTTATTTGCCAGTAAAAAATGGAAACAGGCGGTTGCAATGATGCAAAATTATCAGGATGATCCAAGCCTGAATCTGGAGTTCTGAAATGAATGAATACCTGGATAAGTTTCTGGGCCTGCTGGATGGCGACAGGTACGGCATCCTGCGAATTTTTAGTATTGTCTTTGCTTCCCTGTTACTGGACTTCATCCAGAAGCGGGTATTGAAAAGACTCTACCAACGCCTGCAGTCCACTCGTACCCAGTGGGATGATGCCTTTGTCCATGCTTTGCAAAAACCGCTTACGCTATTGATCTGGATAATTGGTCTGTCGCTGGCTATGGATGTGATGGAAATCCCGATTACCTCGGAGCTGCGTCTGGTCGGGGTGATTGCCACCCTTACCTGGGCGCTGATTCGCTTCATCAGTTTTACCGAAGTCAATATCCTGAATCAGCATGAAGTTGCAGGTAAGCCGCTGGATCGCACCACCGCCAGCGCTATTAGTCAATTGTTGCGCACTACCATATTAATTACAGCAACCCTGGTGACCCTGCAGAGTCTGGGTTTCAATATCTCGGCCATTCTCGCTTTTGGCGGCATCGGTGGCATAGCCGTGGGTTTTGCCGCCAAGGACCTGCTCGCCAATTTTTTCGGCGGTATGATGATCTATCTGGACCGACCTTTTGCGATTGGCGACTGGGTGCGTTCAAATGACAGGGAAATCGAAGGGACTGTTGAAAAAATAGGCTGGCGCACTACCGTAGTTCGCACTTTTGACAAGCGTCCACTGTACGTGCCGAACTCGGTTTTTGCCAGCATCAGCGTGGAAAACCCATCGCGTATGACTCACCGCCGTATTTATGAAACCATTGGCATTCGCTATGATGACCTCAGCGCGATGGCGGGCATTATTCGGGCGATCAAGTCTATGTTGATGACGCATCCCGAGATTGATCAGAGCCAGACCATGATTGTTAATTTCAACAGTTTTGCACCCTCGTCACTGGATTTTTTCATTTATACGTTTACCCGCACTGCAGACTGGATCAAATACCACGAAGTTAAACAGGATGTATTACTGAAGGTCAGCGAAATTATTACTGCTCATCAGGCTGAGATTGCCTTTCCGACATCGACGGTGCATATTGCGGATGAAATCAGATTCGATGGGCTGGCGCTGAAGCAGGCGACTGAACATGAATAACGAAGAATATAAAAAAATACGCGCCGAAGCGGACTGCCTGTACAGCAGTATTGAAGTCAACGCTGCGCTAGATAGAATGGCGCAGGCGATCACGGAAAAACTTTCCGATCGTAACCCGCTGGTTCTGTGTGTGTTGACCGGAGCGATTATCCCGACAGGTTACCTGCTGACGCGGCTTGATTTCCCCCTGCAACTGGATTATCTGCATGCCACCCGTTATGGCGATACCACCTCCGGTGGCAAACTGGACTGGTTGTCAGCACAGAACTATTCGTTACAGGGGCGGGACGTGTTGATCGTTGATGACATTCTGGACGAAGGCGTTACCCTGAAAGCCATTGTCGAACACTGTAAAAGTGCAGGGGCCGCATCGGTTTTTTCTGCCGTGCTGGTGGAAAAATGTCATGATCGAAAAAATGGCACCAAGGCAGATTTTGTCGGTCTGCAGACCGAAGATCGTTATCTGTTTGGTTATGGTATGGATTACAAGGGCTACCTGCGTAATGCCGATGGTATTTTTGCAGTAAAGGGGCTGTAAGGCATGAAGGGAATTGCCATTATTGGCGGCACAGGTCTGACCTCGTTGCCGGGTTTAACCATCAGCGAAGAGAGCATTATTTCTACACCCTTCGGCGAGACCTCGGCCGCACTGATCAAAGGCCAGCTGAATAATCAGGCGATCATATTCCTGGCAAGGCATGGCGCCGAGCATACGATTCCGCCGCACAGGGTTAACTACCGCGCCAACATCTGGGCGCTGAAAGAAGCGGGTGCGTATTACATGATCGCTATTAATGCGGTTGGCGGCATCAATCCTTCACTGCAACCCGGCCAGCTTGCTATTCCTGATCAACTCATCGACTACACGTATGCAAGGGAAATGACTTTTTTTGATGCTGAAGGCGGCCCGGTCACGCATGTGGACTTTACCGAGCCCTACTGTTGTGAGCTGCGAAACAGGCTGCTTGATGCAGCAGACGAAAACAAAATCAAATTGGCGGCAGATGGAACCTATGGCGTAACCCAGGGCCCACGCCTGGAAACGGCGGCTGAAATTCAGCGTATGGCGCGGGATGGCTGTGACATCGTGGGCATGACCGGGATGCCAGAGGCGGTGCTGGCACGGGAACTGGAATGTTGTTACGCCAGTATTTCAGTGATTGCCAATCTGGCCGCCGGACTCGGAGAAGGCGAGATTAGCATGGCGGAAATTGAAAAATATATTGCCCAGGGAATGGACGAAGTGCGCAGCCTGCTTGAAACGGTGATCAGCCAGATTTAAACCTGGCGATGTAGGTTGGCGCAGAGCGAGAGCGAAGCCCAACAGAATATTTGAACCGCCAAGACGCCAAGTACGCCGAGTTTTAGTAAAATAATTCCTGGCGTACTTGGCGTCTTGGCGGTTCAAATTGTTCCTTTGACTGATACCCCAACGTTAGTATTTAACGTGGTGTGCTTATTTCTTTTTTGCCGCGGCCTTGTCAGCGGTTTCATGCGGCGTAAACATAATCAGCATGCCCAGTACCGGATGATCTATATAATGCAGTTCGGTGCTGCGGATGCGGCGACGCAGCTCCTGTACATGAAAGTACCGGGGAGCGGGGATGGTTTCCGCTTCGCTCTCTGATTCAGGGCCTGTTATCAGGCTTTCCTCGACAGGCGGCTGAGCAAGGGTAAATAACAAATCTGTTTCTACCCGCAGGTAGCGGGCCAGGCTGACGCGAATTAGCGCATCCAGTGTTCCGCTATCGAGTGTTGTGGCGGGCTGAGTCTGTTCGGCTGGCGCTGTCTCGGTTTTTTCAGTTTCCGGCATTGTTACAGGCTGGTTGATATGAACGCTGAGCGCCCGTTGCTGAGTCAGCCCTGGTTGCACCCAGGCCCTGTGCAGGAGAAGGCGTCGGGATTCTGACTGGTCAATTTTTTCAGCTTCTGGCATCAGCCGCCACTGGTTTTCGGGCAGGGCTTTAAAACTAAGCGTCGGATCATATTCTTCAGGGCGGCCACCCGGCCATTCGCCACCTATTTCGATCAGTGTTTCAGGGATCTCACGCTCCAGCTGTTGTGGCCAGTGTTCAGAACTGCGGCTGTTGGCCAGCAGATTCTCAAAGATAATGACCTCCACATCGTAGTAACGTATGTCGGCAGCCTGTAATGGGATGCTGAATAACGCGAGTATCAGCACAAGTAATTGTTGTTTCAATATCCTGGTCCTGTGAAGCATCATATCGAGGAAAAATCCGGTTGCACAGTTTTCAATGTTCAGGCGCTGATGTAAAGTGCAATTCACACATATTTTAACATACCTGAAATACGCCGGAGGAGGTATTGTGGCAGTACGAGAAACCCTGAAAATGGGCCATCCCCTGTTACAGCAGGTGGCTGAAGCAGTGAGCGTGTTTAACACACCGGCACTGGATGCACTCATTCTCGATATGTTCGAGACCATGGAGGCGCTCAATGGCGCAGGCCTGGCGGCGCCGCAGATTGGTGAAAGCCTGCGCGTGGTTATCTTTGAGGTTGAGGAGAACCCGCGTTATCCCGAAGCGGAATCCGTACCGAGAACCGTGTTGATCAACCCTGGCATTAGCATTCTTGATGAAACGCTGGAGGAAGACTGGGAAGGTTGCCTCAGTGTGCCGGACTTGCGAGGCCTGGTTCCTCGCTACCGGGCTATCCACTACCGGGGCTATGATCAAAACGGTGAATTAATCGAGCGTGATGCAGACGGTTTCCATGCGCGGCTAGTTCAGCACGAGGTCGATCACCTGGATGGCATTCTCTATCCACAACGTATCCGGGATCTGCGTAACTTTGGTTATGAGTCAGTGTTATTCCCGGAAAACGAATAAATCCCTACCAGATACAGGTTATGTCCGTGTTCATATTCCTGCATTGCCAGCCGCTGGGATGATACTGGATCATCTGTTTTTATGGCATAATTAGCTTTTTATTGTATATCTTCGATGCGTGATGAGGTAGAAAATATCGTGAAAGTAATACGCTGGATTTTAGGTAATTTGATCCTGTTCCTTGACTGGTTATTCACTCCCCGTAGTATTCAGCGCAGCCCCGAAGCTCAGGAGCAGATTGGGCAACAGGCGCAGGCGCTAAAACTGTACGAATACAGGGCCTGTCCTTTTTGTGTTAAAGTCAGGCGCGCGATGAAACGGCTTAATTTGCCGATTGAAACCCGTGATGCAAAACGACAGGCTGACTGGCGTGACGAGCTTGCGCATGAAGGTGGGGCTGTACAGGTGCCCTGTTTGCGTATTACCGAGGGTGATGGTACAACAAAATGGATGTACGAATCATCCAGCATTATCAAATATCTTGATCAGCGTTTTTCGGACTGTTCTTCGACAACATAGTAATGAATGATACTTATTATTCGCTAATAAAAATCATTCATGTTTCGACGGTCAGTTTTACCGGTATCTATTTTTTTATTCGCGGGTTATCACAGTTTAACCATTATCAATGGTTCAGAAAACGGTGGGCGCGCAGAGTTTCGCAATACAATGATACCGTGTTGTTGTTCAGCGGCAGTGGTATGGCGCTTATGATAGGCCAGTATCCTTTCGTCAATAGCTGGCTGACTGCAAAATTACTGCTGTTGATTGTGTATATCATACTGGGGATGCTGGCATTTTACTGGTTGCACAGCCAAAGGCAGAAAATGATAGCCTGGTTAGCGGCATTACTGGTTTATGGTTATATCGTCGGGATTGCAGTTAACAAAGATCCAGCCTGGATGCAGGCGGTTTTGTCATAAGCTGTTTTGCCTGAGTTGTTAGGGAAGAAAGAATAATGGAAAAAAAAGATAATATACCACTCTGGGTTTTTCTGGCTTTTATGAGCATCGAGACTCGCAAGGGTGCACTGATTCTAATCCGGGTATGCGTGGTCTGCAGTTTCCTGTTTATCCCGCTGACGTGGTATCCCTGGTATGAATGGATTGACTGGAGCTGGGCGGGAATGATGGTGGCTGTTACTGCCTGGTACTGGCTGGCGTTGAAATGGTGCGACAGAAACGCCGCCTGGGAATAATTTTTGTGTTCAAGTGATGGGTTTTCCCTCTGGACCAGGACTTCCAGTCCGTCGCGCTTTGCTCTACCCATCCTACAGCGTGCGATATGATATTAGAGTAGGATGGGTAGAGAATAATTGTTGGGCTTCGCGTTGCTCAGCCCAACCTACGCTTGATTCAATATTTTGTCTGTAAAATCTAATGTAGGTTGGGCTGAATGATGTTTATGAAGCCCAACAGGCACTTCTTTCGTTCGCCCAACCACTGCTTTATTGTTAACTATCAACCACGTTCCTGCAGTTTCTTTTCCCAGTTCAGCGACGAGCGCACAATCGCTTCCAGATCATCATAACGAGGTGTCCAGTTAAAGAGCCTGCGAATTTTATCCGTATTGGCTACCAGGCTGGGTGGGTCACCAGCACGTCGATCTTCTTCAATAATGTTTAATGGTTTTCCGTTAACCTTTTCGACCATGTCCAGTACTTCCCGCACACTGTAGCCATGACTGTAACCGCAGTTGACGACGGTGGACTCACCGCCCTTGCGTAGATAGTCCAGCGCCCTGAGGTGGGCGTCAGCCAGATCTTCCACATGGATATAGTCACGAATACCGGTACCATCGGCTGTGGGGTAGTCGGTGCCAAAAATATAGATCTGATCACGTTTACCCACGGCAGCTTCACAGGCGACCTTGATCAATAAAGTTGCATTAGGTGTGGACTGGCCAATGCGGGTTTCGGGATCGGAACCGGCAACATTGAAATAGCGCAGGGCGACATGGCTGAGATCGCTGGCGGCGGAAAGATCGCGCAGCATCCATTCGGTCATCAGTTTTGAGGTGCCGTAAGCATTGATAGGCGCCAGGGTTGTTTCTTCTTTTGCCAGCCCATCTTTCGGCAAACCATAGACGGCGGCGGTGGAGGAAAAAATAAAATTCTTTACCCCGTGGTTCTGACAGCACTCAAGCAGGCTGCGACTGTTGCAGGTATTGTTGCCATAATATTTTAATGGGTTGGAAACTGATTCGGGGACGATGGTGTGGGCGGCGAAATGCAATACCGTGTCGATATCATAATCTTCCAGAATGTGTTTGACCAGTTCCCGATCGCCGGTATCGCCTTCAATGAGATCGCCATAAAGAACGGCATCGGCAAAACCGGTGGATAGATTATCCAGTGTGACCACGCGTTCGCCGGCCTCACCCAGTTGCCGCACAACATGACTACCTATATATCCGGCGCCGCCGGAAACCAGTACGCCTTTTTTTGACATCAATTTCCCCTGTATTTATTATGATAATATTATTCATGCAAGTGCATGAATTAATTAAATAACTATCCGCATTCATCCGGACGCGGCATATTTCAGGGTGTTATAATACACGAATTTTACGACAGAAATAGTATGCAGAAGTGCATAGTGGCGCGCGCTGGTGCGTCTCAAAAGGAATCTTTATTATGACCCAGTATGATGTGTTTAATGGCGACGCCGATGGCATTTGTGCATTACAGCAATTACGTCTGACAAAGCCGCTGGAGAGCATTCTGGTCACCGGTGTGAAACGGGATATCAAGTTGCTTGCCAGGGTTGAAGCGCAGGAGGGCGATCAGGTTACCGTACTTGATATTTCGCTGGACAGGAACCGGGATGATCTGCTGCGGCTACTGGCACAGGGCGTACAGGTTGAATATTTTGACCACCATTTTGCCGGTGATATTCCGCAACATGATGAGCTTGATGCACATATTGATACTGCGTCCAATGTCTGTACCAGCCTGCTGGTCAACAGTTATCTGCGCAACAGCCATTCCGCCTGGGCGGTGACCGGCGCTTACGGTGATAATCTGTATGAGTGTGCGGACAGACTGGCGCAAGAAACCGGACTCTGTGGCGAGGACTCCGAAACCCTGAAAGAGCTGGGAACTTATCTTAATTATAACGGTTATGGCAGCACACTGGAGGATTTGTATTTTACGCCTGATGAGTTATATCGGCGCTTAAAACCCTATACTTCCCCGCTGGATTTTATCGCCGATGACGAAGCCTTTGTGATCCTGAAAAACGGTTATGCCGAGGATATGGCGCAGGGACGGGCGGTTAAACCCACCATTCAGACCGATCGGTATTCGCTGGTATTGTTGCCTGACGCCCCCTGGGCGCGGCGTGTGAGCGGTGTGCTGGCCAATGAAATGGCGCGTAGCGCGCCCGACCGTGCCCATGCGCTGGTTAACGCCATGGCGGATGGCAGCCTTCGCGTCAGTGTGCGTGCGCCACTGAACAACCGTACCGGCGCTGATCTGCTGTGTATGGCATTTCCTGGTGGTGGAGGGCGTCAGGCTGCGGCTGGCATTAACAACCTGCCAGAGGATCAATATGACGCCTTTGTTGAAAAATTTAGCACGGCATTTGGCGGCTAATTAACAGTTCCAAATATCAGACTACTTGTAATACCACGAACGGTAGTCCCCAAAGTGGACTGGTATTTGGAACGCCTATTTAACCCATTTTGGACGGCAAATAAATTCGGATATTAATTTGCGTCCATTTGTATTTTTTGCGGATAATACCGCCAATTCTGTTTTCCCTGAAGATCGAGGTTGTGTGTGAAATTCCTGCCTATTTTTATGAATGTCGAAGGCCAGTCCTGCCTGGTAGTAGGTGGTGGACAGGTGGCTTCCCGTAAAGTCTTTATGCTGCAACGGGCCAATGCAAGGGTTACCGTGATCTCACCCGAGCTGTGTTCTGAACTACAAAGCCATGCCGATGCAGGTGAGATTGAATATCTTGCACGTGAATTTCAGCCGAATGATGTTAATCATCGGGTGGTGATCATCGCTGCAACCGACAAGCGTGATGTGAACAGGCAGGTTTCGGAATCGGCCAGCGAGAAAGGCATCCCGGTCAATGTTGTCGATGATCCCGAGCTGTGCCGCTTTATCACGCCCTCGATTATTGATCGTTCACCGGTACAGATCGCTATTTCCACCGGCGGCGCTTCGCCGGTTCTGGCGCGCCTGCTACGCGCGCGCCTGGAAACCTATATTCCCACCGCCTACGGTCGTCTGGCCATGCTGGTGGAAAGTTTTCGCGACCGGGTCAAGCAGCGTTTTTCCAGTAGCAATGAGATTCGTCGTTTCTGGGAAGTTATTCTTGCCGGACCGGTGGCGGATAAACTGGTCGCAGGCAAGGACAGTGAAGCGCGTGAACTGCTGGAACAGGCGGTGGAAGGCGGTGAAGCGCCTGACATGCAGGGTGAAGTATTTCTGGTGGGTGCCGGTCCGGGTGATCCGGAGCTGCTGACCTTCAAGGCGCTGCGCCTGATGCAACAGGCCGATGTGGTTGTTTATGACCGGCTGGTTTCACCGGGGATCATGGATCTGGTGCGCCGTGATGCCGAGTTTATCTATGCCGGCAAGGAACGTGATAAGCATACGATCCCACAGGAAAACATCAACTCCCTGCTGGTGCGTCTGGCGAAGCAGGGTAAGAAGGTGCTGCGTCTGAAAGGCGGCGATCCCTTTATTTTTGGCCGTGGCGGTGAAGAGATTGAAACCCTGATGGAAGAGGGTGTATCGTTCCAGGTGGTGCCGGGCATTACTGCGGCGGCGGGTTGCGCCTCCTATGCCGGGATTCCACTGACGCACCGTGATTATGTGCAGTCCTGTATGTTCGTTACAGGTCATCTCAAGGATGGCAGCAGCGATCTCAACTGGGAGGCGATTGCGCATCCCAATCAGACCATCGTGTTTTATATGGGCCTGCACAGCATCAATAACCTGTGCAGTAAACTGATCGAACATGGTCTGTCCGAGAGCATGCCGGCGGCGCTGGTGGAAAAAGGCACCAGTCCGGATCAGCGTGTGCACATCGGCACACTGGAAACCCTGCCACAACTGGTGCAGGAGAAAAAGGTCAAGCCACCCACCCTGATCATTGTTGGTGAAGTGGTAAACCTGCACGAGAAACTTGACTGGTATCGGCCTTAAGCTCCAGCTGATTTTATCACATAGTAAAACCCATAACCTTTTATCAGCTTTTGAACCTTGAAAGGATTTCAACCATGGGAACAGGCATTTCAATCGCACTGCCCTGAATATAGTCGATTTTAAATTTTTTCAGGGCCTGTCGGGTTTCCTCAGATTCAACAAATTCGGCAATAGTTTTTAGATTTAATGCGCGTGCGATCCGGGTGATCGCATCGACAATCGACTGGTTTATTTCGTTGCTTTCAATAGTTCTGATAAAATAGCCATCAATCTTCAGATAATCGACTGGCAGTTCCCTGAGATAACGGAAAGAGCTGAGACCACTGCCAAAATCATCCAGTGCAAAAGCGCAGCCCAGTTTTTGTAACTGCTTCATCAAATTGATTGCCGCTTCATAATTATGAATAGCAGCCGTTTCGGTTATTTCAAAGGTAATTAAATGCGGACTGATCGGACTCGATTCAAACAGCTTGACAATAAAATCGAGAAAGCCATCGTTACACAGAGACTGTCCTGATATATTAATGTTAAATATATATTTTTCATCCTTGAAATTAGAAATGTCATTTTTTTCGAGTAAGCTAATAAATGATTTTATAACCCATCGATCAATTTCAGGCATCAGGCTGTAATGCTCAGCGGTTGACAGGAAATCAACTGGTCGCACTAGTTTGCCATTATCTCTGAGACGTAGAAGCACCTCATATTTTAGTTTTCTGGAACGCCCATCAGCTGGCGCAATGGTCTGACCGTAAAGTTCGAAGTCCCCCTTATCCAGGGCCTGGTTAATTTTCTGCAAACAGCGTATTTCATCATGACGCTTGAGAAAATCATGATCGGTAGCCTGATACACATGGATCCTGTTTTTGCCATTGTCCTTGGCGATATAACAGGCGGTATCAGCATTAATCATAATTTCTGCAGGCGAGCAGTTAGCCGACACAATAGGCACCATGCCAACACTCACGCCTATATCAAAAACATGTTGTTCCCACTTGCATTGATACTGTTTTATAGTGTTCTTGATATTTTCAGCGATTAGCACTGCCTGTTTTATAGGACAGTTAACAAGTATGATGCCAAATTCATCCCCGCCAAGTCTGGCAATTAGATCATTATGTCGAACCTGGGAATGAAGAAGCCGGGATATTTCCTTCAGCAGGGCGTCCCCGGCGATATGGCCGCAGGT
>VAPK010077319.1_pt1 | contig 12775 bp, 6 predicted proteins | sample 3395031 | NCBI WGS metagenome assembly VAPK01 (sample SAMN08290443, study PRJNA428436) | hydrothermal vent metagenome | isolation source: Deep-sea hydrothermal vent chimney 1 | place: Pacific Ocean: Juan De Fuca Ridge | reverse complement strand
TGCTCAAGAATTCCGCAAAATAGAGCTCGACATGGGCAAGGTTCATTTCATCCATCAATATCAGACTCATGACATCTTCAAGGCCGAGAGGATAACCTTCAGCCTGAGCCTTTTGACTTTGCGCCAATAAACGCAGAACAGGCTGGGCATCGAACTTGTTATCGATGGAGTTGAAGAAACCAAGCATGGATTCCTGACTGTCCCAGTTCGGCTGCACGGACAGACTCAGAAAGTTGATACCGCCAAAATGTGAATATAGTCTTGGCAGCTCAGACTTACCGGTTCCGCTGACGCCTGCCAGAACAGTCATAGGAGACCACTCGGAGGTTTTTAGAGCTGTGTGGAATGCATGTAAAATTCGTCGTGGAAATCTCAGACCATAATCAATGCAGGATTTACTGATTCCATCCAGCCATTGAAGCTCTTCAACTTTATCGGTAGCACGAGGCAGTTCCTTTTGAATGTATGGAGTTTCAATGTCCCGAATCCTCGCTTCACGGTCCTGTTCGCGTTCGTACGAGGATTGTAAACGTTTAAGCTCTTCCATCAAGCGGTTATTGTCGGCATCCACTGATTCAAACCGTCTCAGTAACGATTTGTTTTTGTCGGACAGCTCTGCTACCTGCATTTCAAGATCTGACTGGGTGCGTGCAGAACTTCTAAGAGCATCATTTTCCTCGGATAGTCGCTCGCAGGCCAACTGCAGTTCACTCTTTTCGGATTTCAACCGGTCAAAGGATTCCTGCATCTCTTGGGTTGGGCGTGTGGCAAGATCCTCGCGCAACTTTTTGATTTCCTCTTCATAGGTTTTCAACTTCAGTAAAACAATGGCAGGGTCTTCATTACCAAGTTTATGCTTCAGTTCTTCGAAGTTTGAAATTAGAGCACTGCTCGTTTTGAGGAATTCTCTCAAACGGGCAATTTCATCATTAAGTGCAGACTTCTCACTCTCGAAGGATTGCTTCCGTTCAATAACCTTGGCATTTACCTCATCGTTCAGGTTAGCTTCTCTTTCGTCCAGACATTCTTTTCGGGATTGAAGTCGCTGCTTTTGGTACTCAAGTTCATCCTTGAGTTCATCCAGTTCAGCTTGATTCTTCAGCAATGCCTTTCTTTTTTGTTCGAGTTCATCCTTATCCTGTTTAATAGCCGCCTCATGAGCTTTCAGTCTATCAGCTATCTCTTGCTCCAAGCTTGCTATTCTGGAGGTTCTCTCCTTCGAAAGTTCTTTTTCAATGGCAGTCAGGGCGTTTGTCCTTTTTGACTCCAGATCCTTTTCCTGTTTTTTGCGAAGATTGAATAGCTCGTCATCAAGCTTTGCCCTGTCATCTGCATAACCTGTGTCTCTTTGTATTTCAGCCTTTTGAATCGTTAGTTCTCGCTGCCGTAAATTTTCCTTTTCGGCTTCGATTTCCTTCCATTCATATGTTATTTTCTGCTCTCGTTCATTTAATCGCTGTCTTACATCTGCAAATTTTTCTTCAAATAGTTTCGGAAAACCATTTTTGGCCTGAAGCTCCATCTCTTCAAGCTGAATACCTTTGTTATTCAACTCCGCTTCTTTTTTGGTTATCACGTCTTTAGCGGCTTTTAGCTCTTGTTCCCTTTGAGCAATAACCATTTCTTTTTGAGTCAGGGAGTCTTTTAATTCCTTAAGTTCCTTCTGTTTATTCAGGAGGTCTGTCTCTGTGAAATTCATAGTTTTATCAGCCTGATCTGCCCGTTCATTATCCGCATTAGATGGGCTATTCTGTTTGTTCTTGCTTTTAGCCATTAGAAGACCTCCGTTATTATCTTGATTGCTTTGAATACATTATTTTTCAACGACTCCACGTCGTCTCGTGAAAAGTCAGATTGATGTTTATTGCCGTGTCCGCGAAGTCGGATCAAATTGGCGACAAAATCAACGAATGTTGGATCTGATTTTTGGAGCTCGATCAGTTCACTTTCTGATCCCAATAGGAAAACCGCAAGAAGGTGAGCTCCCAGAGTTGTGCTTGAGCCCTGAACAGCACGCCTGATATTGCGTGGAACTACCGTGAATAGTTGTTCAGGGATACGCTCTAAAGCAGAAAAAAATCCAGTCTGAACGATTTTTTCTACCGCAGATTCTCTAATTGTTTCGATTTTAGTTTCAAGCCTGCGGTCTTTTACAGCATCAAAAAGGGTTTGTTGCATAACCGAGGCATAGCACTTGATGATTTCAATTGATTTCTCTGTTACAAACTGCGCCAGCATGAGTTCAGAACGATTTAATTGTTCCTTTATGTCGCCACTTAGACTTGAAACAAAGGCTGTTCCGAGAACTTTCTCCAGCGCAATGTTCGCCTTGAGCCTTTCCTGATTGATATCTCTATCGTTGGAAGCCCTATTAGCTTCATCTAAGTCCTCCGCAACAACAGGTATCAATGAAATAACCATGGGCTCCGTCGTTTCAATCAACTTTTGAAGTGTGTTTTCATCAACATTCAGGTTTTCGGTGCTACCATGCTCAATGGGGTCACGATATTTTTTTAACATCAATGCATGAGCAAGGAATCCAGAGTGATTATGAGCTAAACGATGTACAGGATGGTTTGCATTGCTGCTTGCTCCAGCGATAGCAAGTGCCAACAAAGGTTGAAGTTCTACCTTGCCGTTCTCGATCTGTCGAATGGCACCTGGCTTAACCTGCAAAAGGCTTTGATTTTTGTCATTCACTGCAAAACCAACTTTCTTTGCAAACCCAGCCAGCAGCTTCTCATTATCTCGAAATTTGCTGGCAGAAAATACTTGTTCCCATTCGGAGACTGGATTCTCAGCAACCACTTGGCGCAATGACCACTCTAAGGCTGCATATAGATTCTTGATGCCATTTTCAATCTCTTGCCTGTAGTCACTCTCGTAATATGTACTGTTAACTTTCAGATTCTTAATTTTTTCCAGTGCTAACTTGCTTCGTACAATGCGTCTGCTTATTTCGGCATACTTAAATCGCTTTCTTGTTGGTTGATTATCCGTACCTTCAGCATTGCCAAAATTATCAACAACTCCTTGCTGCTTCAAATCAGTCACCCACTTCCAGTCCTGAGAAGTAAGGTAATTGGCAAAGCTTTCAGAGAAGCCAAAGCCGCATCCATCCGTCACCAGAAGGTCAGAATTACCTGTCTGGATAAGAACATTGCAATGCAAATAAACCAGTTCCGGATTATCATGCAATGATATGGCTTCAGCCATTGGGACCGGTGGTGGGTACTGATCGACACCTTGGTTTAGAAGAGCATGGCGTTTATACTTTTTCTTAAACTCCCTGATGGCTCTGATGATATCGTTGGAGTCGGGAACTGTTTTCCAGAAAGAGTCTTTTGCAGGGCGTATCTGTCTTGCGCTGATCCTCGACTTCTCATTGGTGGGATTGACTAAAAAATTAACAAATCCGGTGTCACCAATCCTTGAGATTTTTTTATAGCTCAGCTGCTCCGTGCTGACATAGGGAAGAAGCTTCCCGGACAGCAGATCTACAAACACTGTGGCCACGATGTATTCCAGATTTCCATCTGATTTATTCTGCCACTCGTTCAGAAGCTCCTGTCCGTGCTCAGACAACTCATAGCGGTCATTCAAAAGGCCGAGTTGGTTGAGGCGATTCTGAATGAAGGACACCAGTTCCTTTTCCAGACAAGTGAGCAGCGCAATCTTTTCTGTATCGCCGGATTCAATCTCTGTTATCTTCAAGACAGTTTCTTCAAACACATTGAGACCGCTCTTTTTCTTCTGCGGAATAGAGATGTTGAAGGCATGACATGGCCATAGAACACTTTGTCTGGCGGCAATGTTCAATCCATCCAATGCTGTGCGGAAACTGATTACTTTAGGACGATGATCTTTTGGTTTTGCACTCATAGGATCACCCCCTTTTCATGGCACAAATCATAGAAATTTTTCAGAGCCGGAACTGCATCCACAGCTATCTGGGTGTTTGCAAGAACGCCGTCTCCCACAATGGCTAAAACCTTCTTCTGGCGACTCATGCTCACACATAAGCGATTTTCTGACATTAAATGACCAAACACTCCTTGCTTTACCCGCTCATAATCTTTTTCTTTGTTTATCCATGAAGCTAATTGTTTTTGCTTTTGTGTTCTAACTATTGAGAGAAACACAATGTCAAATTCCATTCCCTGAAAAGCATCAACAGTGCCGATACGGAGTCGCTCTTCGCCATTTTCAAGAAAACGGTATTCCTGGCATATTTGCCATGTGCCATCCTGTGCCCGTTCTGTGATACCGAATTTTTTCAGGGCTTCATAAACAGCAAACACCTGAGCCTTGTAAAAACTGATAACGCCAAAGCTCAGCCCTGAGCCTTCTTCAGAACCAATCCATTTGTTTAAATATTCTGCTATTACCTGAGCTTCTGAATCTCTTTTTCTACTTCCACTATCAAGACGAACTTCCCGCCCATGACTATTAGGCACATCAATCCATACAGCGGCTTTGCTTTCTATTCCCTGAAGGTGTTGCTCAAAGTGGCTCTCGGATAATGGGGATCGGTATCCCTCGTTATATTTCTCATAAAAGTTTTTGCTGGCAAAATCCCCCAACAGGGGATGTGTTCGATACTGAGCATCCAGTGTCACTGTTCGTTTAATTCCATCCTTTTCCTCCAGTTTTTTCAGACGATTGAACAGATATTCAAACATACTTTTCTTCACAAAATCGACATCAACCTGAGAACTGGTTGAATCGTCACTTTCCAAAGCTCTGGCAACCTCCTCATCAATCAAGTGAGGTAGTTGCCGGTGGTCTCCGATAAGGATTATTCGTTTCTCTGCCTGAGCCATTGGAATAAGAAGATCCCTGGGGCTTACACGAGCAGCTTCATCTATGATCACCGTATCGTACTTAACCATTTCAGTTCGCTGGTCATATCGGACGTTTTTATTCTTTGAGCGGATGATGTCTTTCCCGACCGCCTGCTGAGTTGTTGCAGCATACACAAAGTTGTAATCCTCTATGGCCTCACGAACGCCATCAGGATTGTCTTCAAGCTCATGTAAAAATTCAGCCAGGATTGCATCCTGCTTATTGGTTGAATTGAGTTTTTTCTCCAGAAGCTGAGAGACCGTTGCCACCAATCTCAAAACATCCTCTCTTGGTTTTTCAGTCCTGAAATCGGGCGAGGGCAGATATTTATAGAGCAGGGACTCTTTCAGCCCTCTGAGCTCTGGGAGAAAACTCAGCGGCTTACCGCTGCGCCAACGGGCCGCTTTTTCAAGAACGCTTAAATCCGGATTAGCAGGTTCGTCTTCGATCTTATCCAGCAAATCGACAGCTCTTGCGGCACCGTCGTCTTCAAAGGCAGCTTCACTGACACGCAGGGCTCGAACGAGCCGCAAGGTGGAAGGATCATTCCGCTTCAGTACCGTTTGCAGGGAATTGATGATTTCGTCAGCCTCACTGGTGATATCCTCAGAAATCACGTCTCTGGGCAAATCCAGAATACGCTTCATTAAACTGACGGTGTTGTTCTTCGAGGGACACAATGAATATGCGACAAACAGCTCTGCCAGTCTTACCTGATCCTCAGTCTGAGCAATTTGAGGATTCTTGTCTCGAATATTCTCGGCGACATTGGAGCACCATCTGTTAATTTTTTCAGTGACGGCATCTTCCGTAAATTCCGAATCACCGGACCTTCTGCCGAACTTAACTGCCGGAAGTGCATTAACACTCAGCCTCGCAACGATATTCTCAACGGCATCATGCTGAAAACCGGAGACAAGTATCTGACCTCTTATCGACTTGGTTTTGTCATATTCCTCATTGAGCCTTTCAAGAATTGCTGTAACAACAGTTGTTTTCCCTGTTCCCGGAGGCCCCTGAGCAAGAGCAATATCCGGGGGGTTCAATGCGACATCGATGGCCTCTATCTGTTTAGAAGTTGGATCATGCTCGAAAATTTTCTCTCTCACAAAGGACGTCAAAGGCTTCAGTTTGGTGACGCGCTGTATGTCCGGGAGCGTTCCTCCTTCTTCAATCAGCAGGCCGAGAAGCGGGTTAGCACAGCGCCCTTCCAGAATGGCTGAACGTGCCCGCATTCGTCTTTCAATCTGAATCTTGTCACCATTGATGGACAGAATCAAAAACATCTGACCAGACGGAATTGACGGCAGATCCAATTCAATGCTGGTTTTTGAAATCTTAAGGATCTGGGCATAAACAGAAGCTGGCATTTCAGCATCGTTCTTTTTCTGATCCTTTTTGGATGCGAATTCTTTTTCCAGAGCCTTGCTGTAGGCTTCCCATGTAAGATCCGAATTCTTGAGGTATAAAGGCTCCTCGGAGGTGATCTCTATCTCATCACCTTCGGTAAGCTGATCCGGAATAGACGACACAAAGAACTTAACACCTTTTGTTGTCTGCTCAGTGCCATGATAGTCTATTCTGCCAACAGCTTTGGCCCGTGCCAGCAGCATTTCACCTTCAATTGCACCGTACTCGTCCCACTGTTTCAAGTAGCTCCCGGTCTCCTTGGTTAGCTGACTCATCGCTCCAGCGGCTAAAGCACGAATGCGACCTGTCTTGGTGTAGTCAGAAAACTGGATCGCACCCCTAGCCAGACGCAATGATCCTTCACTCTTCTGGTTGTCTCTAAAGATCGCTTTAGTCGCAAAATAGATATCCTTTGACTTATCGACATTACGCCTTTCAACCGGGATACGAACCCTCTCACCATAGATAGAGAATTCCCGGTATTTCTCCTGCACAACGGCTTGATACTCAGGCGAGTCTTCATCCTCATGACTATCCGCTTCAAAGTCAGCCTTTGCGGATGGTCCGCTCATGAGCAGAAAGAAATCTTCATCACCAACACTAATTTTGCATTTCTCGTTTAATACGCTTCCCAGCTCTTCAGCTCCATTTAAGCGAATGCCATTTCTTTTAGCTGTTGATTCTATGCGCTCATCAATGCCGATCTCCACGTCGCCAATTTCAACAATTTCGCCATTGAAAAAGATGATTTTAACAAGCGCACTGCCGTCCTTGGCAACCTGCATTACCTCGGCAAGATGTGCACAACCTCTTTTCAGATGAAAATTCAAATCCTTTCCGGCCGAGGGGTCACGAAGCAGCACGCTCCACTGCTGGCCATCGATTCTTAATCTGTATGCCTGCCCGGTATTGTTGGGTGCGATATTGCCAACACCTATGTTTGGAGACTCTCCGAACAGCTCCGGTTTCATCCATAATTCAAAGGTGATTTCAGCGTTTATGTCTTTCAGTCTCATTTGCCACCTCCGCTGATCATGCATTTAACCAACCGAGGACTATTCAACTGTGCGAACATCCAGAACTGAACATCCGGCGTTACCCGGTCTATTTTCATCTGTGAATAAAGCTTCTGAAAACCACTTTGCGGGGGACTGTCAGCAGCAACGGACAAATCGGCTTTGCCATGGTCTGACTTTTTAATCAGAATGTCTTTGGCGCTTGAAGAGATGAGCACCTCTGCTGTATCCGAATCAAGCATTGCAAATTCATCAAAAACTCGCCTCGGTATCGTCAGTTCGGTGTCCAGAGGGATCTCTCGTACATACCGCCAACATGGCGAGTTTAAGGGCTTGTCAGACCCATTCCATCGATAAGACTCAAGAATGAGCACCTGCGGCCTCAGCGTTTTACAGTAAGGGCAATTGTGATCCTCTGTTTCCGGGTGAATGAAATCATAGTAATAGTTCATCGAGCAGCCCGGGCACGTGACGGTCATATCCGCTGCCCGAGCGAGTGCTTCAGGCCAGTGATAGATGGTCGGTCGCAGCAAAGGGGATGTCCTGCCCGGACCGAAGGTGCCCTCAAATAACGTGGTCAGTTTCTCTGTAAGGAGAAGGGACCTGGGCAGACCGCTGTCGGAAGAGTTTGAATCATCATCTTGGTCATCAACCCAAGGTAACAATCCGGCATAAGCCTTATCTTCAATATCCTCGTCATCATTTTCTTCGTTAGCCCAGTCGCCCTCATCCGTTCCATCCACCTTTTTCCCGACAAAAGGGTGAATCAGCGAAAGCAGATAGAAAGCCACGACCGCAAATGCATGACAATCGCTTGAAGGTCTTCCCCCGTCTTTGCCCTGAACCAGCTCAGGAGCACCGTATTTTGGTGTGTAAACAACACTTCCGCCTGCGGTAATTTCAAATCGAATATTGTCGGCATCAATCAGCCAGACTGATGAATCATCAAGCCCTTCTGAAATAAAGATATTGTTGGGAGAGATATCGCCATAGACCATGCCATTACCGTGAAGGCGTGCCAGCAATGACGAGCACTTGTAGAGCGCATGAAGCCTGCGTTTGAGCCCTCCGGTTCTGTAATAATGGACAATCTTTTTAGCTTCGTTTTCAGGCATTGCAGAAAGCCATGCCGGGATATCGTTGGGGCCAATTTTTTCTGCGGATTTGCCATCGAGCCAGAAATGACTGAACGGAACCATTTCACTCAAAAGCTGCATCACATAACCGGCATTGTTTTGAAGCAAAGCTGCCGGTACGGATATATTCAGGCTTTCTGGCAGAGGTAGCAGCCGGACACGCTTAAAGCGCTTTGAGTACCGTTCTACCGACTCCTCATCGGTGACCGGAGTTCTGCTTTCATCTGTAACAAGTTTGATCGCCAGATCAGGGTCCTTGGTACGGAAAACCACCCCTTGGCCACCTTGACCGAGCACCTTGTCCTGAATGTGTACATTCTGATATTCATCCACATACTCGTTGAATCTTTGGCTCATTGGGAACCTCCTTTCTTAAACAGACAGGCAATCGTCTTGTCATCGGAGTGTCCCGGGACCGGCCATTCATTGAGCCAACGTTTAAGATCCCTCTTTCTTTCTTCCGACTCCATGTCTACATAAGTGGAGTAGAGTTCCTGCGCAAAGATCATCTGCTTTTCAGGTAACAGGTCATCGGATATACCATCCGTGCATAGCACAACTGCATTGCATGCAGCGCTTTCAATCGTCGCGGTTTCCCACTGATCGGGCTTAAACTCCTGCTGAAGGCTGTTTGTGTAGTTTGAGAAAGAGTCCTGTTTGTTATCACTGAGGATCAGGTGGTTTTCGTCAGTTTCTCCAAGGGCGGCAATCATTCCGTCACCGAGGTGGCCAAGAGTGATAATGCCTTCAATCTGGATGGCAAAAAGACAGGTGGCCGAACAGTCTGATGAAGAGTACGGAGCTATTTTCACAAGCCAGATGGCATGAGTGAGCCTTAGAATATCAAGGATGCTGGCATCAGGGGTATTCTGGTAGCTCTTGGCTGCCTCAAAAACAGCAAGACAGGCGGCTTTTGAACCGTGATCTGAATGCGGCTTGCTGCCCAGGCCGTCCGATACAACAACGACATTTCCCCATTTATACCGGCGTGCCATCCAAGAATCCTGATTGGGAATCCCGGCTTTAACATGTAGGGGTCCGATTACTGAGGCACCCCAGCTGTTCCAGAGTTGATCAAGCATCCCAATCCTCCTCTGGTTCTTCTGATTCAGCTGGTGGTGCGGATTGCAGAACCTGGGCTGTGGATACTGGCGTGGTCAACGGCTCATCAGAACCAAATATTGTGCTATCAATCGCTGAGGCTATATTCTCCGAAAGGTAAACTGTGTTGTTTGTGGAAATTTTCTTCAAGTTCAACAAGTCAGCATCAGCGCCGACTGCAACAGTCCGGATGATCAGGTCGGTGAATGTGCTCAGTTGGCTCTGAAAGCTTACGATGTCTGAATTGGGAAAATGGCCGTCAGACAGAATGAGAGCCATCAATCTCCCGGTATCATTCAGATACTGGGAAAGAAAATCAGAGAGAACGCATAGGTTCGAGGAGCCTTCAGCGTTTAAAGCAGGGATATCCCCGTCGCTTTGCAAAGCGACCTCGGAAACATTTTGTACCCATTGATAAAAACGGATGTCTGAGCCTGAGTATTTTTCCTGATCTATGAGCCGCAGCTGAGCCGCATAACGGCACAAATTCCGCTGAAGATGGATTTTGCCCATCTCATTCATACTGCCGGAAACATCAACAATGATATAGATGGGTGTTTTCATCGATGACGCCCTCCGGGTTGAATCATTTCTTCCAACTGCCTGAACAGGCTGTTACCCGATACCGACTGAAGGTTTTTCGAGTCGTCGATTTTCTTTCTTACGACTTTGTTTTTGGGGTAGAAACATGAGGCTAAAACAGCTCGGCCTTCAATTCCGCCAAAATAACGGACAATATTCTGGAGCTTCATGACATGCTCGCTGTTCACATTGCCAGCTTTGCATTCGATGACATAGAGACGTCGTCCATCCGTGAAGGTAATATCAAGCTCCTGATAAGTATCCCCAAACAGGTTGCTCAGCTGTGCGCTAAAGCTTGATGAAGTCTTGTCGGCATCGTCTTCTTTGAATGAGACTTCAAGACCGATGCGCATATCCTTGATCAAACCGGCGTCAACAAGGGGCTGCAGTTTCATGAAGGTGTATTCTTCAAACCATCCACCAGAGAGATATTTGGCAAAATCCGGCCATTCCTTGAACTCAAAGTGTTTAGGGCTGATACTTATCTCCGCACTTTTATCCTTGGAGAGCTTTGCGTAGATATCCCCATTGTGCAGTTCAAACGGCTGAAAGCTGTCGTTGTAACGGGACAGCTCTCTATAGAGCCGTGAAATTTTAGAACGCGCCTGCCAGAGCTCATTGGTTAGACTTTTCCGGTCAGGAGATTCAATGCCGGGGATATCAGCCCAATGGCCAGCTTTTGAGATAAACAGATTATTGCCGTTGAGCTGGATAAAGGTTTCTACCGATGGAATCAGTTTTGTTTCAACGGTCTTAAAGTCATTGAGATAAACCACCTGATTATTACGGCTGTTGAAATAAAATGGCGTTGCATTCACCTTGCGACAGGCGGCAAGAGCCCCTGCATACATCAACTTGGTTCCACCCGTTAAGTTGAAGCCGACCTTTGCATCGGCAGGCATTTTCGCGATCAGATCCAGAATCGTGGACCGGACATTTTCTGGGTCATATGGGTCCACCGCAATTTCACTGTATTCAGCTTCTCCAAGAAACTGTTTCATGACATCGGCAGGGAATTGCGCGGAATTCACAAAGATGTGCTTCCTGCTTGAAAACTGGATCACGCCAAGCAGGTTCGGCATCCGCTGTTCGCCGAACAAGTGAAAAATGGCATCATACTGGTCAGATTCGGTATTGGTTGTTCGAATCTGTCTTCCGTGCCATTCAAGCCACTCGTTCGGCAGGACGATTCTTTCCGGAGGTTTTCCAGGCTGAGAAGATGCGATAAGACGTTTTTTTAGAGTCGGATGCCTCAGGGCCGCAAAAGCCCAGACGAATGCCATAACCGGAGTACCCGGGCTCAGGTAGAGCGTAACCAGCTTTTCACCTTCAGATGCGGCAACCGCATTCAAGGATTGAGTCGCAGCCTCATAGATGCCTTCCGTATCATTGAGATGCGTCAGCCCCACAGGGTGAAAACGCACATCGACCTTTTTACCGGCATCCCGAAGCTGTTTCTTTAGCCATTCATTGAAATGATGGTGCGCATCCCCTGTATTTGAAAACAGGTCGATAAACTGTCTTGCAGCATCCGGGTCAGAGCCTTCAACATCTGCTATTTTTTGCTGAAGTTCATCAGCTTTGTTTTCGGATTTATCCGGGTGCGTAAAGCCAAGGATGATCACATCGGTGTAATCTTCCGCGAGCAACGCTCCCAGAACGGGGCCGGTTGTCTGTTCCAGTCCAAGTGAGGCCCTGAAATCAGTCATTCCGTACCATGTCATTAAATATTTCTTCATAAACTTTCCCCATTTATGTATGGACGGAACCAACTAACCTGATTTTTCAAGCGATCGGCAAAGACAGCGCGATTGTCTGTTTCAAGTCCTTTAAATTTTCCTATTGCTCCACTGACGAACGAGCCAGCATCATCTTCATTCATGCAGAATCCGACGCGCATCTCAAAGAACCCAAGAAGGTCCTTGCACGATGAATTGCAGCGTTTCCAGTTATCCGCAAAGGCAATCACAAATGTCCCTTGCAGCGGACCGTCTTCCAGAATTTTCTTCAGACTCTCCTGCGGTGAAGGTGGCTCATCTTTCTTCACCGGTCTAAAACTCGCCGGTCCGGAGTGAAATTCTTTGGTCGAATCCAGCCCGTCAATAATCACGATTCTTTTTGATTGTTGTAATTCCCCGGAGATCTCGGTCAGATTCAGCGCGGGAACACTTTCGTGTTTTGAAACGGGTCTTTTCCCGGAACCATCGAGATATTTTGATGCACCCACTGGTACAATGGAGCGCCCGTTAAAGTAGATGATCTCATTGATGCCATTCTGAGCATCCAAGCTTTGAAGGATGGAGGCGAGCAGTCCGTCATGGATTGCGTCGTTATAGCCGGACATCAGTAAATTCGATGACGGCCGGTTAACCAGTGTCAGTGAGAGCGGCTCAGCTTCAAAACTCAAACGTTCACCAAGGTGCAGTTGCAACGCCTCGCGACTTTTTGAGTTGAACCAATCAGCAGCAGGCATTTCAGGTAGACGCGAACCGTTGAATATTCTTGTTGAGCCGCAGTAACCATGCTGGTCTGCGATCTGAGTAATCTTGGTAATGTGATCCTTGCACAGTCCTCGGTCGGCAAATGGAATCAGAAACCGTTGATTTGCCGATTTTGCCCCGTTGGAATTGTTAATAATTCCCTCCGGCGGGCTGCTCAGTTTGGAAGCTTCCCAGTTGCTGTTGC
>VAPK011184389.1_pt1 | contig 12783 bp, 12 predicted proteins | sample 3395031 | NCBI WGS metagenome assembly VAPK01 (sample SAMN08290443, study PRJNA428436) | hydrothermal vent metagenome | isolation source: Deep-sea hydrothermal vent chimney 1 | place: Pacific Ocean: Juan De Fuca Ridge | reverse complement strand
TCAATGAAACATATAATTATTTTTGCAGTATTGGTTTATTTTATATTGAAATGGAGTTTGAAGAGGTTGTAGTGAAATATTTTTAATGAGAATTCAAATATAAATGAGACACCACATCCATGTGGTTATTACATTTTTCCTAGATAAAGTTTTTATAAGAAACTGTGCAAAAAATGTGAGCAACTAATTTCTATAGTTAACCAAGAATGAGATTGGTTGTGATTATTAAATTATTCAACTGTAATAGTTGTCTGGCATGAAGTTGTTTCTCCATTTCTACCTTGAATTTTCATTTTGAATGTTGTTGTTTCTGATGGATGAATCCATTTATATTGACTAGGTAGTTCTACATTACCTATGTTATTGTCAATATTTGCAGAGCTACCATTTTGTGACCACCACCATAAAGCAGTACCTTTACCAGCGCTTATAACTTGTGGATCAACGCCTACTGTACAAAGAGGAGGATTGGTTTCATTCGGTCTTTCAACAACAATAGTCGCTTGGCAAGTTGTTGTCGCACCATTTGTTCCTTTCGCAGTCATTGTGTAGGTTGTTGTTTCTAACGGATGAATCCATTTGTAATTACTTGGAACAGTTATATTACCAATCTCGTGGTCTATCGTTGCAGCAGACGTATTTTGTGACCACCACCAAAGTGCAGTTCCTTCACCTGCTCTAATGGTTACAGGATCAACGCCGGCTTCACAAATAGGAGGTTGAGTATTGCTTGTTACAATGGGAGTCAACACATAACCTGCACAGCAGTCTCCAGATGGAGTGCTTTTGCCAGAACCTATAATTTGTCCAGCATTACTGATAGAAGTTACTTTGGCAACTGATTCCCATTCAGCGTGTTCCGGTATTAACTCCATTAAGTTGTATTTTTGACCGTTAGCATATAAATAAGCAGTAGTAAGATCATTCCATACTATATAGCCAGAATCATTGATTTGAATAGTGTTGTTTTGATAGATATTGTCATCTCTAGCAAGTCCAAGATCAGTCATAACAATTCCTTCACTACTTTGAGATGCTAGAAATGCGTGTTGAGAGCCATCTGGATGGTCGCTAAATCCAACTACTTGATTTGAATTGTTTATATCAATAGCATAGGAATTGTCTCCGCCCAGTGTTCCAAGATTAATCATATTCCAGCCATCACCTGAGTTGGAAGCGGCAAAAGCGTTGTTGACAGCACTTCCATTGGCAATTTCACTGTGTCCGACTACGATTCCTGCGTTATTGACTGCTTTAGCATAAGAATTGCCTCCTCCTAAAGTACCTAAATCAATCGTATTCCATATCGCATTATTACTGGAAGCTATGTAAGCATGTTGTTGGCTATTATTTGCTATCACACCATAACCTACTACTTGACCTAAATCATTGATGTCTTCTGCACCAATGGAAGACCCATCTAGTGTAATATCAGGATATGTTATCTTTTGATTGATTTCATCATTGATATAAACACCGCTAGATAATGATGCACCAACTAAGTGACCTAAATTATTTAAGCTTGTATAGTTATAAGAGAGTCTGTATGGATCCCATTCAATATCATTGCCGTTAGCTTTGGCAAGAAAGGAATAGAATGGACTACGATGTTCTGTTGGATCTTTTTGTTGACCAAGTATAAGTCCTTGATTGTTAATTTTATAAGTATGAAATGCATAATTTGCATCATGGATTCCTACTTGCTTTATATTATATTGTAATTCATCGGCATAAACGTTTGAGATGAAGACCATTGATGCTAATACCATTTTTATTTTCATGGATCATGCCTTTTTTGCTATTTTAAAAGTGTGGAAAGATTTTAGCAAAATGTGATTAAGCCCTCAATAATTTTGTGAGCATTTCACAAAAAATAACAATAAGACTGGGTGCTGGACAAAGTAGGTGATTACTATTCTTAATAAGAAAGTCTTACTTTTTATTAATTTATTTGAGATTTGTCTAGTGATTTATTGAAAGACTCATGGATAGATAAATATTTTCCGGCTGATAAAAAGCCAAGAATTTATGGCATTCCTTGCCCAAAATTTGTATTAGATACTGTGATACTCTTCGCTTTAGGTCGCTATAGTCAATAAAAACTTTACATTTTGCAAAATCTTGTTTGCTTTATGTTATTGGGTTTTACTAATTATTAATTTCAAGATATGAAAATATATCTTATTTTTTAGGCAATCCTGTTTAAGTTCTAGTAAAATCGTTTTAATAAATTGATTCGTGTGGAGAGTATTAATGAGACAGATTTTGTTATTAGCTTTATTGATTTCGGTAAGTTTTGTTAGCGCAAAAGAAGTAAAAAGTGAGTGGAATGCTACAGCTTTGACTGACGATACAATAAAAAAAATTCAGTCAGCTCAAGTAGAATATAAACAGTGTGTGGCTGCGGAAATGCAAAAGCCTGGCTATGCAAAAATTGAGTCACGCAGTTCTACGGATGCGATTATTAAACAATGTGAAAAGGTGCTGTCGAAAATGCGCCAAGTCTATATTGAAGTTAAGGTGCCTGTGGTTATTGCTGATCGACATTTAAAGAAAATGAGGACAGATATTACTCGGCGTGTCTTGAAGCAATTGATGTTTACTGAAGCCTCTCGTAAAGCAGGACAATAAGCTATATGAATAAGAATTACACGATAGATTTATCATTAACGCCTACAACTATTGATTTATGGCATGTCTGTTTGATTGCTACGGTAATCATTTTGGCATTACTTTTAATTTTTTTGTTATTGGCAATGCTTTTAGGCATGATGAGAAGTGCAAAAAAAGTGGTTGTAGAACCAGTAAAACTTGCTGAGCCAGAAGTGAGGACAGTAGAGAAAATTGTTGAGGTCGAAAAAATAATTCAGGCACCAGCACCTGAGCCGGTTGTTTTGAAAGAGGCTACACCCGATGCCGCATTGCAGTTATTAAGCTTATTACAAAAAGATGCGCGTTTTATCGATTTTATCAAAGAAGATATTAGTTCATACAGTGATGCTGACATTGGTGTTGCCGCGCGCGTGGTTCATACAGGTTGCAACAAAGTGATCAATGACTATTTTACTTTGGATACGGTTCGTTCTGAGCAGGAAGGAAGCAAAATTACCTTAGCGAAAGGTTTTGATGCTTCTGAAGCACGTTTGACGGGTAATATTGTTGGTCAAGCACCTTTTACGGGATCTTTGGTTCATAAAGGGTGGAAAGTTACTAATATTCGTTTGCCCAAATTGACTCAAGGGCATAATGCAAAAATTATTGCTGTAGCTGAGGTTGAATTGTGAGTGGTTTGTTTGGACACGTGAATCAGGATGATTCAAATGCAGACGAACCAAAAGATACGCCAGAAAATAATAGTGAAGATGAAGGGGCGGTAGAACATAAAGGATCAGAAAATAGCACTGAATCCTCTCAGGACTCTACAGCAACATCATCAGATTTTGATGGTGTGAAATACTCTGTTGGAATCGACTTAGGGACGACACACTGTGTTTTGTCTTATGTTGATCAGTCAAAAGATGATGATGAAATCACTCAGGAGGTGTTGACAATTCCACAGCTGACCGAACTAGGTGTGGTTGAAGATAAAAGTCAATTACCGTCGTTTTTGTATTTAGCACATGAAGCTGAAATTTCAGAGGGCTCAACTACCTTGCCCTGGACAGAAAAGCCAGAGTTTTTGGTTGGCGATATTGCTCGAAATCTGGGTAGTAAAACGCCAATCCGTTTAGTTTCCAGTGCAAAGAGTTGGTTGTGTCATGCAGGTGTCAATTGTAAAGACCCTATCTTACCTTCTGTTGCACCTGATGAAATTGACAAAATCTCACCGTTCCAAGCGACAAAGTCTTATTTAGACCATATTAAAGAAGCATGGGGGAATCAATTTCCTGATGATTCCCTAGAAAAGCAAGATTTAATTATTACCGTCCCGGCATCTTTCGACCCTGCTGCGAGAGAACTGACTGTTGAGGCTGCAAAATCAGTTGGATTAGATCAAGTGCAGTTATTAGAAGAACCTCAGGCGGCTCTTTATAGCTGGATTAATAATAGTTCAGGTGATTGGCGAAATCATGTCAATGTCGGTGATATTATCCTGGTTATCGATATAGGGGGAGGGACGACTGATTTATCGTTAATAGCAGTCACAGAGCATGATGGAAACTTAGAGTTGACACGCGTGGCAGTAGGTGATCACATTCTACTGGGCGGTGATAATATGGATTTGGCTTTAGCTTATACGCTTAAAGCAAAAATGGAACAGGGTGATGGGAATCGATTAGAAGCATGGCAGGTACAGGCTTTAACTCATGCATGTCGGGATGCTAAAGAAAAAATTTTTAATGATTTAGATATCGACAATGTACCTATAGCCGTACCTAATCGGGGTTCGTCTTTGGTGGGCGGCACGTTACGAACAGAATTAACGAGAGAAGAAGTTGATAAGGTTTTGGTTGAAGGTTTTTTGCCAGAAGTTACAGTTGATGAGAAGCCAGCAGCAACCCCTCGTTCTGGATTGAGAACAAAAGGATTGCCTTATGCTCAAGATGCTGGGATTACTCGGCATTTAGCTGCTTTTTTAACCAAGCAACACTCTTCGATTGAGAATTTAGAGGATGTAGAGCTGCCTGACAATGCAACATTTTTACATCCGACTGCCATTTTGTTTAATGGGGGCGTTTTAAAAGCGGGAATATTCTCTGAGAGATTAGTCAAGGTTCTGAATACTTGGTTGTCTTCTGAACAGGCATCAGAAGTGAGGCTGTTAGAAGGTGCAGATCTTGATCTGTCAGTAGCTAAAGGAGGTGCCTACTATGGTGTTGTTCGTCAAGGGAAAGGCGTTCGAATCAAAGGGGGTACTGCTGCATCATATTATGTAGGTGTAGAAAGTGCTATGCCTGCAGTTCCAGGGATGCCACCCGAAGTTGAAGCACTATGCATTGCTCCTTTTGGAATGGAGGAGGGAACAGAGGAAGCATTACAAGATGATGAATTTGGATTGATTATTGGTGAGCCTGTTCGATTCAGGTTTTTTGCCTCCAATATTCGAAGAGAAGATAAAGTGGGAACACGGCTAAATTATTGGCGAGATGATGAATTAGAGGAGTTGGATGAAATTGAAATCACCTTGCCTGAAGAAGGGCGTAATGCTGGTGATATTATTCCCGTTCATTTAAGCGCGGTAGTCACCGAGATTGGAACATTAGAATTACACGCAGTATCTCAACAAGATAATATGCGCTGGAAAATTGAATTTGATGTTAGGTCTGGAGACGAGTAACTGTATTAAAATAATCGGATAGCGTTATCGCACTTCGCTTGATGATCTCGTCAACCTACAATGATATGTTTTTTAAAGGATAATTATTATGATTATTGGTTCGATAGCAGCTATTGCTATTTTGGTATGGTACTATCAAACAGCACCAGGATTTGATAGAAATCAAATACATTGGGCTATTGCAGGTTTTATGGTTTACTCGCTGGTTGCTTTGTTTTGGACTTATTTTATAAATCCAAGTATTAAAGATGCTGCTATGCACAGTAGGAATACATTTTTAATGTATGTTGTTCGATATGCATATATCGTCATAGCCTCTGTTATTGCTGTTGTTTTTAATAAAATAATTGGACCAAAAAATAATTCAACTAAGGTTTGATACATTGAATAACTGGTTTGTGTATATGATTCATTGTACTGATGAGTCTCTATATACTGGAATAAGTACCAATGTAGAAAAACGGTATAACGAGCATGCAACTCAACAAGGTGCGAAGTATTTTAGAGGACGAAAACCTAAAGCATTAGTTTTTCAAGAAAGTGGGCATGATAGAAGTACGGCTTCAAAACGGGAGATGGAGATAAAGAGACTCACACGTGCAAAGAAAATTCAGTTAATTCATTCAACACAAAATGGGATTGATATTGTCGGGGATAAGTTATCCATAAAAAATTAGGTGCTTAGGAACGCGCATGGAATAATTTGAACAATTGACGCAGGAGTTTTGTTCATCTTCAAGGCGTAGTAACGGGCGCATACTAGCTGCGCAACAGTTACTACAACGCGGAAGATAGACAAAAAAACAAGTCAATTGTTCAAATTATTTCATGCACGATCCTTACTATGTTCTAACTTAATCAATTTTTAGTGTTATCCCATTAAAAAGACGAAATTTAACTTAAGAATAATGTCTGATAAAAACAAAATTTTGTTTGCTGGAGATCCTCATGGGAACTTTAGTCCATTAATTGAAGCTGTAAAAAAACATCATCCAGAAGGAGTTGTTTTACTGGGAGATTATGATTTAAAAAATCCACTTGAGCAGTATATCGAGCCTATTTTAGATGAGACAGAGGTTTGGTGGATTCCAGGGAATCATGACTTTGATCCTCCCATTCATTACCAGAACCTTTTTTCCTCGCAGTTGGCACATCAAAATTTGCACTTAACCGTCAAAGAAATTGCTGGAATAAAGGTTGCCGGGTTGGGCGGTATTTTCTTAGGCAGGGTTTGGTATCCTTCTAAATCACCCAAATGGAAAAGTAAGCAACATTATTTACAACACCAGTCTTTATCCTCAAAATCTTCTTCATTGTCGTTAAAATATCAATCTGCGATTTGGCCTGATGAATGGGCTGAACTTAAAAAATTAAAAGCAGATATTTTAGTGACGCACGAAGCTCCAAAAAGTCATCGGCATGGTTTTGTTGCAATTGATGAGCTGGCTGAAGCGATGGGTGTGTCTAAGATATTTCATGGGCATCTACATGAACATTATTCGGCGACTATCAGAAAAGATATTCGGGTCTTTGGGGTAGGAGATACCAAGGTTGCTGATTTATTTGGTCAGGAATTATAAAAATATTGATCAAAAGCTGTTTCGACAAGCGTCTCTATGTGATAATAACCAGCTCTTTTTTAGACCTTACATGCACATTGCTTGTAGGGATATTTGAAAACAATAATCCTCAGGCAAAACGATGGACGAAAACAAAAAGAAAGCGCTGAATGCAGCGCTAATGCAGATTGATAAGCAGTTTGGTAAAGGCTCAGTCATGCGCATGGGTGATGTATCTGCAGCAAAAGGGATTGAAGTTGTTTCAACAGGCTCATTAGCCTTGGATATTGCGTTAGGTTGTGGTGGCTTACCTAGAGGAAGGGTCGTTGAAATATATGGTCCAGAGTCTTCCGGTAAAACAACAATGACATTGGAAACGATTGCTCAAATGCAAAAGATTGGGGGGACTGCGGCCTTTATTGATGCAGAGCATGCGCTTGACCCTGCTTATGCGGAGAAAATAGGAATTAATCTGGATGATTTGCTAATTTCTCAGCCGGATACGGGGGAGCAAGCTTTAGAAATAACCGATATGTTAGTCCGTTCGGGTGCAGTAGATATGATTGTTATTGATTCCGTTGCAGCATTGACACCCAAAGCTGAAATTGAAGGCGACATGGGTGACTCCCATATGGGGTTGCAGGCACGGTTGATGTCACAAGCATTAAGAAAATTAACAGCTAATATAAAACGTTCAAATACGCTTGTTATTTTTATCAATCAGTTACGGATGAAGATTGGGGTGATGTTTGGAAACCCGGAAACGACAACTGGGGGTAATGCATTAAAATTTTATGCTTCTGTTCGGTTGGATATTCGACGGATAGGTGCAATTAAAAAAGGTGATGAAATTATTGGCAACGAAACCCGGGTTAAGGTTGTAAAAAATAAAATAGCTCCCCCGTTTAAACAAGCCGAGTTTGAAATCCTTTATGGAGAAGGTGTCTCCTTTTTAGGTGAGTTGGTTGATTTAGGTGTTAAATATGGCTTTGTGCAAAAAGCAGGGTCTTGGTATAGCTATGGTGATGAAAAAATAGGGCAGGGCAAAGATAATGTTAAAACCTTTTTGAGTGTGAACCCTAAAATAGCGCAAGAAATAGAGAATAATATTCGAGCTGAAGTATTTGGTGATAAGAAATCTAACAGTATTGAAGATAAGGATACAAAGCAACCAGATCCAAAATAATTGTTGTGTGTGATTACTCGGAATCACAAAAAGAAATTAGAGAGTTCTGTGTCAGGTTACTAACCAGACGAGAACATAGTAAGCTGGAATTGTTAAATAAACTTGAATTAAAAGGATTTGATCGAGCTGATACAGCTTTAGTGGTTGATGCATTAGCTGATAATGGTTGGCAAAGTAATCAACGATTTGCCGAAAGTTATGCACGATACCGAATTAAAAAAGGCTTCGGTCCGATTAAAATTAAATACGAACTTTTGCAAAGGGGAATCGAGGCCACAAATTTAGATGAAGTTGCTTCGGAGATTGCAGAGGATTGGAATGAGTTGCTTATGCAGGTATATAAAAAGAAATATTCGAATCAAGAACTCTTAACAAATAAGGAATGGCTTTCCCGTACTCGATTTTTACAACAGCGAGGTTTTAGTACCGAAATGATTAAAACCCTTTTTGATGCATTAGAATTGCAAATAAATTATTTTAAATGATGAAAAAAATGACCAGTGCAGAGATACGTTCTGCTTTTCTGGAATTCTTTAAACAACGAGGGCATTCTGTTCAGCCTTCAAGTTCACTTGTGCCAGGGAATGACCCCACATTGTTGTTTACCAATGCAGGCATGGTGCCATTTAAAGACGTTTTTTTAGGTAGGGAAAAAAGAGACTATAATCGTGCCACTACTACGCAACGATGTGTTCGGGCAGGCGGAAAACACAATGATCTGGAAAATGTAGGCTATACAGCAAGACACCATACTTTTTTTGAAATGCTGGGTAATTTTAGTTTTGGTGATTATTTTAAAGAAGATGCTATCCAATTTGCCTGGGATTTTTTAACAAAAGAACTTGGAATTCCAGCAGAAAAACTTTGGGTGACAGTTTTTGAAGAAGATTTAGACGCTGAAAAAATATGGTTTGATGACATAAAAATTGATCCAGCACGTTTTTCCAGATTAGGTGAAAAAGATAACTTTTGGTCGATGGGTGATGTTGGACCCTGTGGGCCATGTACCGAAATTTTTTATGATCATGGCAGTGATGTTGCGGGTGGACCACCTGGATCACCTGAAGAAGATGGCGATAGGTATATCGAAATCTGGAATTTGGTGTTTATGCAATATGATCGTAACAAACAAGGAGAATTACATACCTTACCAGCTCCTTCAGTTGATACGGGAATGGGGTTAGAGAGAATTGCGGCTGTTTTGCAAGGGGTGCATAATAATTATGAAATTGACCTGTTTCAAAACTTATTAAAAGTAGCGGCTGAAATTGCAGGAACATCCGATTTAACAAATAGTTCTTTACGGGTTATTGCTGATCACATACGCTCATGCGCATTCATGGTGGTTGATGGTGTACTTCCTTCCAATGAAGGGCGTGGTTATGTTTTAAGACGCATTATTCGTCGTGCCATTCGTCATGGCTATCGCTTGGGTATTCACGATATTTTCTTTTACAAATTAGTTGAGCCTTTAGTGAATGAAATGGGTGAGGCATTTCCTGAGTTAAAACAGGCTCAAGACCAAGTTGAACGCATCATGAAAAATGAAGAAGAGCGTTTTGCAGAAACACTTGAGCAAGGGATGAAAATTCTGGAAAACAGTGTTTCAAAATTGGATAGTAATGTTATTCCAGGTGATATTGTATTTTTGTTATATGACACTTATGGTTTTCCCGTTGATTTAACTGCAGATTTTGCCAGAGAACAAAAGTTAATGGTGGATCATGCTGGTTTTGAAATTTCGATGTCTGAACAAAGAGATAGAGCAAGGGCTGGGGGGAAATTTGGTGCGGATTATGATCAAGATATCAAGCATGAAAGTCAGACCAATTTTATTGGATATGATTGTTTACATGATGCCTCAACGATTATTGGATTGTTTGTCGAAGGACAGGCAGTAGAAAGTATGACGGTTGGCGATGAAGGGGTTGTTATTTTGGATAAAACGCCTTTCTACGCGGAATCAGGTGGTCAAGTGGGTGATAATGGTTTTATAAATGTGGGTGATGCTGTTTTTGAAGTAATAGACACTCAAAAACAGGGGGGGGATTTGTTCCTGCATAAAGGAAAAGTCATTCAAGGGGAGATTAATAGTGGACAAGCTTGTGAACAACAAGTCAATGCAGAAGACAGGAATGCAACAGAATTAAATCACTCCGCCACGCATTTGTTACATGCTGCATTACGACAAACGTTGGGAGATCATGTAAGCCAGAAAGGTTCATTAGTGAACCCGAATAGACTCAGGTTTGATTTTTCCCATTTTGAGCCACTAACTCAAGATGAAATTTGTACGGTAGAAGCTATAGTCAATGAAAAAATCCGGCTTAATACGCTTGTTACGGCAGAAGTTATGGCTAAGGATGACGCAGTTAAAGCTGGAGCAATGGCGTTATTTGGTGAAAAATATGGAGATCAAGTTCGTGTGTTGAAAATGGGTGAATTTTCAATTGAATTATGTGGTGGAACCCATGTTGAGCGTTCTGGTGATATTGGTTGTTTCAAAATTATTAGTGAAACGGGCGTTGCATCGGGTGTAAGGAGACTTGAGGCAGTCACAGGAAAGGTCTGTCAAGACTGGATTGAAGCCCGCGATAAAACGTTGACAACGATTGCAGGGTTAGTAAAAAGCTCTACAGAAAAAACAGCCGATAAAGTCCAACAACTATTGGATAAAAATAAACAATTAGAAAAAGAATTAGACCGATTAAAATCAAAATTAGCAAGTTCGGCAGGCGGAGAACTAAGTGCTCAGGCAATTGATGTGGATGGAATAAAGGTGCTGGCTATTAAACTTGATGATGTTGATCCCAAATCACTGAGAGATATGGTTGATCAGTTGAAGAATAAATTAGGCAGTGCAGCTATTGTTTTGGCGACGATTAAAGGTGAGAAGGTTAGCTTGATAGCAGGTGTTACTAAAGACAGCATAGGTCAAATAAAAGCAGGAGAATTAGTTAATTTTGTTGCAACGAAAGTCGGTGGAAAAGGAGGGGGGCGTCCAGATATGGCACAAGCCGGTGGTTCTAACCCTGCTGGATTAGAGGATGCATTGAAACAGGTTCCTGACTGGGTGAAAGAACAATTATCGGCTTGAGATAGAGTAAAAATAAGAAATGGCAGTATTTGTATATAAATTTGGTGGTACCTCTGTTGGTTCAGTTGATCGAATAAAAAAGGTTGCAGAAAAAATTAAACAAGCTTGGGATACAGGTGACCAAATTGTTGCTGTTGTCTCAGCAATGAGTGGAGAAACTAATCGTTTAACTTGTTTGGCGAAAGAAATGCAAATGCAACCCAATAGTCGGGAAATGGATGTATTGCTTTCTACTGGTGAGCAAGTCACTATGTCTTTGCTTTCTATGGCACTGCATGATTTAGGCTGTTCTGCCTGCTCATATACAGGAGGGCAGGTTAAGATTTTAACCGATAGTACGCATACCAAAGCTCGTATTAGAGAAATTGACGATGCTAAAATCAAACAAGATTTAGACAAAGGTCAGGTTGTTGTTGTGGCTGGTTTTCAAGGAATTGATGAAAAAGGAAATATTACAACATTAGGCAGAGGTGGATCAGATACAACGGCGGTTGCCCTTGCTGCGGCATTAAAAGCAAAAGAATGTCATATTTATACAGATGTAGATGGGGTCTATACAACTGATCCTAGAGTAGAACCAAAAGCCAGAAAACTGGATAGTATTACATTTGAAGAAATGTTGGAAATGGCAAGTTTAGGCTCAAAAGTATTACAAATACGAGCAGTTGAATTTGCTGGAAAATATAATGTGGCACTTAGAGTTTTATCTTCATTTGAAGAAGGTGACGGGACACTGATTACTTATGAGGAATCACAAATGGAAACAGCGTTAATATCAGGGATTGCATTTAATCGAGATGAAGCTAAACTTACGATTACAGGCGTACCCGATTTGCCGGGAGTAGCATCTAAAATTTTATGCCCTGTTGCTGATAAAAATATCGAAGTTGATATGATTATTCAGAATATAGCTGATGATTTGACGACAGACTTTACTTTTACTGTCCATAGAAATGATTATCAAAAAACTAAAACAATCCTGGAAGATGTCTGTAAGAGTTTAGGTGCCAGGCATGTAACTGGTGACGACAGCATTGTTAAAATTTCTATTGTTGGTGTAGGCATGCGTTCTCATGCAGGAATTGCAAGCACAATGTTTAAAGTGTTGGCAGATGAAGGAATTAATATTAGAATGATCTCAACCTCGGAGATTAAAATTTCAGTGGTTGTAGATGAGAAATATTTAGAATTGGCAGTTCGCTCTTTGCATAAGGCTTTCGGGTTAGAAACTGAGCGTGCATAAACTAGAAAATTTATGTGTTTTAAGCTTTAGTTTTTAATAAAAAATAGCTATAATGGTCTGCTAAGTTAAACAGTCTTAAATGACATGAATGGGATGTAGGGAGGTGTTATGCTTATCTTGACAAGACGGGTAGGGGAAACCTTAATGATAGGTGATGATGTTACTGTCACTGTTTTAGGTGTTAAAGGTAATCAAGTTCGAATTGGTATTAATGCACCAAAGGAAACTTCAGTACATAGAGAAGAGATTTACGAAAGAATAAAAAAAGAACAATCCGAGTCAGAAACTGGTGCTGGTGGATTGACCGATTCTGAGTAACAAGTTTTAGGAGAGTTGGCCGAGCGGCTGAAGGCGCTCCCCTGCTAAGGGAGTATGGGCTTTAACTCCCATCGAGGGTTCGAATCCCTCACTCTCCGCCAT
>VAPK011028938.1_pt1 | contig 12786 bp, 12 predicted proteins | sample 3395031 | NCBI WGS metagenome assembly VAPK01 (sample SAMN08290443, study PRJNA428436) | hydrothermal vent metagenome | isolation source: Deep-sea hydrothermal vent chimney 1 | place: Pacific Ocean: Juan De Fuca Ridge | reverse complement strand
CAATGTGATATTGCCGGGTATAGAAAGCCGATAAATGGTCATCTGCGTTGTTGCACTCGTTTGGATTAGCCTGCTAGTCCTGCTCTCGTGCGCCTAGCAGCCAACCACTTCTCAACTCCCTATACCCGGCAATATCACATTGAAAGACTACTAGGAGGCTGTTCGAGAATAGAGGTAATCCTAATAAAATTATATATTCACAATTGATTCTTTTTAAAAAAACAAGATTTTCAAAATATGTAAATTGCTCATATTTAATTACCAAATTATCAATATTTTAGTGATCAAAATGAAAACCTTGTCTTGGGAAACTCTTTGCAATCGCCTGTATTTACTGACTTCAATGTATTGCAGACCCTATCTTTTGACGCACGACTTACTGGGTAATAGGCAATCGTAGCCTGTATTTTTCGCCAGTTGATGAGGTGATCACGACACTCTTTGGATTCACAAGGAATTTTAAAAGGGATGGGAGCAACAGTGTGTATTTCTGACTGAATAAAATTTCTTGTGGATTCTAAAGAGGTAGCGAGGGCGCATCAAACTGTTGAGAAATGTGGATTAGTTTTCGAATCTTAACGAATAGAGTCAACATGTTAGCCTTTAGAAAGCGATTGACTGAGATCAGTTGAAAATATCTTCGCCAGTTGCATTGCTTCGACCACTGTTTATTTGCGATAATAGGTGGATTAATTAGTCCTTATCCCATAGGAGCGAGGATTTAATAACTTCCGGGTTTTGACTTGCCTTTAGCTGCCACAGAAGTGCGAATAAAATAGTTACATAGCTTGCTATGCGTCTATTTCATTAACACTCCTGTGAAAGCAGCATGCTGCGCGAAACTTTTGGAAGTTATTAAAGCCTAGTTCCTAAGAGTTATTGCATCAACATCAGTACATCAATTATCGGTCTTTACTTACAGAAACGGGGATTTTATAACTTACATATTCTGGCTTTTATTTTTGTTTGCCTTCGTGGTTGCCGCAACAGGTGTCTAGTCCACTATACGCCTGCTGGAGCATCTTGAAGACAAACAAAATCTTACGCCATATTACACAAGTTATTTCATACCCTTTCCTTAAGGAGCAAGAATTTAATAACTTCCGGATCTTGACTTGTCTTTTTGTCCGTCTTCCGCGTTGTAAAAACAGTTGCGTAGCCAGCTATGCGCCCGTTTCTCCGCTTTGAATACGAACAAAAATCCTGCCTCAAGATCTGGAAGTTATTAAATCCTTGCTCCTAAGTGGTGATTTCGGTGCAAGTTACAGCATATTGATATTGAGTTGCATGAGTGTCTGGGTTTTCGCTACAGCCTTGAACAAAGCTTAGTCTTGGTTCGGAGCTAACTGTTGCGGCTTTCGTTTGTATTTATCAGTAAAATTTTATATCTAAGGAGTGTTTAGGAATGGCAATCAAAATAGCGATTAATGGCTATGGGCGTATTGGAAGAAATATATTAAGGGCCTTGTATGAATCAGGTCGTACTGATGAGTTTCAAATTGTTGCGGTGAACGATTTGGGTGATGCCAATACCAATGCACATTTAACACGCTACGACACCGTACATGGTCGCTTTCCTGGAGAAATTACTGTTGATGGTGACACTATGGTCGTTAATGGCGACAGAATTCGGGTGTTGGCAGAACGCGATCCTTCTAAATTACCTTGGGCTGAACTCGGTGTTGATGTGGTTCATGAATGTACTGGGTTTTTTGCCACTAAGGAAAAAGCCTCTGCACATTTCAAAGGCGGTGCTAAAAAAGTACTGATCTCAGCTCCAGGTGGTAGTGATGTGGATGCAACAATTGTATACGGCGTTAATCATAATGTTTTGAAGGCGTCTGACACGGTGGTGTCGAATGCTTCATGCACTACAAATTGTCTGGCTCCATTGGTTAAAGTCTTAAACGATGAAATTGGTGTCCAAAGTGGTTTGATGACAACCATTCATTCGTATACTAATGACCAAGTATTAACGGATGTTTATCATCCTGATTTACGTCGAGCGCGTTCAGCTACACAATCGATGATTCCGACCAAAACAGGTGCGGCAGCTGCGGTTGGTTTGGTGCTTCCTGAGCTGGCTGGCAAATTGGATGGATTTGCGGTGCGTGTTCCTACTATTAACGTTTCGCTGGTTGATCTGGTGTTTACGGCAAAACGCGACACCACAGTTGACGAAATTAACCAACTGATGAAAAGTGCATCAAATGGTGCGCTGAAAGGTATTCTTGAATATAACGACGAACCTCTGGTTTCTTACGATTTCAATCACCAGCCGGCATCATCCATTTTTGAATCTTCCTTAACCAAAGTGATGGAGGGTAACCTGGTTAAAGTGTTGTCCTGGTATGACAATGAATGGGGTTTTAGTAATAGAATGCTGGATACCACCAAAGTCTATATGGCGGCTTAATGACCACTCAAAATACAAGTAAAGATATGAACAGATTGAGAAGAACCAAAATAGTGGCAACCTTAGGGCCATCCACTGATGCTCCTGGTATATTGGAAGCAATGATGGAAAACGGGCTTGATGTTGTACGCCTTAATTTTTCTCATGGTGATGCAGAAACCCAGATAAAAAGAGCAGAGATGGTGCGTGCTTTGTCTGCAAAGACAGGGCGAATTATTGGTGTTCTGGTCGATCTGCAAGGTCCAAAAATTCGCATCGCACGCTTTGAAAATGACAAAATTGAATTGGCTGTAGGTGATGCGTTCTCGATTGATCTTGATGTTGATCCGCAGGCGGGGAATCAACATGAAGTAGGTTGTAGTTACCAAGACTTACCTAAGGATGTTAGCGTTGGTGCAAAGCTGTTACTTGACGATGGTCGTATCGTGCTTGAAGCCAAGGAAATCTTAGGCAATCGTATTAATACCGAAGTTGTTGTTGGTGGTGATCTGTCTAACCAAAAAGGTATTAACTTGGCTGGAGGTGGTTTATCTGCACCCGCGTTATCCGATAAAGATAAGCAGGATATTATTTCGGCTGCTAGTATTGATGCTGATTTTCTCGCGATTTCTTTTCCGCGTTGTGGCGATGATATCCGTACTGCTCGTAAGTTAATGGAGCAAGCAGGTGGTAATGCCTTAATGGTTGCCAAGATTGAGCGTACTGAAGCGTTGGAAAATATTGACGATATTCTTGATGCCACCGATGCAATTATGATTGCGCGTGGTGATTTAGGTGTTGAAATCGGTGATGCGCAATTACCGCCCGTTCAGAAACGTTTGATTGTCCAGGCACGCAGAAAAAAGAAAGCGGTGATTACAGCAACGCAAATGATGGAAACCATGATTGATAATGCGATTCCAACCCGTGCTGAAGTGTTTGATGTTGCCAATGCCGTATTTGATGGTACAGATGCAGTCATGCTTTCTGGTGAAACGGCAGTTGGTAAGCATCCGGTAAAAGTGATTGAGGCAATGAACCGTATTTGTATAGAAACTGAATCTCAACCGAGGCTGCAAACTGAAAAAAGATATGTTAATGAAGGGTTCAATCTAAAAGCAGAAGCCATCGCCGTTTCAGCCATGTTTGTTGCCAACAATTACGATATCAAAGCAATTATTGCATTAACAGAATCTGGAAAAACGGCATTATGGATGTCACGCATCAGTTCCGGAATTCCAATATTCGCAATGTCTCGGCATAAAAAAACCAGCCATATGGTGTGCTTGTATCGTGGAGTTTATCCGGTTTATTTCACGGCAAATTCAGCTGATCATGCCGAAGTCAATCGAGACGTTGTCGAAATATTAAAAGAACATGGAGTTGTCAAAGCCGGTGATAACGTAATTATCACTAAAGGTGACTTGATGGGTGTGGAAGGCGAAACCAGTGCGCTTAAAATTGCTACAGTTGACGAGGGTTTGTTGGCTCTTTAACAGCTGTGTTGTCGTTTTGAAATACAGTACTAATCTTCACACATTTTACAAGTCAAGCAAAGAATCTACCCACTGGGTGGATTCTTTATTTCCGCTCAAACAATCTCAATCGTTACGGAGAACTAAGTAGGGGGGATCGTAAAAAATTTATGACCCCCTACTTATGTACCTTTTGAGATCGTTCGGTCAGAAACAAATATCCTGCGCAATATCGGCATATTTATTTCGTCAAACCTCCTAAATTCCCATATTGCCGAGTGTTACCAGTATTCTGTTAATAATTGAAGTCAGGGCAGGGTGCTCGACTTCAAATTCACTGATAGTTTCTTCCAAGGTCTCGGTTAACCCCAGGTTTTTTGTATTTGATGGTGAATCATCAAGTTGTTGTTCAATTTTATCTGCCAGAGCGTTCAGAGAGAGTTTTCGCTCTTCATCTGTGTTTAAACTATGAATTTCGTCTCTCAGCGCTTGGATTGCTTCATTGAGCTGGTTTTTGTCTGTCATAATGTAATGCCCTATTGTTGTGATCATTAATATTGATGGGTTATAACAAGCTAACACAATAACTGTATTGACAGGAACGTGCGTAACCTAAGTTATTTCATGCACGTTTCTATGATGCAAGTTGTCCGTGGAGATCATGTTCGTCAGCATCGCCTATAATGACATCTACGAAATCGCCTGGTTGTAATCGTTTGCTTGTTGTAATAAATACCTGTCCATCTATTTCCGGTGCATCCGCACTGCTACGGCCGATTGCGCCTTGATCTGTTATCGTATCAATCAACACCTGTTGTTTGCTGCCGATTTTGTTGTGTAAGCGTTGTTTGCTGATTTCGGCTTGAAGCGTCATTAATCGACTCATGCGCTCTTGTTTTATTTCTTCAGGGATATGATCCGGTAATTGATTGGCGGTAGCGCCTTCAACCGGGGAGTATGTGAAACAACCAACTCGATCCAGCTGTGCTTGTTGCAGAAATTCCAGAAGCTCTTCAAATTCAGCCTCAGTCTCACCCGGAAAGCCGACTATAAATGTGCTGCGTAAAGTAAGGTCTGGACACTGTTTTCGCCACTGCTGTACTCGCTTAAGAACATTTTCAGCACTGGCCGGTCGTTTCATTAGCTTGAGAATGCGGCTACTCGCATGTTGAAATGGAATATCAAGATAGGGCAGCAATTTGCCTTCTGCCATCAGTGGTATTACTTGATCCACATGAGGATATGGGTAGACATAGTGCAGACGTACCCATACATCCAGCTCGGCAAGTGCTTGTGCCAGTGATAGAAAGCTGGTTTGTAATGATTGTCCACGCCAAGAGTCAGATTGATAGCGCAAATCAACACCATAGGCACTGGTATCTTGCGAAATGACTAAGAGTTCCTTGACACCTGCATTGACCAAATGCTCTGCTTCGGTCATCACCTCACCAATGGTTCTGCTGACCAAATCTCCACGAAACGAGGGAATAATGCAAAATGTACATCGATGATTGCAACCTTCTGAAATTTTCAGATAAGCAAAATGTCGTGGAGTCAGTTTGATTCCTTGTGGTGGAATTAAACTACTATAAGGGTCGTGTGGTGCTGGTAACACTTCATGTACTGCATTCATAACAGCTTCATAAGCATGTGGGCCGCTGACATTGAGCACTTGAGGGTAGCGTTGGCGAATCTCTTTTTCTCGTACACCCAAGCAACCAGTTACAATCACTTGCCCGTTTTCATTTAAAGCTTCGCCAATGGTATCCAGCGATTCTTCAACAGCGGCATCAATAAATCCACAGGTATTAACCACCACCGCATCAGCATCCTGATAACTCCCAACTACGTCATAACCTTCGGCACGCAATTGGGTAAGAATACGTTCGCTATCGACCAAAGCTTTGGGGCAGCCTAAGCTGACAAAGCCAATGCGTGGATTATCCATGAATCTCCTGATGTGATGTAAATGAAATTATGAAATGATTGGTGAATTTTACCGGAAAACAGTGATTCAAGGTCAGAAGTTGTAAGAAAGTGATAAAACGCACAGCAAATGTTTCATAACCAACTATATTTAAGACAACTCGCAATAAATAAACTACCCACTTTGCTAGTTTTTTTGTTTGTCAGTTGTAGTGCGATATAGGGTACAGCGCTTGTATTTCTTCGTACATTGCAGCTTCAGACACTAATAAAAGTCTTGCGCAATCTGGTTAGCTTATTTGTCACGAATTACCTAAGAACGACTACTACCGGTAATGACTGTTTAAAGTTATCGAAATAATCTGTGCATAATTTATGCAGGAGATGGTTTATGCATCACACTCGAACTCAAAAAGCCATTGGACTAGTAACAATTACGGCAATATTGATGGCAATTGCATTGCTAATACTCTTCACTGGGTGTTCAAAGTCAGTTTTAAAGTTATCAAATAATCGGCGCTAATTTATCAGACAACAGTTTATGCAACAAACTAGAACTCGAACTCAAAAAGCTATCACATTGTTAACGATTACGGCAATGTTAATGGCGACAGCTTTATTGTTATTAATCGCAGGGTGTTCGAAATCAGTCCAGCCACTTTCTAAACTAGCAAAGACCGATGTGGTTTTGGCTTTTGGTGACAGCTTGACTTACGGTACCGGTGTTACCAGTGAATTGAGTTACCCAAGCATATTAGCAAATCGAATTGGTCGCACAGTAATCAATGAAGGTATGCCAGGAGAATTGAGTGCTGATGGTCTACTTCGACTTCCAGAACTGTTAAATGAACACAAGCCTGCATTGGTGATTCTTTGCCATGGAGGCAATGACTTTCTTCATAAACAACCAATAGAGCAACTTGAGCAGAATCTCAAACAAATGATCCAGCTTATTAAAGGCGCAGACGCTGAAGTTTTGTTGGTGGGTGTGCCACAACCCAAATTGTTAATGCTGTTCGATGCAGAAGTGTATGCAAAAGTTGCTAAAGAAATGAATCTACCCTATGTTGAAAATGCCTTATCAGAAATTCTTTCCCAGAGCGCATTGAAATCAGATGCTGTACATCCCAATGCACAAGGCTATCAGCGATTGGCCAATGCTGTTGAAGCCGTTTTAACAGAAGCAAAGGCTATATAATCAGATCCTTTGAGTTGAGTTAGCTTGTCAGGAGACCACTTATTTGAAGTGCCTGAATCAATACTTTTACCTTGGATTGCAGAGATTTACTTCCTGAGATACCTGTACATCACCACGCATCTGTAGTTTACCAGCTCATGTCTGAGTTGTTATTTGAATATCAAATAAGTAGATATCGTTTTTGAGAAGTTTTACATTCCCATGGCTGCTTTAGCCAACCGATGTTTCAACCACGGTATTCTGTCCAGAGTCATCAAACCCACACTGCGCACATGACCAAGCAGCCCCCAATCGCTGCTGAATAGCCAGATCAAGCTGTTGGTGAAGTTGATAACACGCTGATGATCATCTTTTCTTGCAGTAGCATAGTTATTGAGCAATGTAAGGCCGCCTGGGTCATCTTCTAGACTATTTAATTGATTGATTAAACCCGCAAGACAAGACGCATCACGCAATCCAAGATTAAAGCCTTGCCCTGCTACTGGATGAAGTTGATGTGCTGCGTTTCCTACCAATGCCACGCGTTTGGCAATCATCTCTTTACTGTGTAACAGTTGTAACGGAAATGCGTGGCGTTTGCTGATCAGCTTTAAGCGTCCCAGCCGATAGCCAAAGGCTTGTTGCAGTTGCTGGATAAAATCCTGTTCTGACAATGCCATTATTTGTTGAGCCTGTTTAGGGTGCAGTGTCCAGACCACTGAATAATTTCGCCATCCCATGGGTAAAAAAGCCAGTGGTCCGCTGTCAGTAAAGCGTTCATAGGCAATGCCATCTGCAGGGATTTGCGCGTTGACGCGGGTGATTACGGCAGTTTGATCATAATCAATCTGGCGGGCATGGATGCCCAGCTGTTGCCGGATAGATGAGTTTCCGCCATCGGCTGCAATTAACAATCGTGCATGTTTGACCTCATGCAGACCATTCATGTGCTCAATGGTTACTGCAACCGATGCTGGGTTGTTATTGTTCAGGCTAATCATTTTGGCGGGAGCAATCACATCAACTGTGGATTGCTCTAGCAAACTGACTAACGCTAAGTCGAGCTGGCGAGCTTCCAAGACATAACCCAGTGCATCAACGCCTTCTTTTTCAGCAGATAAACGGGTTTTTCCCAGATAGCCGCGATCGGAAATTTGTATTGTTTTGATTGTTTCTGATGAGTCAGTGACTGTATGCCACAAACCGCATTGTTCAAGCAATTGCCGCGAACCTTGCGAGATTGCCAGAACCCGTTCTCCGGCAGGGGAGTGTTGTTTTTGTTCTACAGTTTGCAGTTCAATCAATCCGATGTTTAGTCCGCTTGACTGTAAAGCCAGTGCTAATGAGCCGCCAACCAATCCTCCTCCAGAAATTAATACGTCATATTTATCAGCCATCAGTGTTAACTCGCACACATGTGTTCGATATCGTGAATGGTTTTAGGCGCATGCGCTGACAAGACTTCATGGCCGGTCTCAGTGACTAACACATCATCTTCAATGCGGATACCAATGCCGCGCCATTGAGCATCCACTGTCTGTGACTTCGGTGAAATATATAATCCCGGTTCAACCGTTAGTGTCATTCCTGGCTCGAAGATGCGCCATTCATCGTCGATTTTATAATCACCAACATCATGTACATCCATACCCAGCCAATGACCTGTACGGTGCATGTAAAATGGTTTGTAAGCCTCATCTTCAATCAGTTTTTGAAGATTACCTTGCAACAACCCAAGTTTAATCAGTCCCTCTGTGAGTATTGAAACTGCGGTATCGTGTGGAACATTCCAGGTATTACCTGGATAAACTTGCTCAATCGCGGCCAGTTGAGCCTCCAGCACCAACGAGTATAAAGCTTGTTGAGGTGGATTGAATGTTCCATTAATCGGGAAAGTGCGGGTAATATCCGAGGCGTAATATTGATATTCGGCGCCGGCATCAATCAACAATAAATCGCCATCACTAAGAACGTCAGAATTATCAATGTAATGTAATACGCATGCATGATGACCACCAGCAACAATTGATATATAAGCTGGGTTCTGAGCCCCATGACTGATGAATTCGTGGAGTAATTCTGCTTCAATCTGATACTCGCTCACACCTGGAGCACAATGGCGCATTGCCCGACAATGGGCCGCTGATGCAATCCGTGCAGCTTGGCGCATTAATTCAATTTCAAGCGGGCTTTTGATCAAGCGCATTTCGTGAATGATGTGTTCCAGAGAAATAATTTCTGTTGGCGCACTAATGCCGGTGCGTGCTTTCGAACGTAACCGGGTTAGCCATTCCATCAGATTCAGATCCAGTCCCTTGTCACGTCCCATCGGGTAGTAGACACGCGCTTTGTTTTCCAGCATTCCAGGTAAAATTTCGTCGAGATCGTCAATCGGGAACGCGTCATCTGCGCCAAAATCCCGACAAGCACCTTCTAATCCTGCATGTTCACCTGTCCACACTGCTCTGGTTTCATCAAATTCCCTGCAGAACAGGATGTACTCACCTTGTTCCCGATCGGGAATGAAAACAGCGAGTGACTCAGGCTCTTCTAGCCCGGTTAAATAATAAAAATCACTGTCTTGTCGATAGCGATATTCTGCATCGTTATTACGTATCGCTTGTGTAGCACTGGGAATAATCGCAATATTTCCTGCGCCGACAATGTTTTTGAGTTCTTCTCTGCGTGACTTGAACTCTGCTGGAGTGGTGATTGCCTGCATATCAGTGAATGGTTTGCTGGGTGGCTTGTTGATTGAATTCCTCATGAATCAATAGCACGCTATCACGTACAAATTCGGTGATCTCCATTAACGCTTGTTCGTCATCCTGGTCATCGACCTGGGGGTCTAGCTGTGCTATTTTTGTTAAGTCCAGCAAAATATTCTGGGTTTCACCAGGCCAGTTTTGTTCATCACCGCGATATCCAAGCCCATAGAGAAAGCCTTGTGTCCAGTGACTTAATGCAACAGCTTTTTGAGTTGATGGACTATCATCATCGGGCAGCAATAAATCAAAATCATAGGCATTGCGCATCAGCAGGTCTGCAATTTGACTGAATAACTGTTCCAGTAAACCGCGGTCTTTTGTGCCATTCACTGTATAGTCAATCTCTGTCAGCCATTGCTTAAACGGGTACTCGGGATTAACGCATAAAACGCCTGTCATCATGCCGTGTATTTCAGAAGGCCCCTCAAAATTATCTGCTGATTGCGTCAGCATTTCAATATCGTTGTATATTAAACTGAAATTATTCATTGGTTCACTGTAACTTGTTAGATTATTAGGTTATTTTGTATTACAAGCTAGACCTTGTACGCTGAATCGATTATCTGTTATTCTGTCTTTCACGGAACATGCATGAAATAAGTTAACATATTGTATTGCACATGTTGCTTGTCAGGCAGTTATTTCTCATCTCATTAGGATAGACCAGTCTTTATCGAATAAGGAAGTTGTTACCATGAACAGCCCTTCTCAAGAAATTGATCAGCTGGAAGAGAAAATAGACGCTCTAATTACCAGACTCTGGAAAATGGAGGAAGAGAATCGTTCTCTTCAATCTAGAAATAATGAGCTCACCCTGGAGCGCTCTGAGCTGATTGAAAAAACCACATTAGCCAAGACACGTGTTGAGGCTATGATATCGCGCTTGAAGGGAATGAACCATCAATAATACTACTACAATGAGTGATTCATCACGACGACCAGTCCGCATTAGCATTCTTGGTAAAGAATATCATATCGTTTGTCCAAAAGATGAGCGCGATGGCTTGCTCGAAGCTGCGCGTCAGCTTGAAGATAAAATGGATGAAATTCGTGATTCAGGACGTGTCTTCGGAGCAGAACGGATTGCAGTGATGGCAGCCTTGAATGTCACCCATGAGTTATTGCAAAGTAGTCTAAACAAAGATCCAGAACAAACACTTGAAACAGATTTGAGTAATCAGGTCAGCGGTTTACAGGATAAAATTGATGCAGTGCTTTCTGAACTGGATCATTCTTCCTGAAGAATCATACAAACGTGCATGTAATAACTTGAACAATTGACTTGTCTTTTTGCTCATCTTCGGTGTTGCAAAAACAGTTACATAGCTCACTATGCGCCTGTTTTCGCGCCTTGAATATGAACAAAAACCCTACGTCAATTGTTCAAGTTATTTCATGCGCGTTCCTTAATTCAGGCAAAACTGGCACTGAAATTGCCGACAAAATTATTTTTTCTATTTTCATTTTCTTGGTAGTCAACCACTAATTAATCGTTGTAGAATGAGACTTCCCTGCAGCGTTCGAAAGTCAGCTGGGTTTTTCTTGAGCCTAACAACAGACCCGGGAATGTTGATGATTGCGATGTGTGCAAACCCACCTTAGAGTGGGGAGCCTGATTCGCAGCCTCTTTTCCCACTTGAACCTTTTGGTTCAAGAACAAAAGCAGGCTACGGCGCATGCGGGGATCTTATTTCCTGAAAACCCTCCAATTCTAAAGACAAGTCAAAATCCAGAAGTTATTCAATCCTAGCTCCTATAGTCTCTGTACTTGAAAATCGAGCATCTTGTGCACGCACGGTTTGTGTGTAAATCTGGTGCGGATAGTTGCGTTGGAAAACCTTGCTGTAGAGTGACTACAGCTAAGATTCCCCGCCTTAGGAACGTGCACGAAATAACTTGAACATTCTGGCTGGTCTTTTACTCCTGACGAAACCATCTCAATCGTTGCGTAGACCAACTATGCGCCTCTTGAGTTCGTTTCGTCAGAATCAAAAATCCTGTGCCATAATTGTTTAAGTTATTCCATGCACGTTCCTTACTCTCCATAAAATATCGCGCACACAATAGGCTACATTATCATGTGCGAAGAGTATAATTTAGTAATCACTTCTGAATTCTTGTCAACAACTTTATTTTGCTATGAATTATTGGTTAATGAAATCCGAGCCTGGTGAATTCAGTATTGATGATCTGAAAAATATGCCAGATCAGACTGAACACTGGGACGGAGTAAGAAATTATCAGGCGCGTAATATGATGCGTGATCAGATGAAAATTGGTGACATGGTGTTTTTCTACCATTCAAATTGCAAAATCCCAGGCATTGTTGGGACAATGAAGGTGGTTAGAGAAAGCTACCCTGATTTCACTGCATTTGATGCAGATGATAAACATTTCGATCCTAAAAGCGATGTAGATAATCCGCGCTGGTATATGGTTGACATACAATTTGTGAATCAATTAAAACGCACAATTTCGCTGACCGAATTGAAAAACCACGCGCAGTTGGAGGCATTGGCATTAGTGCGTCGCGGTAATCGCTTGTCAATTATGCCTGTCAGTGAACAGCAATGGGACTTTATTCTCTCGCTTGAAGATAAACAATCAACATAATGAATAAATTTCATGCACGTTTGTTTGAGCGGAAGGAAAATGATAAGGAACCTGCAAGAAATAATTCAGCAACTGACTTGTCTTTTTGTTCGTCTTCGGTGTTGCTGTGCCCCCGTAATAAATACTGGGCAGGCTTTGAAAACAAACAAAAATTCTGCATTAGTTGTTGAAGTTATTTCTTGCACGTTCCTAAGCAATCCTGTGAATTTATATTGTCAAATCACCTGATTTCAATTTCTCAATATTTTGCAGATGGACTTTGATAGACCAATCCTTTTTTGCTGGCTTGATCACGTACTGTCGCGTATATCTGCTCATCCAATGAATCTTTGGCTCCACCTTGAACTGCCAGCTCTTGTTTGATATGTCGCGAACGTTTTTCACTGAGCTCTTTTATTTCTCGTCTAAGCTCATCGCGTTGTTTGGATTTTT
>VAPK010004710.1_pt1 | contig 12787 bp, 20 predicted proteins | sample 3395031 | NCBI WGS metagenome assembly VAPK01 (sample SAMN08290443, study PRJNA428436) | hydrothermal vent metagenome | isolation source: Deep-sea hydrothermal vent chimney 1 | place: Pacific Ocean: Juan De Fuca Ridge | reverse complement strand
TATATACATACTGAAATTTTTGCAACACCCAAAGTTAGAAAATTAATATTGATATTCAATGACTTAGGTGGGTGTTGCAAAAAACTGACGAAGACAAGAGAGCCTGGGTTTGGTTTCCCTGCCTTTTTCTGAAGGTTTTAAAAAATAGTGTCTTTGCCCCTGCTGCCAGCGAGATTATCTTTACTTTTGCAAACTCAAAAGACGAACCTTTTGAAGTTCGGATTGTTTTATAAGAATGAGTATTAACTTCATCTTGCCTGAAAAAAACAGGCGAGATACCAATACATAAAAAGAAAATGGCTCTAAACTGTGGCATTATCGGGTTAACCAATACCGGAAAAACTACCATTTTCAATTGCATGTCGAACACTAAGGCAGAAAGTTCCAATTATGCTTTCAGCGCTACCAAATCCAACAAAGGCATGGTGGAAGTTCCTGATCCGCGCCTTTATGAAATCGACAAACGGCTTAAAGCTGACAAAATAGTGCCGGCCACAGTCGAATTCGTCGATCTTCCGGGACTGGCTAAAGGAGCCAGCGAAGGCGAAGGTGTTGGCAATAAGTTTTTGGCGGATGTGCAACAAACCGATGCCCTGATCCATGTTTTGCGTTGTTTTGATGATGAAAACCTACCACATATTGAAGGCTCTGTAGATCCTGTACGGGATTTAGAAATTGTAGATTTTGAGCTTCAGGTGCGGGATTTGGATCTTGTTGTTCGCAAACTCCAGAGACTGGAAAAGCTTGCAAAAACTGGAAATAAAGATGCCAAAAAAGGCATTGAAGTGTTGACAATTTACAAGAATCATCTGGAAAATTTCGGAAATGCAAGTACAGCTCCCATCAATGATGGTGATGAAACTTATATCAACGAGCTTTTGCTACTGACTACGAAACCTGTGATCTATGTCTGCAATGTGGACGATCAATCTGCCACTAGCGGTAACACCTATGTGGAAAAAGTGAAAGCATATTTTGGTGAAAATCGAAAAGTGCTGATCATTGCCGGTAAACTGGAAGCAGAAATTGCAGACCTTGACGATCTGGAAGACCGCATGGTTTTTCTGGAAGATGCCGGATTGAAAGAACCTGGCGTTGACAAACTGACACGAGCCGCTTACGACGTACTAAATCTTCAGTCGTTTTTCACCATCGGCAAAACTGAAAACCGTGCCTGGACCATTCACAAAGGCATGACAGCACCAATGGCCGCTGGTGTAATTCACAGCGATCTGGAACGGGGCTTTATCCGTGCCGAAGTCATTAAGTATGATGATTTTATTACTCTTGGCTCAGAGCAGGCGGTGAAAGATGCGGGAAAATTCCACGTAGAAGGTAAAAATTATGTGGTTGAAGATGGCGACATCATGCACATCCGGTTTAATGTATAGAAAAAGAACCTCCCAGAAATGAAAGATAAAGAGCGAATACCCATCGAGATGTTTTACACTCTTACCTGCCCCAATTGCAGAATGTTGAAACATATGCTGGATGATATACTTCCAGGTTTCGGTGACAAGTTTGAATTTAAAAGAAGTCTTGCCAATTCACCAATAGGTATGATCCGGACAATGAAGATGGGCATTCATGCGGTTCCTACTGTTCTTATCAACAATGAAATTGTGTTTAAAAATGTTCCCAAAAGGGAAGAATTGATCAATAAATTAAACAGTTACTAATTCTTTAAATTTAAAATAATGGAAACAAAGAAAAAATTAAGATGCCCTCTTGGAGTTCCCGGTGGAATTATTGCAGCACTCATTGGATTAGCAGGTATCATCCTGAATATTATCAACTTTAATGGTTTCAACCTGGCCATTTCGTTTGCCTTGTTCATTATGGCAATGCCGTTTGTACGCGTGACTTTGATGGTTCATTCAGCAAACGACCGTCTGGATGAATTGGAAAGTAAAATAGGGAAATAGACTTCAACGCTGTTTCAGAATGAACAGTGTTGTCCGACAGCGAGAGTTTTATAATTTTGCAAAAATTTTCTAAAACACAACGAACTGTAAAGTAGAAGAAAAGCCTATCCATGAAATGGCTGCGAGTAACATTGTTCAGCAAACATCTTTCTGGGCACAGATAAAATCCAGCCAGGAGATGATGTCTTATACCTTTCAATATTAAGCTACTGATGATCTCATATCAACTACATCGCAAGGAAAGCATCATATTTATGACGATATGCTTGTTCTTATCAGACATTTTGACGACAACTACAGTTTTGCATATATCCCTTACGGACCAAAAAATGCCCATGATTTGGAGAACTATGGTATTCCATATACGGGGAAACTGCTTTAAGAAATCACATTACGATTCACGCCAAAGATTACTTTTATTCTGTTTTATCACAACAAAATAATGCTTCACAGGATGTTAATACAAGGCTACTAATGGCAGATCATGAAGGGGATTATTTAGCAGCCATGTTCCTTGTGTTGTCCAAAAAGAGAGGAACTTATCTGTACGGAGCTTACTCAGGTAAAAAACGTCATATGATGGCCACCTATGCTATACAATGGGATGCTGGGATTATCCGTTAGACAAAGACGGTTACAATGCTTTCATAGCACTGGAAATCAACAGTCAACAATATCACGCCAATTAATTTCTCATCTCGAAGTACATCCCATTAAAATCCTTATTTAGAATCAGAAAATATTTTAATGGTCTTCTTGTCGCTTTAAATGATTTGATATTTTTGCGATATGTTTTCTAAAACATAGTGGCGTGGACAAGGATGTCAATATACGTTTCAGAGTCTGGGTTGACAAAGGAGAACTCCCCTATCTCGGTATTGGGCGGATTGTGCTTCTTGAGAATATTATCAAACATGGTTCTATTACAAAAGGTGCTGAAGCCATCAATATGTCATACCGAAAGGCATGGCAATTGGTTGAAGACATGAACAAGCTCTCAGACAAACCATTGGTAGAAAAAAGATTAGGCGGAAAAGAAGGTGGCGGCGCCATAGTTACGGATGAAGGGAAACAAATCATTAAAAAGTTTTACGAACTTCAATCACAAGTTGATGAATTTCTTAAAGGAAAAACAAACGAAATTATTTTTTAAAATTTTTATTAACCACTATGTATTGTAAAACATATCGATTAAAAATAGTGTTGCTAATATGGGCGATTGTTATCTCGACAGCAACATTCGCACAAGGGAAAAGTACCCGAAATTCTAACCAGCAATGGATACAATATTATGAAAAGGCCAAGCTCAACAGCCATTGGACTTTACTTGCAGATGCAGGATACCGAAGAAAGGATCTTTTTGCTGAAACATCGCAATATATTGTAAGGGTTGCCATGGATTATCAGATGAATCCTAATATGAGAATTTCAGCCGGATTCGCAAATCTCGGTTTTTATACTTCGGGAACGTTGTCAAAGCTGGAATTCAGGCCTTACGAGGAATGGATGATAACCCACAAATATAACTCTGTAAAGATTCAACACCGGTTCAGGGTTGAAGAACGTATTTTTAAAACTGCTAGTGATGGCATAATCCAACCTGCCTCCAGCTTTAATTTCCGGTTCCGCTACCGGCTCATGTTCAACATCCCAATATTAAACCTGTCTAAGAGCAAATCAGGTTCTAAACTTTCGCTGAATGCAGGAGATGAAATACTGCTCAATGCAGGGCATTCTATTGTTTACAATATCTTTGATCAGAACAGGATTCTTATTGGCCCTGCCATAAAGATCGATAAAAATTTCTCTGTTTCGCTAACCTATAATGATCAGCTTGCTTCTGCTACGACCCCGGGTAAATTTAAGCACACCGATGTAATCTGGCTAGGAATAAAGCATCAATTCGGAGTAACAAATCATAAAAAAAGGAACTAAAATGAAAAAAACAGTTTTAACACTGGCTTTAAGTATCCTTGTTTTAACAGCTTGGGCAGTAAAGCCTATTCCTAAAATAACCATTGCTGTGGCTGCCAATATGCAATTTGCCATGAAAGCTTTGACTCACACTTTTGCAAAAGAAGCCGGAATTGAATGCGATCTCGTTATCAGTTCGTCAGGTAAGCTCACTGCACAGATCAAAGAAGGTGCCCCTTATGACCTATTCATTTCAGCCGATATGAAATATCCTGATGTATTGTATAAAGCCGGTTTAGCAATTCAGAAACCTGAAGTTTATGCCTACGGAAAGTTGGTTCTTTGGTCTATGGACAGTTCGATAAAACCTTCTCTCTCAATTTTGAAAAGCAATCGAATAAAACATATTGCCAGTGCCAATCCCAAAACCGCGCCTTATGGGGTTGCCACCATTCAGGTTTTAAAACGCGACGGATTATTTAATTCTGTGAAAAGCAAATTGGTTTATGGAGAAAGCATCTCCCAAACCAACCAATTTATAATTTCGAGATCAGCCCAGGTTGGATTTACTGCAAAATCCGTAGTTTTATCACCTGAGATGAAAGGACAAGGAAACTGGATTGAATTGGATCCGGAAAGCTATTCGCCCATTGCACAGGGAGTCATTATCATTAAACGAACTCAAAAAGAAGAAGCCAATGCACAGAAGTTTTATAATTTCCTGTTTTCACAGGAAGCAAAAGAAATTCTCAAAAACTTTGGCTACTCTGTAAAATAAGGTATCTATGAATGTTCTGAAAGGAAAGATAAGTTCTCTGAAAACCAGTGGAAGACTTACTATCGTAACGCTTGATGTGAGTGGGATTTTGTTGAAATCCATCATTATAGAAAACCCTGATACGGTCTCTTATTTAAAAAAGAACAATCCGATCCAGGTAATGTTTAAAGAAACGGAAGTCGTGATAGGAAAAGATGCAGATATAGCAATCAGCATGGAAAACAGAATACCGGGTACTATTACAGAAATAATTAAAGGAGCACTTCTTTGCAGTTTAAGTCTCAATACGAAAGCCGGGAAAATAAAGGCAACTCTGACTTCAGAATCAGCATCAAAACTTCAACTACAGTTAGGTGAATTCGTTACAGCCATGGTAAAAACAACAGAAATAATGTTATCTGAATAATGGACTGGCAACCTTTGATATTGACTTTTAAGCTGGCTTTGACAACAACAGCCTTACTGTTGATTGTTTCCATTCCTCTCGCCTACTGGCTGGCTTACAGCAAACTGAAAATAAAACCTGTGATTGAAACACTCGTCAGTATGCCGCTGGTCTTGCCTCCGACTGTGCTGGGGTTTTATCTTCTGGTTGCGCTGAGTCCTTCTAATGCTTTTGGAGGCTGGCTGAATCATCATTTTGGGATACAGCTCATATTTTCATTTGAAGGCCTTGTTTTTGCTTCCATAATCTACAGTCTGCCTTTTATGGTTCATCCGATTCAGGCTGGATTTTCCAATCTGAATACAAATCTTGTGGAAGCGTCCTATGTTTTGGGAAAATCAAAAACCAGAACCCTTTTTAAGGTGCTGCTTCCTAATATGCGGCCATCACTGCTCACAGGCATTGTACTGGCTTTTGCCCACACCATTGGTGAGTTCGGAGTAGTACTGATGATTGGCGGAAATATTCCCGGAAAGACAAAAGTGGCTTCCATAGCCATTTATGACGAAGTGGAAGCACTCAATTACCACACAGCTAACGCCTATTCTCTTATTTTGTTTGGCATTACATTCAGTATTCTACTGGCTGTTTTTCTTACAAATGGAGGCTATATTAAAAGATTTTGGAGATGATCCATATTGAACTAGAAAAAAAACTTACAGCCGCCAATGGCTCCATGAAACTCCAGGTTGATCTCCGGATCAAACCAGGACAACTGGTGACCCTTTTCGGGAATTCAGGAGCGGGCAAAACGTCTATTCTTAGGATGTTAGCCGGATTATTGAATCCTGATAAAGGGCTAATAAAAGTGAATCACAATACATGGCTTGACTCTGAAAATGGAATTTTCCTGAAACCCCAACAACGAAGGATCGGATTTCTTTTTCAGGATTACGCCCTATTTCCAAATATGACGGTCGAAGAGAATCTCCTGTATGCTCTGGAAAAGAAACAGGGCAAGAAGATAGTAGATGAGCTAATTGATACAATCGAGCTGGGTGATTTGCGAAATCGTAAGCCTAATGAACTCTCAGGAGGCCAGAACCAGAGAGTTGCACTGGCCAGATCCTTGGTAAGAAAACCTGAAATACTGATGTTGGACGAACCACTTTCGGCGCTGGATGCGCAAATGCGAATGAAACTTCAGGACTTCATTCTCAAAGTCCACAAACAATACAATTTGACCACAATCCTTGTAAGCCATGATGCCAACGAAGTGATCAAAATGTCGGATAAAGTATTTCTGATCGAAGATGGAAAGATAATCAGACAGGGAAAACCGGTTGATGTTTTTGCCAGCAAAAGGGTCAGTGGTAAATTTCAGCTTTTCGGCGACATAATCGACATTGAAAAAGAAGATATTATTTATGTTGTTACGGTCCTTATCGGTGCTAATATTGTTAAAGTAATTGCGGATGAATCTGAAGTAAGAACCATGGCGGTGGGAGACAAAGTCATTGTCGCTTCAAAGGCGTTCAACCCATTAATCCGTAAGATAACTGGTTCATAATACAGGATGATTTTTTAAAACCATTTTACTTTTCTACAGTGAAACAGGTGAAAGCTTTCGCGATCAAAATGGCTTCATTTTTGACCAAGTCCCATCGTTTCCGAAAGCGGTTCGCAAACTTTTTTGTACCTTTGCATTATATCAAACAGGCCGAAATTGGGATGAATCTGTAAAACAGAAAAATAAAGGTTCCCTCGGTTTGCCAGCAAAGGATGCTTAATTAGTTTCTTTTTTTAAAAGATACTGCCTTTCGACTGTAAACAGTCATCGATTCAAAGGATGGCGAACAACTTCGACAAACTGAAGGACAATGCGACTTATACTAATATTACTGACAATATTTAACTTTCCATTCAGTTACTCGAAGAAGGAGTTGCCGACCATGGCAAAGGTTGATCTTCAAAAATATACCGGTCAATGGTATGAAATTTCCCGTTTGCCCAACAGCTTTGAAAAGAACCTTGTTTGTGTTACAGCAAATTACAGCATCAAAGAAAACGGGAAAATTGAAGTGATCAACAAAGGCCTTATTGCCCTTTGGAGGCAAACGCTAATCGCAAAACATGTTCTTAAAGGCGGTGTTGAATCGTGGAAAAAAACAGAAAACTGATGTTTCCGTATTAACCTTAAATCGCTTTTGGACCATCGTTTATTGGAAATAAAACAATGTTTAAAAACTACATCCATTAGAATCTTATCAAATAAAACATATTTATTAATCAAAAGTTAAAGTATCTATGATTGCTACCAAAGTATTTAATTCAGTAAACAAACCCAACATTACAGAAGAATCTGATATTATCAATTTCTTATTTGAAAGCCTCGAACAATATGGAGATCCTAAACAGGACATAGAAAAATGTATTCATTATGCCTTGAAGGAAACACCCTCTTTCGGAGGATTCATTCTGGTTTCCCATAACGAGAAAAATATTTCAGGTGTAGTAGTGATAAACGAGACCGGGATGAAGGATTATATCCCCGAAAATATTCTGGTTTATATCGCGACACATAAAGATCTAAGAGGCCAAGGGATCGGCAAAGCCCTGATGCGTCAAACCATTGAATTAACAAAAGGCAATATTGCACTGCATGTGGAACCTGATAACCCTGCCCGGTTTTTATATGAGAAAGTTGGTTTTACCAGTAAGTATGTAGAAATGAGGTTGACAAAATAAAACTATCATGGCATTTATAACACTTAATACCAAAAAATTAAAAGCAAATTTCGATTTTTTAGACCGTCTTTTCATAAAGAACAACATTCAATGGACGGTTGTCTCCAAGATACTTAGCGGGCATAAAGAATACCTTTCTGTGCTTTTAAAACTGGGGATCAAACAAATTTCAGATTCCCGGGTTTCCAATTTAAAGATGATCAAAAGCATTGATCCGTCCATTGAAACCATTTATATCAAGCCACCGGCAAAACGCGCCATAACCAATGTAGTGAAATATGCCGATATAAGCATGAATACGGAAATAGGGACCATAGAGCTATTGTCGGATGAAGCCGTCAGACAGAATAAAATTCACAAAGTGATCATTATGATTGAGTTAGGAGAACTTCGTGAAGGTGTTATGGGTGATGATTTTATGGGTTTTTATGAAAAGGTATTCAAACTCAAAAATATCAATATTGTGGGAATAGGCGCGAACCTCTCCTGTCTCTATGGCGTACTTCCAAGCCAGGATAAACTCATCCAATTAAGTCTGTATGAACAACTCATCGAAGCCAGGTTCAACAAGCAGATCCCGTTTGTTTCGGGTGGTTCTTCGGTGACCATCCCTCTCATCTTCCAAAATCTGTTACCCAAAGGTATCAACCACTTCCGGGTTGGGGAAACCTTATTTCTGGGAACCGACGTTTATAATAATAAACCTTTTAAACGTATGCATTCCGATGTGTTCCGGCTTTATTCGGAGATTATAGAGCTGAGTGAAAAGCCTCTTGTTCCTACCGGTGAAATGGGATCTAATGTGGAAGGCCTGAGCTTTTCTTTTGAAGGCAAACTGATCGGACAGACTTCATACCGCGCAATTATCGATCTTGGCCTGTTGGATGTTGATGAACACCACATTGAGGCTGTAGATCCTAATATCCACTTTGTCGGAGCGAGTTCCGATATGATCGTTATTGACCTTTCTGAAAACAAAAAGAATTACAAAGTAGGTGATTTACTTGAATTTAAAATGGATTATATGGGCGTACTCAGAATCATAAATTCGAGGTATGTGGAGAAAAGAATCCAATAAGATCCATTAGAAGTCGCAATATTGATTTGTATTTTGCCTATGATCTTTATGAAGAAATTGTAAGGCAATGAACGGAACCAAGTATATAAAAACAAGGTGTAACTGGTCTAATAAAACCAAAATCTATCACGATTATCACGATTTTGAATGGGGAGTTCCCGCTCATGATGACCGTTTGCTTTTTGAATTTTTAATTCTTGAAGGAGCACAGGCAGGATTAAGCTGGGAAACAGTGATGAACAAAAGAGAAAATTACCAAAAAGCATTCGATCACTTTGACCCTGATAAGATAAGCCGGTATGGACAGGTTAAAATTGACGAATTATTGCAAAATGCAGGGATCATAAGAAACAGGTTGAAAATAAACGCTGCCATCGTCAATGCAAAGGCATTTTTAGAAGTTCAAAAAGAATTTGGAAGCTTTGACCAATTTTTGTGGGATTTTGTGGATGGAAAGCCCATTCAAAATCATTGGAGAAGCCTGGCTGAAGTGCCTGCTACTACTGAAATCTCGGACCAGATCAGTAAAGTATTAAAGGAAAAAGGATTCAAATTTGTTGGATCTACAATTATTTATGCCTTTATGCAAGCCATTGGAATGGTCAACGATCATACTGTGGATTGTTTCAGACATGATGAGTTAATATCCTGATCCATTTCCGGTGAAGTTCAACGTCAGAAAAGTTTATTGAAATTTTAAAAAAATTCTCTTTTCTAATTAAAATTAATGGTTAATTTTGCCGCTCATTCTTGCATAGCAAAGAAAATGTTACGGGGTATAGCGCAGTCCGGTTAGCGCACCTGCTTTGGGAGCAGGGGGTCGTAGGTTCGAATCCTACTACCCCGACATACAAATTGAAAAATTCAGCTTGGAGAGATGGGTGAGTGGCTGAAACCACCGGTTTGCTAAACCGGCGTACCTGTCAAAGGGTACCGGGGGTTCGAATCCCCCTCTCTCCGCTTTTTTGGGTAGCAAAAAATGGAAAACCCCGCAAATTCAACAATTGCGGGGTTTTTTGTTTTTGTGCCCGTGCAAAAAAAGACGTAAAAACGCAATATCTACGGTACAAATTAGGGGACCCGACCGTTTGCGAAAAAAGGTCCCCTAATTTTGCGTTTTTGTGCTGATTTGTAGCATTTTGCACTTTCCCTTTTTGCATAGTTAATTTAGTTTTGTTCACCTAAAATCTAAGCTATGGAAAGAGCTACAGTAAAAGTCCTGTTTTATCTAAAGCGGGCAAGAAAACTCAAAGACGGGACCCTCCCCATCTGTGCCCGAATCACCGTGAATGGTACCCGGGCAGAATTCAGGATTAATAAAAGCGTTTACGAAGAACATTGGGATGGAGCTACCGGATTAGTCAATGACAAATGTGATGATGCCGACCTTGTTAACGATGAACTTCATCTTATCCGGGCTAATCTTTTCAGTTATCGTCTGGATTTGGAAGCCAAGGGGAAAACCGTCACTGCAGAGACCATTAAAAAATCTTATCTTGGGACTGAAGAAAAAAGCCGGACCATCCTGGAAATCTTCCAGGAGCACAACGACCGGTGCAAAAGTTTAATCGGCATTGATTTTGCACCTGGTACCTACGAGCGTTATGCCACCTGCTATTTACATTTAGAAAGGTTTATGGACTTCATGTACCATAAAACGGATATGAAGCTTTCGGAGCTGTCCCCGGCCTTTATCAAGGACTTTGAATTTTACCTGAAAACCGAGCGAAAATGTGCCCACAATTCAACGACAAAGTATCTGAAGAATTTTAAAAAGATTACCCGTATAGCCATGACCAACGGCTGGCTGAAAGATGATCCTTTTCGAAATACCAAGTTGCACCTGGAGAAGGTGGACATGGATTTTTTAACCAAGGAAGAGCTGGATACCCTGATCCATAAAAAAATGGCCGTAGGCCGGCTCAACCAGGTTAAGGATGTGTATTTGTTCTGCTGCTTTACCGGTTTGGCTTTTATTGATGTGAAAAAATTGTCGAAGGCCGATATCGAAGACAAGAGCGGCCAGCTGTGGATCAAGAAGAAACGGCAGAAGACCAAAAACTGGTGTAACATCCCTTTGCTGGGACCCGCAGCCCAGATCATGGAGAAGTACAAAAACAATCCCTTTTGCCTGAAAAACAATGTTATTTTCCCGGTGCTGACCAACCAGAAAATGAATGCCTATTTAAAGGAGATCGCTGCGGTTTGCGGCATTGACAAGAACCTGAGCACGCACACGGCCCGGCATACCTTTGCCACCACCGTTACTCTTTCCAATCAGGTATCCATTGAAGTAGTCTCAAAGATGTTAGGCCATTCCAGTATTAACATGACCAAAAAGTATGCCCGTGTGGTGGATGATCTCATCAGTAAGGATATGCAGAAGATCTTTGGAAAGTATGAAGATGTGAAAATTGCTTAGGTTTTATTTGCTATTCGCTCACGTGTTGAACCCTTTCCGATTTGTTTTGGAAAGGGTTTTTTCATTGAAATTTAACGTTTATCAAGGTTCCCCAAGTGAACCGTTTGTAAATACTTACCATCTTTTCCTGCATAACCTGAAAATCGCTTGGCCCGCTTAGCCACTTTTTTTTCAGGGCTGGGAGGAAAGGCAAGGACAGCGTGAACGGGAATGAATATTTAAACGAAAATGAGATTACGCTGTTTATATATCCTTGCCTTGATCGGACAGCCCTATATCTTTGCTAAGCGGGGCAATGCGATGGCTGAATGTCAGAATACATTTTTATTTGAACCTGATTTTCCAGTACATGGAAAAGTAAATATCATGGTTGAGAAGGTCAAAAGAAACGGAATACAGCTGGTCTTGTTTTGAAGCATACAGCAGATTTGCTGATAACCCGAATTGATCTGGATTGCGGCCGATTCCAATTCCGGCAAATACTTTTCTCCGGAGAATTGGATTTGATTTAATAACCGTTGTTTCTTTGATTAATACAGGAAAGGTTTTTATAAGCGGTTTTCTGAAAATGATTTTGTTTTGAGAAATCGTATCACAAACGATGATTTGCATCTGGCTATCGTTCACTAAGGTATCTACATAATAATGCCGGGAGTAATATTCTGCTAAAATTTCCAACGTATCAATCTTCATTGATCGCCACTTTACGGAACCGGTATCCCTGAAAACCGGTTTCGGGATATATTTTATAACCGGATACGGTATTGTGTCATGAATGGTGTCAACTGATGTTACCAAAGCATCTGTTTGAAAGTGCTGTGGTACCCAAATTCGCTGCAGGAAAATAATGATCAGCAGCGTGGCAATGATGATCCAGGGCGCTTTGTTCATTACACACTCCTTTCAAAATGACCGCCATCGTAAAAATGGTTGAAATGGCCACCCCAGTTGTTGATCGGATCCATGCTCTCCCAGTAGTTGCCAAGCAGGGAAATGAGCGGGTGCCGGTACAAAAGCTCCCCTTTGATAAAAAAGTTAAAGTCCACGGCCAGCCTTTTCATGTGGTAGCTGTCCATGGTTCGGGATTTTCCATCCCGGAAATAAATGGATTGCTGCTCCAGGGTGCGGTATGCTTCCCCGAAGGTGAGGTTCACCCCCAGGCTGTTTGCCCTTAAAATGAGCTGGGCAGTTTGCTGTACAAATACTTGTTGATGCTGAGAAAGTTTCATTTTACTTGTTTTAGGATTTGTTTAATGTCGTTCATGATGACCTTTTGGTCGGATTTAATCTCTTTGATGTTTTCACGGATCAGGTTCACGTCTTTATTGTGATAAGCCTTCACTTCCATGATCTGCTTCTGATTTGCCTTCACCTTTTCAGAAACGATCCCCGAGGCACGGTACATGCCTGCCAGTCCGATTACGGAGGCAATAATCAGAGCGGTGGCGATGCTGCCAAACCATTTGATAAATAGGGATTCGTTTCTGCTCATGGTGATTAAGGTTAAAGGCTAAAGGTTAAAGTTTAAAGGCTAAAG
>VAPK010506262.1_pt1 | contig 12789 bp, 12 predicted proteins | sample 3395031 | NCBI WGS metagenome assembly VAPK01 (sample SAMN08290443, study PRJNA428436) | hydrothermal vent metagenome | isolation source: Deep-sea hydrothermal vent chimney 1 | place: Pacific Ocean: Juan De Fuca Ridge | reverse complement strand
TACTCTCGTGGAGAAGCTGACGAAAATAGCGATATTGATATTCTTGTTGAATTAGATTATTCAAAACAAATTGGACTTGAGTTTGTCCAAATGCAATTAGACCTCCAAGACTTACTTCATCACAAGGTTGACCTTCTTTCTGCAAAAGCAGTTTCAAAATACATTTATCCGTTTATTGAAAACGACAAATATTTGATTTATGAAAAATAGTCTAAGCGATAAGATAAGGTTACAACATATTCACGATGCGATTTTAGAGATTGTATCTTATACCAAAAATATTTCATTTGAAGAATTTAAGTCAAATTCAATGACATTGTTTGCATCAGTAAAGCAGTTAGAAATAATTGGCGAAGCAGCAAATAATATCACAGAGCATTTCCAAAGAATATACAATGAGATAGAATGGCGAACAATTATAGGCTTGAGAAATTTATTAGTACACGAATATTTTGGGATAGACGAGGAAATAGTTTGGGGAATAATTAAAAAGGATGTCCCCAAATTACAAGAAGAAGTAAAACAGATTCTTGAGCAAATATAAGTTTAATAAAAAACGGTATAACCAGCTTTTGCACCCGACCGTCCCGACAAGTCGGGAGTGCGGATTTTTCGGTATTTTTGGGTTTTGCGTTGTTCGTTTTAGGTTCGTAATTTAATAGTAGTGCAGTAAGATAAATTTTAAATAATTATCCGCCTACGTAAAAACAACTTCGGCGGACAGGTTGGCAGTAGCTTTTTATCCAACATTGTAGTTAAGGGCGGACGGCTTAACGGCAACGCCGTTAGGCAGAAATCTTGCATCGTCCTGAAATAGGTTGACTCAAAAAACATAAAAAAGTCAACTAAAACAAGGACGTACAATGAAGAAAAAAGGAAGTACCCGAAGAGAAAAACCACAAACATATTCAGAAGAGTTTAAATGGAAAGTAGTACAAGAAGTCTTGAGCGGAGAGATTACTCAAGCAGAAGCCAAACGTAAATATAACATCAGAAGCAACGCTGCCATTCTTTATTGGATGAGAAAATTAAGCGGCATCCATAATTACAGAGAAAGCAGAATGCTTTACTTACCGGAACAAAATAAGCTAATAAAAAAAGAAGAATCACAAAAAGATAAAAGGATTAAACAACTCGAAGATTCATTAGAAAAAGAGAAAAACAGAGCCTTGATCTATGAGAAGATGATAGAAGTAGCAGAAGAGGAATATGGGTTGCCTATCAGAAAAAAGTCTGGTGCCAAGCAATTAGAAGAGTTAAAGAAGTTAAGGGAAGAAAAGTGAACCTAACCGACTTAACAGAATTGCTTGGCTATTCAAAACAAGCTTACTACAAGAAGGTAAAGACGAAAGAGAATCAAGATATTCAAGAGACTCTGGTTGTTGATTTAGTAAAAGAGAAAAGAAAACTGTGGAAGAAAGGCAGCGGCAGAAATCTCCATGCTGCTTTGAAGGTTGAATTTACTAAACACAATATTAAGATAGGCAGAGATAAGTTCTTTACATTGCTGCGTGAAAACGGTCTTTTAGTCAAGAATAAGCAAAGAAGAACCAGAACAACTTTTAGTTATCATCACTTTCATAAGTATCCTAATTTAATTAGAGAACTTGAAACAACAAGAGTAAATCAAGTGATAGTAACCGATATTACTTATCTGTATTTGAGAGCTTCTGATAGCTTTGCTTATCTGTTTCTAGTTACAGATTTGTTTTCAAGAAAAATAGTAGGTTACAACGTAAGTGATAACTTGTCTTGCTAATGCCGGTATTAAGGCTCTTAGAATGGCTCTCAATACAATGTCGGATTCACCATTCAGACAGAGGAATACAATATTGCTCACATAAATACACAAAAATATTGAAAGATAAAAACATCAGAATAAGTATGACAGAGAACTCTGACCCTCTTGAAAATGCTGTTGCAGAGAGAATAAATAAAACACTCAAAGAAGAATTTACAGAAGATAAACAGATTAGTTTTTCCAATTTTAAGGAAGCAAAAACGAGCATTAAACAAATTATTTTGTTCTATAATAACGAAAGACCGCATCGATCTTTGGAGATGTTTACTCCCAGTCTTGCTTATCTAATGAACATTAAACTTAAAAGAAAATGGAGTGCTTATTATAGAAATTACTCTACGAAAGTTGATAAAGATATACTATCTTTATCTAACTGATTTTGTAGGTTTTTCTTAATTTCGAGTCAACCTATTTCAGGACTATACAATATTTGACAGGTGGATTTATCATTGATGATTTTTATCGTAGCTTGTATATTTACCAGACAATAATGTTTTTTTAGAAAAAACAATTTTAATTTAATTGCATTTTAAAAAAAATGAGGCTATTTTTGTGGCTCGTTAATTTTTACGAATTGTTTTGAACGTAATGATTGGGCAGGCGCCGAAGTAGGAGAGTCGGGGCGGACTGTAAATCCGTTGGCAACGCCTGAGGGGGTTCGATTCCCTCCCTGCCCACAGTTTAGTAGTTTATAAAAATGTAACGATGTTCTTTTGATTTTATTTTCTCACACTTTATCGACAACTCTTTATTCTCAGTCGCTAAAGGGTTACGCAAGTACCGAATATTAAAATTTTGAATATGCGGGAGTAACTCAGTTGGCTAGAGTCACAGCCTTCCAAGCTGTTGGTCGCGGGTTCGAATCCCGTCTCCCGCTCTGAATGCGTATTTGAAAGTTTTTAATTAATTTGAAATAAAATTTTGCTGACGTAGCTCAGTCGGTAGAGCACATCCTTGGTAAGGATGAGGTCACCGGTTCAATCCCGGTCGTCAGCTCAAAAGAAATTTTATTGTATGAAATGGATTTGAGGTTAAATGCTTTTATAATAGCATAAGTGAAATTTTAAAACCTTAATTAAATAGATGTAATTGGAGTGTAAAAATGGCAAAGGCAAAAAACGCAAGACAAAAAGTACTTTTTGAAAGTACGGCAAAAACCGGATATAGATACGCCACGATGAAAAACAAAAGAAATAATCCGAGCCGTCTTGAATTTATGAAATATGATCCTGTAGTTAGAAAGCACGTTTTATTTAAGGAAACTAAATAGATACGTCAGTGGCTCAATTGGCAGAGCAGCGGTCTCCAAAACCGCAGGTTGGGGGTTCGAATCCCTCCTGACGTGCAACTAAAACTATAAAGTGTGGTTATGAAAGAAAAAATAACAAATTTTGTTAATGACGTAGTCAAGGAAATGAAAAAAGTTACCTGGCCTACAAAAGATGAGCTTAAAGAATCGACTTGGGTAGTTATTGTAGTCTGCCTGCTTCTTGCCGGTTTTACTTATTTAATTGATATAGCTCTTACACAAATATTACAAGGAATATTTTAATTTTGGAATCAACAACTTCAAACTGGTATGTTTTAAGAGCTTTTTCCGGGCATGAAAATAAGGTAAAGAATCTTATTGAAGCCAAACTATTGGAAAATGAAGCCCTTAGATCGCGTATATTCGAGGTTTTAGTACCTACCGAAAAAGTTTTTGAAGTGAAAGACGGAAAAAAACGGACTAAAACGAGAAATTTTTTCCCCGGGTATATTCTGATTAACGCTGAATTGGATAACAAAGCGATTGACTTTTTAATTAATACTCCTTCAGTAATGGGATTTCTTAGTACTGGTAAAAATCCTGTTCCGCTTCAACCTGCGGAAGTTAAAAGAATTGTAGGTCGGATTACGCAAAATGAAGATACAGAGCGAACGGAAACAATATTTAGAACCGGTGATTATGTTAAAATTGTTGATGGCCCTTTCAATAATTTTTCCGGTTTTGTAGAAGAAGTAAATGAAGAAAAAATGAAAATTAAGGTGATGGTTTCAATTTTTGGTAGAAACACACCGGTAGAAATAGATTTTTCACAAGCAGAGTTAGAAAAATAATTTAATAATTGAAGGTATAGTAATGGCAAAGCAAATTAGTGGTTATATAAAACTTCAAATTCCCGCGGGGCAAGCAAATCCGTCGCCACCGGTTGGACCTGCTTTAGGTCAAAAGGGCGTTAACATAATGGAGTTTTGTAAACAATTTAATGCAAAAACTTCAGATAAAGCCGGTTTAATAATTCCGGTTGTAATAACAGTTTATAAGGATAAGTCCTTTTCGTTTATAACTAAAACTCCGCCAGCGGCAGTTTTAATTAAGAAAACGCTTAATTTAGAAAAGGGTTCTTCAGAACCAAACAAAACAAAAGTAGCCCAAATTACTAGAGAGCAGTTGCAAGAAATTGCTGAATCTAAAATGCCGGATTTAAATGCAAATGGTATTGATGGCGCTATCAACATGATTGCCGGTACAGCCCGTAGTATGGGTGTTACCGTTAAACAATAATATTTTAGAATAAAAAATTTGAATCGGTAAGATTATGAAATTGTCGAAAAGAATGAAAGAAATAAGAACCAAGGTTGATTTCAAAAAAGAATACTCTGTTGAGGATGCTATAAAAACGCTTAAAGAAGTTTCGAGCGTTAAATTTACAGAATCACTTGATTGTTCAATTAAACTTGGTGTTGACCCGAAACACGCCGACCAAATGGTACGTGGAACTGTTTCGCTACCGCATGGAACAGGTAAAAAAGTTTCTGTTCTCGTTTTTACTAGAAGTGAAGACGATGCAAAAGCCGCTTTGGAAGCCGGTGCCGAATATGCCGGATTTGAAGAGTATATTGAAAAAATCAAGGGCGGTTGGGCTGATGTTGATGTTGTCGTAGCTTCCCCTGATACTATGTCGGAAGTTGGTAAGTTAGGACGTATTCTCGGACCACGCGGTTTGATGCCAAATCCTAAAAGCGGTACTGTAACTAAAGATGTTGCTAATGCCGTTAAAGAGGTTAAAGCCGGTAAAATTGAGTTCAGAGTTGATAAAACGGGAATTATTCACACATCCCTCGGGAAACTTTCTTTTACAGCCGAACAGCTTACTGATAACGTTCAAACATTTTTAAAAACTATTATTAAACTAAGACCATCTGCCGCTAAAGGGCAATACGTGAGAAGTCTTTATCTTTCAAGTACGATGGGACCCGGTTTGGCAATAAGTAAAGACGAAATTTAAAATACAAAGTTTACGCACACTTTAAATAACTAAATTGCTTCAATAAGTCTGTTAAAATTAGAATTTAGGATTAGTATGAATAAAACAGAAAAAGCAGAAATTATAGAAAATCTTGTGGGTCTTATAAAAGATTCATCCGCAATTTTTCTTGTAGATTATCAGAGCATTAATGTTGCCGATATTACTGATTTACGCAGAGAATTTATCAAAGCGGAAGTTAAATACGAGGTTTTCAAAAATACTCTCCTAAAACGAGCTTTTGATGAAGTTGGCGGGTATGAAGAGTTTACTTCCCAGTTGAAAGGAATGACCGGTGTTGTTTTTACCGGCGAAAACTATACAGCTCCCGGCAAAATTATCAAAAAATATTTTGATAAAAATAAGAAATTCTCGTTTAAAGGATGTTATATAGAGTCACAGTTTTACGCTTCTGATAAACTGAATACTCTTGCATCTATGCCTACTAAAGAAGAAGTTATGTCCGGAATTGTCGGTAGTATCGCAGCTCCTGCTTCAGGAATAGTTGGTGCAATTAGCGCTGTAATGAGAGATGTTGTTAGTCTTGTAGATGAGATTAGCAAAAAGAAAGCAGCATAAAATTAAAAAACAATTAAGTTAAATCATTAGGAGTAAATACAATGTCAGAAAAAATTCAAGAAATTGTCGACAAAATTAAAGAGCTTACATTAGTAGAAGCCTCAGAATTAAAAACCGCATTAGAAGAAGAATTTGGTGTTAGTGCTGCTGCTCCCGTTATTATGGGTGGTGCTGTTGCTGGTGGCGAGGCTGCCGCAGAAGAAGAAAAAACTGAATTTGACGTTATCCTATCCAGTTTTGGTGAAAAGAAGATTAATGTTATTAAAGCTGTTCGCTCTCATACCGGTCTTGGCTTAAAAGAAGCCAAAGAATTGGTTGACAATGCCCCCAAACCTGTTAAAGAAGGTGTTTCTAAAGAAGAAGCCGAAAAAGTTAAACAGGATTTGGAAGAAGCCGGCGCTACAGTAGAAATTAAATAATTTTATTTTTTTTCAAATATAGTGATTTTATGGAAGTGGTAATGAGGTTAAAACCGCATTACCACTTTTCTTGCATTTTAAAAGCACAAAATTTTACAATTATTTTTAGGGAGGCTCGGATTGGAGAATATTAAAAAGAATAAAAATAATGGTCGTATTACTTTTTCTTCTATCACTCCTGTAATCGCATATCCAGATCTTTTAAATATACAATTAGAGGCGTTTGAAGATTTTTTACAGTTGAAAACACCGCCGAATGAAAGAGAAGATAAGGGATTGCAATCCGTATTTTTAAGGAATTTTCCTATTTTTGACAATAAAGAGTTCTATCGTTTGGACTTTGTTGATTATGGCATTGAAAAACCCCGTTATTCTTTACGTGAATGTGAAGAAAGAGGTTTAACATTTAATGCTCCGTTAAAAGCAAAGTTAAGATTATCGACAAAAGATGATGAAACTGAAGAATATGTTAGTTCTGTTGAACAAGAAGTTTATCTCGGTACTTTACCGTTTATGACAAAAAGCGGCACATTTTTAATAAATGGAGCTGAAAGAGTAATTGTTAGCCAATTACATAGATCACCTGGAGTTGCATTTTCTCAAACTATTCACCCAAACGGCACTCCAATTTATTCTGCACGTATTATTCCTTTTAGAGGTTCTTGGGTTGAATTTGCTACTGATATCAATCACGTAATGTATGTGTATATTGATAGACGTAAAAAGTTTCCATCAACTACCTTACTTCGTGCTCTTGGTTATGAGACTGATGATGAAATTTTAAATCTTTTCAGTCTTGTTGATGAAATTAAAGTTAAAGATTTAAATGTTAAAGAACATCGCGGGCGTTTTGTTGCCAATGATATTATTGATATGGCAACGGGTGAAATTTACGCTGCAAAAGATGAAGAACTTGTTGAAGAGACTATCGAAAATATTAAAAATTCAGAGGTTAAAAGTGTTAATTTAATTACTGAGGATACTACTTTTGAACAAGATTTAATTATAAATACCTTAAAGAAAGATACTTCACAAAACAAAGAAGAAGCACTGTTTGCTATTTACAGACAACTGCGAACCGGTGAAGCACCTGATGTTGATACTGCACAAGGTTTAATTGACAAATTATTTTTCAACGAAAAAAGATATGATCTCGGTGAAGTTGGTCGTTTTAGAATGAACGATAAACTTGGTCTGAAAATACCGTTGGAAGTAAAAATTCTTACTATCGATGATATTATTGCCATTATGAGCAGCATAATTCGTTTGAAAGAAGGGAATGTAAATGTTGATGATATTGATCATCTTGGAAATAGAAGAATTAGAACTGTTGGCGAACAATTAATGCAGCAGTTTAATATTGGTCTTGCTCGTATGTCAAGAACAATTCGTGAAAGAATGAATATGCGTGATAATGAGAACATGCAGCCTCAGGATTTGGTGAATGCAAGAACTATAAGCAGCGTTATTAATGCATTTTTTGGTACAAATGCATTATCTCAATTTATGGATCAAACAAATCCGATTTCGGAGATGACCCATAAAAGAAGAATTTCAGCATTAGGACCCGGAGGTTTAACACGAGAAAGAGCCGGATTTGAAGTTCGAGATGTTCACTACACACATTATGGACGTTTATGCCCGATTGAAACTCCTGAAGGTCCGAATATTGGTCTTATTTCTTCATTGAGTATTTATTCACGCGTTAATAATTATGGATTTTTAGAAACTCCTTATCGTAAGGTAGTTGACGGCAAAGTTCACAAACACGTCGATTACCTTAGTGCCGACCAAGAAGATGAATTTACAATTGCTCAGGCTAATGCACCAATTGACGAAAAAGGGCAATTTTTAAAAGATAGAATTAAATGCCGTTACAAAGGCGAATTTCCAGTTATGAATCCCAAAGATATTCAGTATATGGATGTGGCTCCGGCTCAACTTGTTAGTGCGGCTGCTGCTCTAATTCCATTTCTTGAACACGATGATGCTAACCGTGCTTTGATGGGTTCTAACATGCAGCGCCAGGCAGTACCGTTGCTTGTTCCTCAAGCACCATTAGTTGGAACGGGAATGGAATATAAAATTGCACATGATTCAAGAACAATATTTCTTGCCGAAGAAAACGGTATTGTTGAATATGTTGATGCAACTAAAATTATTGTTAAATATAATGTTAATCCTGATAGCGAAGAGAGTTTAACGTCATTTGATGATGAAAAAAGGGCAGAATATGAATTAGTGAAATTCACGGGTACTAACCAGGAAACATGCTTTAATCAAAAGCCGGTTGTTAAGGTTGGTCAGAAAGTTAAGAAAGGTGATGTACTTGCTGATGGTCCTGCTATCCAAGGTGGTGAATTAGCTCTTGGAAGAAACGTTTCGGTTGCCTTTATGCCTTGGCGAGGATATAACTTTGAAGATGCTATTATTATTAGTGAAAGAGTAGTATCTGAAGATGTATTTACGTCAATTCACATAGAGGAATTTGAATTACCTGTTCGCGAAACAAAACGCGGAGAAGAGGAATTAACGCGTGATATTCCAAACGTTAGCGAAGAAGCTACAAAAAACTTGGATGAAAACGGAATTATTCGTGAAGGTGCTGAAGTAAAAGAAGGTGATATTTTAATTGGTAAAATTACTCCAAAGGGCGAAACCGACCCAACACCTGAAGAAAAATTATTGAAAGCAATTTTCGGTGATAAAGCCGGAGACGTAAAAGACGCTTCGTTAAAAGCTCATCCGGGATTAAAAGGTACAGTAATAAAAACTCGTTTATTTAAACGTAAACGCAGGGATGCTGAATCGAAAAAACAAGAAAAGAAAGACATTGAAAAATTAGAAATTTCTTATCGTTTAAATAGAGAGAAAAAATATAATAAATTAATTGAAAAATTAAATAAAATTGCTCTTGGGAAAACAACCGTTGGTATTAGAGATTTAGACGGTTCAATTGTTTTAAGAGCTAATACCATAGTTAAAGAGTCAACTTTTTCTGAAATGGAAGATGTTACTAAATTAGATTCAACTGAAGATTGGTTTAAAGATGAAAAAACCAATTCTCTTTTCCATCTGTTATTTAGCAACTACTTTGCGTTGCAAATTGATCTGGAAGAAGATTTCAAGCGGAATAAACTCAACATTCAAAGCGGCGATGAACTTCCTCCTGGAATTACTCAATTGGCAAAGGTTTATGTTGCTAAAAAACGTAAATTGTCAGTTGGTGATAAAATGGCCGGACGACACGGAAACAAAGGTGTTGTTTCAAAAATTGTACCTGCTGAAGACATGCCGTATCACGAAGACGGTACGCCGGTTGATATAATCCTCAATCCGCTTGGTGTTCCTTCCCGTATGAATATAGGTCAGTTGTATGAAACCGCACTTGGCTGGGTTGGAAATAATCTTGGTGTTAAATTTGAAACTCCCGTATTTGACGGTGCTTCATTAGATGATATTATCAAATGGTTAGAAGAAGGAAAGGTTCCGGAAGGCAGTAAAACAGAATTGTATGACGGTAGGACAGGACGAAAATTTGATCAGAAAATTATGTGCGGTTACATCTATATGTTGAAACTTGGGCACATGATTGATGATAAATTGCACGCCCGTTCAATTGGTCCTTATTCGTTAATTACACAACAACCTTTGGGTGGTAAAGCTCAATTTGGTGGTCAAAGATTTGGTGAAATGGAAGTTTGGGCTTTGGAAGGTTATGGAGCAGCCCATACTTTGCAGGAAATTTTAACTATTAAGAGTGACGATGTACAGGGTAGAGCAAAAGCCTACGAAGCAATAGTAAAAGGTGAAAATTTTGCAAAACCCAATGTACCTGAATCTTTCAATGTATTAATTAAAGAATTGAAAGGTCTTGGTTTAGATATAAAAATTAACTAAACCAAAACAATTTGTTAAGGTCACTTAAAAGTTTAAGGAGAATATAAATGAGATTTAGAAGAAGAGAAAATAAAGTACAGCAAATTAACACTATAACAATTAGTCTGGCTAGTCCGGATGATATTTTATCGAGATCTCATGGTGAAGCTACAAAACCGGAAACAATTAATTACAGATCTTTTCGTCCTGAAAAAGACGGATTATTTTGTGAAAAGATTTTTGGACCGGTAAAAGACTGGGAATGTGCTTGCGGAAAATACAAAGGTATTCGCTACAAAGGAATTGTTTGTGATAGGTGCGGCGTTGAAATTACACAAAAAAATGTTCGTCGTGACAGAATGGGGCATATTGCACTTGCTGTTCCTGTTGTTCATATTTGGTTCTTTAAATCCTTACCTTCCAAAATTGGAAATATTATCGGGATGAAAACCAAGAATCTTGAAAAAGTAATTTATTATGAATCTTATCTTGTAATTAATCCGGGTACTACAGGTTTAAGTAAAAAAGATTTAATTTCAGAGGATCAATATTTTGAAATTCTTTCAACTTTACCGCATGATAATAGTGCTTTGGATGATGACGATCCGAAAAAATTTATTGCTAAAATTGGTGGTGAAGGCGTAAAAGAATTGCTTAAAACCGTACCGATTGAAGAAACTTTTCGTGAATTAAAAGCTTCACTGGCAACCGAAACTTCACAGCAGCGTAGAAACGATACACTTAAAAGATTAAGAGTTCTTGAGGCGTTTAGAGAACATCCGGGAAAAGTTGTGAATAAACCTGAATGGATGGTTTTAACAATGATTCCAATTATTCCTCCGGAATTACGTCCGTTAGTTCCTTTGGAAGGTGGCAGATTTGCTACAAGCGACTTAAATGATTTGTACAGAAGAGTTATTATTCGTAATAATCGTTTGAAACGCTTAATTGACATTAAGGCACCTGAAGTTATTTTAAGAAATGAAAAAAGAATGCTTCAGGAGGCTGTAGATGCACTTTTTGATAACTCAAGGCGTGCAAGTGCTGTAAGGAGCGATGGTAATCGTCCTTTAAAATCTTTAAGTGATAATTTAAAAGGAAAGCAGGGGCGTTTTCGTCAAAACCTACTCGGAAAGCGTGTAGATTATTCAGCACGTTCGGTTATTATTGTTGGACCTGAATTGAAATTGCACGAATGCGGATTACCTAAAGATATGGCAGTTGAATTATTCAAGCCATTTATAATTAGAAAATTGATTGAAAGAGGACACTATAAAACAGTTAAAAGTGCTCGTAAAGCCGTAGATAGAAAAGAAGCTGTGATTTGGGATATTCTTGAAAAACTAATTCAAGGTCATCCTGTATTACTAAACCGTGCTCCTACTCTTCATAGACTCGGTATTCAAGCATTTCAACCAAAATTAATTGATGGAAAAGCTATTCAGCTTCATCCTATGGTTTGTACTGCATTTAATGCTGACTTTGACGGTGACCAGATGGCAGTGCATCTTCCTTTATCTTTTGAAGCAAGAATGGAAGCGTCGTTACTAATGCTATCGAGTCATAATATCCTTTCGCCGCAAAACGGTAGTCCAATCGTAGTTCCTTCTCAGGATATTGTACTTGGATGCTATTATTTAACAAAAGTTAAAAACGGTGCTAAAGGTGAAGGGCTAATTTTTAGCGATGCCGACGAAGTTCAACTTGCTCACGACTCAGGAATTTTAGATTTACATGCAAAAATTAAAGTTAAAATTAATGGTGAATTAATTGATACTACTACCGGAAGGGTAATATTTAATGAAATAGTTCCGGAAGGAATGGGATTTTTTAATGAATTGTTAATTAAAAAAGTATTTAGCGGTTTTATTTATAAAATGTTTGTAACTCTTGGTAATAAAGTTACTGCTAAATTTCTGGATAGCTTGAAAGAAATTGGATACAAATATTCTACTGCATCTGGAATTTCTATCAGTTACAGCGATATGGTTGTTCCTGATGAAAAAGCAAAACTTATTGCAGATTCCAATGAAAAAGTACGGGATATTTTAGACGAACATGAACAAGGCTTAATTACTGATGCTGAAAGGTATAACAAAATTATTGACGTTTGGACTCATACATCCAATGATGTAAGTAAAGCATTGATGGACAAATTAAGAACCGATAAAGAAGGTTTCAATTCATTACATATGATGGTTGACTCAGGTGCCAGAGGCTCACAAGAACAAGTTCGTCAGCTTGCCGGCATGCGCGGGTTAATGATGAAACCACAGAAAAGTTTAAGTGGTCAAACCGGTGAAATTATTGAAAACCCGATTGTAGCAAACTTTAAAGAAGGGCTTTCGGTACTTGAATATTTTATTTCAACTCATGGTGCTCGTAAAGGTCTTGCTGATACAGCTTTAAAAACCGCTGATGCGGGCTATTTAACGAGAAGATTAACAGACGTTGCTCAAGACGTAATCGTATCCGAAATAGATTGCCAAACAATTCGTGGTGTTTATGTTACTGCTATAAAAGATGTTGAACAGGAACGCGAACCGCTGGCAGAAAGAATTACCGGACGTACTGTTCAAGAAGATGTTTATAATCCGCGTACAGATGAAATTATTATTGAAGCCGGAGAAACTATTACTGAAGATATTGCAGAGCAAATTGATGAACTGAATATTGATTCGGTATTTATTCGTACGGCACTTACTTGTGAATCAATTCGTGGAGTTTGTGCCAAATGTTACGGCAGAAACTTGACTAACGGAAGACTTGTTGAAGTTGGCGAAGCTGTTGGAATTGTTGCAGCTCAATCAATTGGTGAACC
>VAPK011075862.1_pt1 | contig 12790 bp, 9 predicted proteins | sample 3395031 | NCBI WGS metagenome assembly VAPK01 (sample SAMN08290443, study PRJNA428436) | hydrothermal vent metagenome | isolation source: Deep-sea hydrothermal vent chimney 1 | place: Pacific Ocean: Juan De Fuca Ridge | reverse complement strand
CATCATTTATATTTTATTGCCTCAGCCGGACAAAGTACAACAATAAAAACCATCAGCCACCCCCTCCCGGTGTCGGCGGGTATCCGTAATCAGGCCCCGTCTCAATGCCCGGCAGCCGCTTCCGGATCACCGATCCGGCAGAACAGGTGCCGCATGGCTGTAATCAGTTCCGTGACCCGCGCATCAGTTATCCGGTTGTAAATAAAATTGGCGTCCCGGCGAAAGCCGATGATTCCCTGGTTGCGCAGGATACCCAGATGTTGCGAGACGTTGGCACTGGTCGTTTGCACCTCATGCCGGATCTCACCGACGGTCATCTCGCGTTCCTGCAGCAGGCAGAGGATTTGCAGCCGGATCGGATGCGACATTGATTTAAGCAGGCGCGCAAGATCCTCAACCTCTTTATAAACCATTATTGCATAATTCCTGAACTTCTATCATAGACAACTTCGCAAAAAGCCTGAATCCAGGCTACAACGTCATTCCCGCGCAGGCGGGAATCCAGTAATATTAACGGATTATGGCCCGCCCCCCGCCTGCGCGGGAATGACAAATAAAATGACTTTTTACGAGACCATCATCATAAAAAAACAAGATTTTTTTGCTGCATTTTTAAAACGATTTCAAGGTGTAGGTTGGTGTTGAGCGATTATGCCTTTAATGTTGGGTTTCGCTGTTTTCGTTGTATATGTCATAAAATTCAGCTTATCCCACAATTAAGCGAAACCCAACAATGGAGAGGAAAAACGCTCAACGCCAACCTACAATTGGTTGCGGGCATTATGTCCACTTTAGAATTTAACTAATTTCTAACGCTTCGTTTGTCAACCATATCAGCGTTTTTATACCAAACTCAGCTTGACGAACTGGCTCCCCGCCTGCACGGGGGTGAAAGATTGTTTGCTTTTATAGTAATTCTCTGCTGTTATCGTCATTCCCGCGCAGGCGGGAATCCAGAATATCGGGGCAACGCATTATATTGGCTGAATTTTATTAAGAGCCATTAACATTTCTAATCCGTTGTCGGCACGAGATCGTGCCAACCGTCCTCTTGTCAAGAGGATGCGGCCATTGTTTTCCTCGTTATTCTCTGGAATTTTTTCAGCATATCGTGTAACAATACATATTTTTATCGTCCGTGTCCGCCCCCGGAATTGATGGCAATAAGAATTAATAGTGTCTGGAGATGCACTGTTTCTGCCGCCCGGATCGGCAGAAAACAATTTCACTCTGTCTATTGTTTCTAAAGGAGACCTTGATGAAAAAGACTGAAAACAAAATTACCAGCCTGCTCAGCGAAGGGCGGGTCTTCGAACCGCCGACGGAAGGGAGGAACCAGGCCTGGGTCAAGAGCATGGATCAGTACCGGCAGGACTACCAGCGCTCCATGGATGATCCCGAAGGTTTCTGGGCGGAACAGGCCGGGGAGCTTATAACCTGGGACAAGAAATGGGACAAGGTCCTGGAGTGGGACTTCCGTAAGCCGGAGATCAAGTGGTTTCAGGGCGGCCGCCTGAACATGTCGTACAACTGCCTCGACCGGCACCTGAAAAACGGCCGCCGCAACAAGGCCGCCCTCATCTGGCAGGGCGAGCCGGAAGATGATGTCAAGGTCTACACCTACCAGATGCTCTATACCGAGGTCTGCCGTTTTGCCAACGTCCTGAAAAAAAAAGGAGTGAAAAAGGGTGACCGGGTCTCCGTCTACCTGCCCATGATTCCCGAACTGGCCATCTCCCTGCTGGCCATCGCCCGGATCGGCGCCGTGCATTCGGTTGTTTTCGCCGGTTTTTCCGCGGCAGCCCTGCAGAACCGCATCCATAATTGCGCGGCCAAGGTCCTGGTTACCTCGGATGCCGTCCTGCGGAACGGCAAGACCATTCCGTTGAAGCCGAATGTCGACAAGGCACTGGCGGGATCTCCTACGATTGAAAACTGTATCGTTGTCCGGCGGGCCGGCAACGAGGTTAATATGCAGGTGAGGCGTGATTCCTGGTGGCACGATGAGGTGGCGGCCCCCGACATTGCAAGCGAATGCCCGCCGGAGATCATGGATGCCGAGGATAACCTGTTTATTCTCTATACCTCCGGCTCAACCGGCAAGCCCAAGGGCGTGGTACACACGACCGCCGGTTACCTGCTTTATGCCATGCAGACCTGCAAGTGGGTCTTTGACCTGAAAGATGATGATGTACACTGGTGTACGGCCGATATCGGCTGGATTACCGGTCACACCTATATTTTGTACGGGCCGCTCGGCCTGGGGGCCACCTCGGTGATGTTCGAGGGTGTGCCGTTTTATCCGGGACCGGACCGATTCTGGAAAATCGTCGAGAAATTCCAGGTCAACATCTTCTACACCGCGCCGACCGTAATCCGGTCGCTTATGCGTGAGGGCGACGAGCCGACCCGGCGCTATGACCTGTCCAGCCTGCGCATCCTCGGCTCGGTGGGGGAGCCCATTAATCCGGAGGCCTGGATGTGGTATCATCTCCACATCGGCAAGGGCAAACTGCCCATTGTGGATACTTGGTGGCAGACCGAGACCGGCGGCATCCTCATCTCTCCCCTGCCCTATGCTACGCCGCTCAAGCCCGGCTCGGCCAGTTTTCCGCTGCCCGGTATCGATGCCGCCATCTATACCGAAGAGGGTAAAGAGGCCGGCCCCAACGAGGGCGGGCACCTGGTGATCCGCAGGCCCTGGCCGGGGATGATGCGCGGCGTCTTCGGCGATCCAGAGCGCTTCAAAAAAACCTATTTCAGCCACTTTGAGAATATTTATGATCCCGAGGACGGCGCCCGCAAGGATAAAGACGGTTTTTTCTGGCTCATGGGCCGGCTGGACGATGTGATCAACGTCTCCGGCCACCGCCTGGGTACTGCCGAGATCGAATCCGCTCTGGTCTCCCACGAGGCCGTCGCCGAGGCCGCGGTTGTCGGTATGCCGCACCCGATCAAGGGACAGGCCATCTTTGCCTATGTGACCCTGACTGCCGCGGCCGGGGAAAGTGATGAACTTATGTCGGAACTCCGCCAACATGTCCGCGCCGAGGTCGGTCCCATTGCCATGCCCGATGTGATCCAGTGGGCTCCCGGCCTGCCCAAAACCCGGTCCGGCAAGATCATGCGCCGTATCCTGCGCAAGATCGCGGCCGATGACTTTGCAGACTTCGGCGACACATCAACCCTTGCCGATCCCTCGGTTGTCGACCACCTGGTCGAAGGCAAGAAAACCCGGAAGTAGCAGGCGGACGCAATGTTGCCTTCTTCCCTATTTCCTTGACCCTTTCAAGCTTCCAGTAAAAAAAAATGACCGGAAACGAAATTCGCAGACGATTTTTACAATATTTTGCCGACCAGGGCCACACGGTTGTCGATTCATCGTCGCTGGTGCCCCATGACGATCCGACCCTGCTCTTCACCAACGCCGGCATGGTCCAGTTTAAACGGGTCTTCATGGGCGAGGAACAGCGCGATTATGTCAGGGCCGCCACCGTCCAGCGCTGCGTGCGGGCCGGCGGTAAACATAACGACCTGCAGAATGTCGGCCATACCGCCCGGCACCACACCTTTTTCGAGATGCTCGGCAACTTCTCCTTTGGCGATTACTTTAAAAAAGAGGCCATTGATTTTGCCTGGGATTTTCTGACCAAGGAGCTGGGGCTCGATCCCGCCCGGCTCTGGGTCTCGGTCTTCCGGGATGATGACGAGGCCTACGAGCTGTGGAGCAAGATTGCCGACCTGCCGGCCGGGCGGATCGTCCGTCTCGGCGAGCCGGAAAACTTCTGGGCCATGGGCGATACCGGCCCCTGCGGCCCCTGTTCCGAGATCCATATCGACCAGGGGCCGGAGGTGGGCTGCGGCCGGCCCGACTGCGCGGTCGGCTGCGACTGCGACCGCTTCCTGGAACTGTGGAACCTGGTCTTCATGCAGTCCTCCAGGGACGGCAGCGGCAAGCTGACCCCGCTGCCCCGGCCTTCCATCGACACGGGCATGGGCCTGGAGCGAATTACGGCGGTGATGCAGGGCCGGCTCAACAACTTTGATTCCGATCTGTTCAGCCCGATTATCGACCGGATCGCCGCCCTGGCCGGCAAGACCTACGGCGCCGACAGAGGCACGGACGTGGCCATGCGGGTTATTGCCGACCACGCCCGGGCCACCACCTTCCTGGTGGCGGACGGGGTGCTGCCCTCCAACGAAGGCCGGGGCTATGTCCTGCGGCGGATCATGCGGAGGGCCATCCGATTCGGCCGCTCCCTGGGGCTGGCCGGGGGCTTTTTCGCGACAACCTGCGCCAAAGTGACCGAGCTTATGGCCGGGAGCTATCCCCATCTCGAAAGCGCGGCCGAGCTGCTGGCCAAGGTAGTGACCAACGAGGAGACCCGGTTCGGCGAAACCCTGGATCACGGCCTGGTCATGCTCTCCGAAGAAATAGAGCGGCTCGCGGCCGGGCAGGACCGGGTGGTAATCGACGGCGAGTTTATTTTTAAACTCTATGACACCTATGGCTTCCCGGTGGATATCGTCAGGGACGTGGCCCTTGAACGGGGGGCGGCCATTGACGAGGCCGGTTTTCATGCGGCCATGGAGGTGCAGCGGCAGCAGTCCAAACGTTCCTGGAAGGGCTGCGATGTCGAGCACCTGGCCCCGGGCGTCATTGAACTGCTCAGGCAGGGCCGGGAGAGCCGGTTCGTCGGTTATGAACAACAGTCGGCCAAATCCGTCATCGGCGCCCTGGTCGGTGACGCCGGCAGACTGCAGGAAAACGCCGAGTCCGGCGCCGTCGTCCGGATCTATTGCCCGGAGACCCCCTTTTACGCCGAGTGCGGCGGCCAGGTCGGCGATACCGGCGAGATCGTCTGCCCGCACGGCCGGATCACGGTGACCACCGCCCGCAAAGTGGCGGACGGCCTGATCCTGCACGAGGGGCTGGTGACCGAGGGGAGCGTCTCGCCCGGTGACCAGGCGGCCCTGCTCGTCACCTCGGAGCGCCGCACCGATATCGCCCTGAATCATACCGCCACCCATCTTCTCCAGGCCGCCATGCGGGAGCTGCTCGGCGACCATATCAAACAGGCCGGTTCCCTGGTGGACGAGGAGCGGCTTCGTTTTGACTTTACCCATTTTTCGCCGCTCACCGGCGACGAGATCCGGGCCATCGAACAACTGGTCAATGAACAGATCCGTCTCAATACCCCCGTGGCCACGGATTTGCTCGGCCGGGACCAGGCGATAGCCGAGGGGGCGACCGCCCTGTTCGGCGAAAAATACGGCGATGAGGTCCGGGTGGTCTCCATCGGTGCTTTCAGCAAGGAACTCTGCGGCGGCATCCATGCAGCGGCCACCGGGACGATCGGTTTTTTCAAGATTATTTCCGAAACCGGCATTGCCGCCGGCGTACGCCGGGTGGAGGCCGTGACCGGCTCCCGGGCCGTTGCCTGGGTCCAGGAGCTGGCCCGGCAGGCCGACGAGATCAGTGAAATTTTTTCCGCCCCCATCGCAATGGCGCCGGACAAGATCAGGGCGCTGCTGAAACAACAGAAAAAACTGGAAAAGGAGGTCGCGGCGCTGACCGTCCGCCTGGCCCTGGTCGACCTGGACCGATTGCTTGCCGATATTTCCGGCACAATCAAGAATAATCTAAATCGCTCGCTTACCGGAGTTCCCGATACACTTGCCGATATTTCAGACGAAATCAAGAACAATTTAAACCACTTGACTGCCGATATTGCCGACACAACCAAGAAAGTAAAAATACGAGCCGGATTGGTCGAGGTGAACGGAATACGGGTGCTGGCCAAGGAACTACCCCTGGATTCACCCAGAACGCTGCGGGATATCGGTGATAAGGTGCGTGACCGCCTGGGTTCAGGCGTTGCCGTCCTCGGCGGGGTGTTCAAGGGCAAGGCGGCCCTCCTGGCCCTGGTCAGCAAGGACCTGACCGGCAGAATCAAGGCCGGCGACCTGGTCAGCGCGACTGCGAAAATCGTCGGCGGCCGGGGCGGCGGCCGGCCGGACATGGCCCAGGCCGGCGGCCCCATGACCGACAAGCTCTCCGAGGCCATAGCCTCGGTACCCGAGATTGTCCGCAGTCTTCTCGACTCGTAAAATATAGTTACTCTTAACAGAACTCAGCCGATATAATGTCCGCAACCCAAGTTATGCGAATCGTATTTATGCAGGGTGCATTCCATGCACCACAAACTGGTGCGTAAAACGCACCCTACGCCTTTAGCAACAGCGGTTCCGTCATTCCAGCAGAGGCTGGGATCCGGTATAATGTTAATGGATTATGGATCCCCGCCTCCGCGAGGATGACAAATCAAATGACTGTTTACGGGAACATCACACTTCAAAAAATTATCCAGGGACAAGCAATATCCCGCGTTCTTTGCGCCTTTGTGGCGAGGAATAAAACCCTATGCACCATCTTGCCGAACACGAACGTATTGTTCTGACCGGGGTGGGCCTTGTTGCGCCCGGGGCCACCTGTCTGTCCGAATTCCGGGCCAATCTCCTGGCCGGCAGGAGCGGGATCAGCACCATTGATCTCCGCTACATGGGGACGGTACCGGCCGGCATCTGCTCCTTTGCCGAGACGAAATATCGCAAAAAAAAAGAAAACAAGCGCGGCACCCGGGCCGGCTGTATCGCCGTCTATTGCGCCAACGAGGCCCTGGCTGATGCGGGGATCGATTTTTCCGGCTATGACCGGGCCGAAACCGGCGTCTACCTCGGGCTGACCGAACACGGCACGGTGGAGACGGAAAACGAAGTCTACAATATCAGCCGCTACGACTATAACGTCGATTACTGGACCCACCATCATAATCCCCGCACGGTCCTGAATAACCCGGCCGGCGAGATCACCATGAATCTCGGCATCACCGGGCCGCATTATTCCTTGGGCGCGGCCTGCGCGGCCGGCAATGCCGCGTTGATCCAGGGCACCCAGATGCTGCGTCTCGGCGAGGTCGACCTGGCCCTGTGCGGCGGCATTTCCGAATGCGTGGGCTCGTTCGGCATCTTTGCCAGTTTCCGCGCCCAGGGCGCCCTGGCCGAACACCCGGACCCGGCCCGGGCCAGCCGGCCCTTTGACCTGGCCCGCAACGGGATCGTTATCTCCGAAGGAGGTTGCGTTTTCACCCTGGAGCGGCTTGACCGGGCCCTGGAACGAGGGGCAAAAATTTATGCCGAGATTGCAGGCTACGCCATGAACTCCGATGCCCGCGATTTCGTTATGCCCTACGGTCCCCGCCAGAGCGAGTGCATGCAGCGAGCCCTGCAGCGGGCCGGTCTCGCGCCCCGGAACATCACCATTATCAATACCCACGCCACCGGCACCCGGCAGGGAGATATCGAGGAGTGCAAGGCCATTCGCCAGGTTTTTTCCGATTGCCCCGATACCTGGATCAACAACACCAAATCCAGCATCGGCCACGCCATGGGAGCGGCCGGGGTTCTTGAGCTGGCCGGGAATCTCCCCTCGTTTACGGACCATCTTGTACACCCGACAATCAACCTGGACAACCTGGATCCTGACTGTAATCTGCCGGGTATTATCGCAAATAAACCGAAACCACTTGACAAGCCGTTTACAATTTTGAATAACTCCTTCGGCATGCTAGGCGTCAATTCGGTGGTTATCGTGAAAAGGTTTGATGAAAAGTAGCCGTCTATCGGCTATAATAGTATTTGTTGAATTTTGACATTGGACGAGTTGATCAGTTTTATCCATTTAAGAGATAGTGTCTGGCCGGCAGCGAGTATTTTTGTTCGGGATCAAGGCAGGTGAAAAAAATAACCGCAGGCATATAAGGGATATGCCGATGATTATTCTTTGAGCATAAAGCCGGACTCGGACGAAAAGACCGTTTCAGGATGGGCACGAGATAGAGGACAGGTATGACCCGGGGTGAAATAAGGAACGTAATTCTGGAAATCATCGAAGACATTGACGAGGAAGCCGATTTTGAAAAAATGGATGCTGGCAAGCCGTTGCGCGACCAGCTGGATCTTGATTCCATGGATTTTCTCGACATCGTAATGGAGTTGCGCAAACGCTACAAGCTGCAGATTCCGGAAGAGGAATACCCCGAGCTGGCGACCTTGAACAGTTGCGTCCATTACCTGGAACCGAAATTGAAAGATTGTTGATTTTTTTCTACTGCCCAATTTTTTCCGACTGCAGACAGACAAACTGTTCCTTCCGATCGTATCTCAGTTTTTTTGGTCATCCCGCCCCCTGGATAGCGTCAGCCGATGGCTGATTATCAACTCATTATTATCGGCGGCGGCCTGTCCGGCCTCGCTGCCGGTATCCGGGCGGCCCGCTTCGGGCTGCAGGTCCTGATTATCGAGCAGCACCTGCAGCCGGGCGGCCTGAACTCCTATTATTTTCGCCGGGGGATTCTCCTCGAAACCGGTCTCCATGCCATGACCAACTTCGCCCCACCCGGCGAAAAACACGCCCCCCTCAATCGTCTTTTCCGGCAACTGAAACTCTCGCGCCGGGACTTCAAAACCCACGAGCAGCTCTGCTCGGAGGTCATCTTCCCCGGCCGCTCTCTCAGGTTTTCCAATGATCCGTCCCTGCTGACCGAGGAAATCGCCAGGGAATTCCCCGGTTCCGTGGACGACTTTATCCGGCTGCGCGAAGAGCTCCTGGACTATGACCCCTTCGCCGCCGCTCCCTGGCGGTCCACCAAGACGTTTCTCTCCGGTATCCTGCGTAACCGGCAGCTTGAAGATATGATCCTGCTGCCGCTCATGGTCTATGGTAACAGTGAAGAACATGACATGGATCTTGCCCAGTTCGTGATCATGTTCCGGGCCATCTTCCAGGAGGGATTTTTCCGGCCGCCCGAGACGATCAGGGAGTTTCTGGCCATGCTGGTCGCTCAATATGAACGGTTCGGCGGCCGGATTCGCTACCGGGCCCCGGTCCGCAGGCTGCTCCGGGATGGGGATGCCGTGCGGGGCGTGGTCCTGGCGGACGGCGAGGAGATAACCTGCGAGTCCCTGCTGTCCACGATCGGCATCCCGGGAACGGCGGAACTTGCCCGCTGGCCCCTGGATGTTGCCAGGTATTGCGGGCGGATGAGCTTCATGGAAACCATCACCCTGCTGCCGCCGGCGAGCAGAAAGAAGATCACAAACGACCGGACCATTATTTTCTACAACCGGCGGGAGGAGTTCTCTTATTGCCGGCCCGGGACGGCGGTCGATCCCTCATGGGGGGTCATCTGTTTCCCCGGAAATTTTCAGGGACTGCCGGAATCAAGAACCTTCCAGGTCCGGGTGACCAATGCGGCCAATTACGATATCTGGAAACGGGCCGACAAAGAAGAATATCAACGGCTGAAGAGCAAATGGATCGCGAAATCAGCGGCCCGGGTCAGGAAAATAATTGGGAATTATCAACAAGATATTGTATATGAGAATAGTTTTACCCCGGTAACCATCGAACGGTTTACGGCCAAGGCGGCCGGGGCGGTTTACGGCAGTCCCGTGAAATTCAAGGATGGCCGGACGCCCTGCCCGAATCTTTTTATTGCCGGCACCGACCAGGGGTACCTCGGCATTGTCGGTTCCATGCTCAGCGGAGTTACCATCGTCAACCGGTATCTGCTGGGGTAAGCCGCCACGGGCACCCCGTCTTCATGCGGTCGCTCCCGCCCGCAGAGAGGGACTATCGGAGTCTCCCTTCGGTCGGCTTACCTGCGAACGGCAGCGACTACGTAAATCCGGGGCACCTATGGCGGCTTACAGATATGGTATGTGAAACCGCCTGGTTGTTGTTACTGCCGGGAAATTAAAAAAACCTTATTTTTTTAACACATGTCCGTTTATTCTATGTCTTTTCCTTCAATCGATCAGATTCGGGGCGACTTCGATGTCATTGTCGTCGGCTCCGGACTCGGCGGCCTGACCTGCGCCAATCGCCTGAGCCGGGCCGGGCACTCGGTCCTGCTACTGGAGCACCATGACCAGGTCGGCGGCCTGGCGACCTGGTTCAAGCGTAAGGGCCACACCTTTGACGTGTCGCTGCACGGTTTTCCCTACGGCATGGTCAAGACCTGTAAAAAATACTGGAACAAGGCCATAAGGGACTCCATTGTCCAGCTCAAAAACATTGTTTTTGACAACCCGCAATTTTCCCTGACCACGACCTTCAGCCGGGACGATTTTACCCGTATTCTCCAGGAAGAATTCGGCATTGCCCGCACCGTGGTCGAAGATTTTTTCGCCACGGTCGGGAAAATGAACTTCTATGACGATCATTCCATGACCACCCGGGAGCTGTTCGAGACGTTTTTTCCCGGCCGCAGCGATGTCCACCGCCTGCTCATGGAGCCCATCGCCTATGCCAACGGTTCCACCCTTGATGAACCGGCGATCACCTACGGCATCGTCTTTTCGAACTTCATGAACAAGGGGGTCTATACCTTCAAGGGCGGCACAGACAAGCTGATCGGCATGATGGCCGAGGAGCTGCAACAAAACGGCGTCAGCATCTGTACCGGGGCCAAGGTCGACCGCATCGTCGTGGAGGGGGGCAAGGTGCGCGGGGTTACCGTGGGCGGGCAGGTCATCTCCGCGCCCAGCGTCGTATCCAACAGCGGCATCACCAATACCGTGAACAACCTGGCCGGCCGGGAGGCGTTTGACTCCGCCTTCCTGGACCGGTTTGACCAGGTCAAGGTCAACAATTCCAGCTGCCAGGTCTATTTCGGACTCAGACCGGGTGAATCCTTTGACGATGTCGGCGACCTGCTCTTTACCTCGACCGCCAGGGAGTTCTCCTCCGACGAAATGCTCGACATGGAGACCAGGAGCCGCACCTTTTCCATCTATTATCCCCGGACCCGGCCTGATCATCCCGATTACACGGTGGTTGCCTCGATGAACGGCAATTATGACGATTGGGCCACGCTGGACAAGGCGGCCTACAAGGCGGCCAAGCAGGCCATGATCGAACGCTGTTTTGTCGACCTGGAGCGCTATATCCCCGGCATCCGCGCCAAGGTCGACTGGGTCGAGGCCTCCACTCCGCGAACCTTTAACCGCTACACCCTCCATACCAAGGGAACGTCATTCGGGACCAAGTTCGAAGGACTCGGCATCTCCCGGTCGATCTTCAAGGCCGTGCCCGGCCTCTTTCATGTCGGTTCGGTGGGGATCATCATGAGCGGCTGGCTGGGCGCCATCAACTACGGCGTCATCGTGGCCAACGATGTGGACGGCTATCTGCGGAGCTGACACCCGGCTTCACGAGATATTTTATGACTGATTTTACTGGACAAAAAGCCATTGTGACCGGAGCGACCCGGGGGATCGGCAGGGCCATCGCCCTGGCCCTGCTGGAGCGTGGAGCAACGGTGATCGGCCTGTATGGCGGCAATGAGACGGCGGCCGGCCGCTTAAAGGATGACTGCCCCGCCGCCCCGGAGCGCCTCCGGCTCCACCTGTGCGACGTCAGCGATTACGAGGCCGTACGGACCCTGTACGAGCAGATAGAAGAGGAGTTTGACACCATCGACATCCTGGTCAACAATGCCGGTATCCGCCGGGACGGGGTCCTGGCCATGATGAAGGCCGAGGAATGGCAGCAGGTGATCAATGTCAACCTCGGCGGCGGCTTCAACATGTCCAAGTTTGCCGTGCAGTTGATGATGAAACGGAAATACGGCCGCATCATCTTTATCACCTCGCCCATGGCCCACATGGGCTTTGCCGGGCAGGCCAACTACGCGGCCTCCAAGGCGGGGCAGATCGGCATGATGAAGTCGCTCGCCAAGGAAGTGGCCAAGCGGAAAATCACGGCCAACTGCGTGTCGCCGGGCTTTATTGCCACGGATCTCCTCGACGGGCTCCCCGAGGTCCAGGTCCGGGAGTACAAAAAAATGGTACCGGTCCGGCGCTTCGGTACGCCGGAAGAGGTGGCGGACGCCGTGCTTTTCCTGGCAGGACCGAAGGCGGCCTACATAACCGGCTCGGTACTCGAAGTAACCGGCGGTCTGTAATGGAAGATTTCCAGGCCGAGAACTTTATTGCCGACCGTATCCCGCACCGGCCGCCCTTTCTCTGGCTGGACCGGGTCCTGGAGCTGACTGATGATTCGATCCGGGCGGAGAAAACAATTTCTCCGGACCTGGATATTTTCCAGGGCCACTATCCCGATTATCCCCTCATGCCCGGCGTCCTGCTCTGCGAATCGGTGTTCCAGGCCGGGGCGCTCCTGATCGGCCACCTGCTGCAGGACGGGGCAACAGACCCCCCGACGAGGCAGACAGGGGGCATGCCGGTATTGGCCAGAATCCTCGGGGCAAAATTCAAACGCGAGGTACGGCCCGGCGATACCATTGAATTGCACGTCCGGCTCAAAGAGCGGCTCGGGCCAGCCTGGATTTTAAAAGGTTCAGTCCGGGTGCATGGCCTGGTCGCGGTCCAGGTCGAGTTTTCTTGTACCCTGAAGCTGAAGGCGGCCGGGTACAATGAGCCGATATCAGGTTATTAGAGAGCTTGGGGCAATATGGCAGGTTCAGGATAATGGACAGGGCGGCTCAAGGAACGATATTATGACAGGAAGAATAGTTGCGGCCGACGGCAGCGACGCAAAATTCAAATCATACACTTCCCCCTCTCGCTCTTGCTCGGTCGCTTGGTCTGAAAAGCGATACTTGGCCCAACTTTGTGGCTACGGAGTATAAAGCCGCATAAAAGCAGCATGTTACGCGGCCCGTGGGTGCCGTTATGGCACTACTTCTTTTGTTTTGTTTTGTTT
>VAPK010055460.1_pt1 | contig 12791 bp, 12 predicted proteins | sample 3395031 | NCBI WGS metagenome assembly VAPK01 (sample SAMN08290443, study PRJNA428436) | hydrothermal vent metagenome | isolation source: Deep-sea hydrothermal vent chimney 1 | place: Pacific Ocean: Juan De Fuca Ridge | reverse complement strand
TGATTCCCCAACGGCTCTGCCTCGGGGTTTCCGATTTACCTCTCCTTTGGAGAGGTCAGAACTGTCATTTTCGACAGTTCTGGGTGAGGTAAAATACAATCTCGACCATTCGGGACGGTTTTTGGCCCCGAGGCCAAAATGAAAGCAGAAAAACAAGATATCATGTTTACCTTTAAAAAAACAAGGCACTAACGAGTATAAAAACAAAAATTATGAAGACATTTTTTAAAACAGCGCTGTTATTTTTTTTTACAACCCTAGCCGTAAGTTGCGGTAATGAAAATAAAATCGCAAACAATAACGGAACTAGTACTTATTTAACAGCCAAGATTAATGGTAAAGATTTTAAAAGCACTGCAGAAATAGTAGCTTTTAAAGCACCTATTATCGGCGACAAATATGGTGCTTATATTACAACTGCAGATAATCTTGGAGATCCAGAGTATGGGTTTATATTTTTAAACGATGTCTATAAAAATGACGACCCAGATGTTAAATGGAGGGAAGGAAGTATAGAATTGAAAAATGCAGCGGGCAAGAGTGATGCTTGGAAAATACCTCGTGACTTTAGTTTTACCATTACAAAAGAAACAAGCACAACTTTAGAGGGTACTTTTTCATTTGTTGCCACTCCGGCATATGGCAATGAATTAGAAGCATTGACCATTACCGAAGGTAAATATAAAGCTGCTAAAAAGAGTTATTGAAAGAAGGGTTTCCGATTTACCTCTCCTTGGGAGAGGTCGGAACTGCTTTTTTGCTCCCGAAACGTCGGGACCGGGTGAGGTAACCCCCCCCTATGGCGCTACCTGCCAACAGGGTCAATTTCAAGATTTTTTTAATGAGATTAGATACAACAACATAAGTAGTAACAAACACCAAAATAGTAGCACTGGTACTACCGATGGTGTTTGAAAATTAATCTCAAGAACCTATTTGAGTTGGTTAAAACCTTTGGTCTTACTGTAGAGACTGAAGGTTTTTTTACATATAAATTCTCCAAGGCGCAGCCTTGGATCCACCTGCCGTAGGCAGGGTTTCCTATTTTTTACTCACTCTCAGAAGTCAGGGCTACTTTATTATGCTGCTAGTTAAGCAGCACATAAAAGAGAGGCACAAAGTAATTGGCTAAGCCCGAATGCATCAATAAATAGAGGCCTTAAGCAAAAAACAAACAAACACATGTTTACCTTTTTACCCTTAGGGTACAAATGAGCATAAATAATTAAAAACAATAAAATTATGAAAAACAAAACGATTAAAATCATGAAAAAAGGAATGAAAAAATTCGGCTATTTAGCAATGGCGTTTTTAGTAGTGGGCTTGGCCTCTTGTAGTAAAGATGGCGATACTGGTCCCGCTGGTGCTGTTGGTCCTGCAGGTGCTGCTGGCCAGCAAGGTATACCGGGTGTTGATGGTGAAGCACAAGGGATACCGGGTCCAGCAGGCGCTGATGGAACAAACGGAACTGACGGTGCAGATGGTGCAGATGGTGCTACCGGAACGGCCAACGTTATCTATTCGCCAAGGATTACCATTAAGAAAAATGATTGGAATGTTACTCAGGGGGGTAAATTTCAGACAGCCCAAATCGATGTTCCTGAGCTGACGCAAGACATCTTTGAAAAAGGGGTTGTGCTGGTATATGACTATTCTGCAGCTGATGGGGGGGTATATTCGCCTCTTCCTTCTTTTAGAAGTGTTGACTACACATTTTCGATCAGGGTTAATAAAATAGCTTTCATTATACTTGATCCTACAATTCCATATATAGCGGCAAGCGATAAAGAATTAAGATACGTGCTTATCCCGGGAATGGTATCAACATCGGGTAAAACAAGTCCGCAGCAAGCGATTTACAATGAATTGCAAGCAGCAGGCGTAGACATCAACAACTTCGCACAGGTAGCGGCGTATTACAACATTCAATAATAGTTTGACCACACCTTGTTTGTATTGAAGTAAGTAAACGCCATTGAAGTGCCCTAGTGTAGGTCAATGGCGTTTTTAATACACTAAAATCAAATACTAAAACCATAAAAAGAACGAACAGATGAAGACAAGTAAAAAAACACTACCGATTATTTCTGTCGCTTATGATTCGTGTAGTGATAAACCAGATAATCTTCCTTCTTTAGATATTATTACAGCTTCTTTAATATATAGAACCTGTCCCCCTCCATCGGGAGGGGTTAGGGGAGGACTTTTCAAGAGCGGCGAATTTCAGATAAAAACCATTTAAAGAACAAACAAATGAAAATAACTAAAAAAATACTACTGCTCTTGTTAATGGCAATCACTGTGGTTTCTTGCAAAAAAGAAACTCGTGATAAGATAAAACAAGCCAAACAGGTCATTTCAAATACCACTACGGTTGTTGAAAAAGCCAAGGCGGCCGAAGAAGAAATGTCCGAATTGAAAGATGCGGTCTCATTGACCAATACCGATCTGAAAGAATGGTTGCCCGAATCTTTAGAGGGTTTAAAACGCACGGGCTTTAAGGTGGGTGCCGCGGGTTATATGAACGTAGCCTCTATAGAAGGCACATTTAAATCAGAAGATAATGACAAAAAATTATCGATTCAGATTATCGATGGTGCCGGTAAGATGGGCAGCGTTATGATCGCAAGCCTAGGGTTTGCCAGTAAGATGGATATGGAGGAAGAAGACGAAAACAGACACCTTAAAACTGTTGATGTAAATGGTATCAAAGCACAACAGACCTACCTCAAAAAGCGCAACGAGACCAAAGTGCAGTTTGTATACAAAAAACGATTTGGGGTGATTGTAGATGGTCTTGATATGTCGCCCGAAGAAACCTGGGAGGCAATAGAGAAATTGAATCTAGAAGAATTGGTGGATAAGACAAAATAATACCAAATTAATTTGTGCAATTATCGGATGGTGTTTAACCAAATAAAAAAATACAAATGATGAAAAAATTACTCACTTACTTTTTGATGTTCACGGTGACTGTAATATGTGCCCAAAATGTTGGCAAGACCGTTGTGGCCAGTTCGGGCGGTACGGTAACCAACGCAGAGGTCACGGTCGGCTATACCATAGGCGAGCCCATTGTTGGCCCTGTAGGTAGCGATACCCGTATAGATCAAGGTTTTTGGGCGGGCGGCGAACTAATCGTAGAGCCTATAAACGATGGCGAAGAAGATCTGTCGGGTATTTTGGTGTACCCCAACCCGGTAGAGAGCGAACTCACCATTTTCACCAATAACAAAGAAATCTACGGCATCACTCTTTTTGCTGTAAACGGCAAAAGGGTACTGAAGCAAAAGGTCGATTCTATTCAATTGGAATATAAAATCGACATGAGCTATCTCGCAAAAGGTATGTACGTATTGCGCCTTTTTGTAGAAGGCGACAACAAGGGAAAATTGTTCAAGATTATAAAAAAGTAAAGAAGAGCCTAACCAAATAAAGTGAGGCATTTGAAAGCCAGAATTGGGATGACCGGCATAAGGCTTCTTAAAAAAATGAGGCCATCCCCCTCCCCCTGGAGGGGTTAGGGGAGGACTTTTCAAAAGGATAACACAACAAATAGTAAACAGAGAAAAATAAAAAAACGAGAAACCATGAAAAAAGATTACATCATTATATTGATTGCCATCCTGTTCTCTGGAACGGGAATAGCACAAACGTTACAAAAGAACTTTATAAATTACCAAGGTGTAGCACGCAGTGCCAGCAACGAGCTTATGACCAGCGAGAATATGACCATAAGCATTGCCCTAAGGTTTGGTTCGGCGAATGCCATTGCCCAATATGAAGAAAATCATAATATTACTACCGATGCCAATGGGGTGTTCAGCTTGAAGATAGGTAATGGCAGCACCGTGAGCGGTGATTTCAATAACCTGCCTTGGGGTAGTTTAGCGACCTATGTAACCGTACTTATGAATGGCAATGAGGTAGGCACTACTGAAATGATGGCCGTGCCCTATGCTATCAGTTCGGGTGATGCCGATGACCAGTCGGCCACTGAAGTACCATATGATAACTCCACTTCAGGCCTAACGGCGACAACTACCCAAGATGCCATTGACGAATTGGTGGGCAGTGGTGCGGTTGATGCCGATTCGGATCCCACCAATGAATTACAAAACCTGAGTTTTGATGCCGTGACCAATGAACTGAGTTTGTCAAATGGCAATTTGGTGGTTTTGCCCAGTGGTAGTACTGATGCCGATGCCGACCCTACAAATGAGCTGCAAACCATAAGTTTTGACGCTACAACCAATGAGTTGAGTCTGACCGACGGCGGGGTCGTTACTATTCCTAGCGGAGGCACCGATGCTGACGCGGATCCCACAAACGAATTTCAAAATTTGAGTTTCGATGCTACGACGAATGAATTGAGCCTTACTGATGGTAATACAGTTACAATACCGAGTGGCGGTACCGATGCCGATGCTGACCCCACCAATGAGATTCAAGATATAAGTTTAAGCGGTACTGAATTGACAATTTCAGACGGATCAACAATTGATCTTGCGCCGATCGTACCACCAGGGGGTACTGATGACCAGACCTCGGCCGAAGTGCCTTATGACAATGCAGCCTCTGGCCTGACCGCTACCAATGCCCAAGCGGCCATTGACGAACTAGCGGGTGGCGGTACTATCGACACCGATGATCAAGGCTTGATTCTTACCGGTGATGTACTTACCATTGAAGATGGTACCGGATCTATTGATTTAAGCGTTTATCGCGATAATGCAGGCGGTGGTTCAGGTACAGGCCTTGAAAAAATAACGGAAAATGGTAACAGTGGATGGCGATTGACCGGACAGGTTGAGGCTAATTATGATGATATTGGTGAAAATGCCACTGATGTAAGTTTTAGCGATAGAGTTTCATCAAACTATGGAGCTGGGGGTAAATATGCTTTTGCAACAGGCAATCTCTCTGAAGCCTCAGGAGAGTCGTCGATAGCAGCGGGAAAATTTTCCATAGCTTCTGGCTATACCGCAGCGGCCTTTGGTTTAGATACTAGGGCCACGGGAGAGTCTTCAACAGCAATGGGGTCCTCAACCTTGGCTTCAGGTGACGATGCCTTGGCCACGGGTAGCGTAACAGTAGCTTCAGGGGAGGTTTCTACTGCTATGGGCCTATTTACAAAGGCAGAAGCCTATTCTTCTTTGGCCATAGGTCGAAATAATACTGGCGGTGGAGACCCAAAAAACTGGGTAGCCACAGACCCGCTATTTGAAATTGGCAATGGCGATAACAATACCGATAGCAATGCTTTAACGGTTTTAAAAAACGGTACCATAACAGCACCAAGTTTAGCTCTGGCAGATATTACCGACCCCAAGGCCTTGGTCACCAAAGAATATGTAGATGCAAATGGGGGTGCGAGCCTTTGGTCGCAGACGGGTAATGATATCAATTACACATCTGGTAAGGTGGGCATTGGTACCGCCGCCCCAACATCTGTTTTGGATATTAAAGGTGGAAATAACTGGAACCTCACCACTACCGAAGGCGACTTTCGTATAGGCAATGATACCCACCGCCTTAAAATGGGCGTAGCTCTCGGGGGCACAGGGGCGGGTCATGCACGTATCAGGGCCGAAGGAGGCGTTGATCGCCTGACCCTAGGTGCAGGCAACAAAGATGTTTTGGCCATTACGCCCGGTAGTGTAAATATGATCGGTGATTTTGCCAATCAGGGGTTGTATCAGGTGTATCCCTTGGCCAATAGCTGGATCCCTTCTGCTAATGTAAGTGGTAAGTTAATTCCTTTTCCAGGTGCAACGTTAACCATAGCTGTACCTCTGGGCAGCAAAGTATTTATAGGGTTCAATTCATCTGCCAGAATAGATTCAGATTATATTTCCTTGGCTATTGTTAGAGATGGAGATACAAGCGTTAGCGCTGTAGGAGGTTTAATTGCTTCTCAGATTCAGGATTGCTACACTATAGCAGGAAGTACACAGAGATGGAGTTTTGAGATAACCCATCTCGATATTGATGTTACACCAGGGGTACATACCTATGAGGTTTATGTTAAACAGAGCGATGATGCAGATGATAATGTTTGGAATGGTAGTGTAAAAACTTCTTTCTACGCCATGGTCATCAAAGAGTAAAGAGAAATGAGACAGCCTCTATTTATTGCTTTCCTCTTATTTGCATTCTGCGCCTTTGGTCAAAACCAAATAGCGAACGGGTTTGTTGGTAAAACAGAAAAAAGAACCATAACGAACGCCAAAGAGGGCCAATTGATCTGTGTTGATGATTATGGTAATTATAAAGTCTGTACAGGCAACGAGTTTGAAAAGGTCTTGGGGTTCTGTACCAATGCGCCCTATGTAACGGTCAACAAGGCCAAGGGTGACAATAAGATTACAGAGTTTCAGGGCATCGCCTCGTTTAGCAAGGGCCGTATCAAAACAGGTGATTACCTCTGCCCTTGCAAAAAGAACCCTGGGCGGGTAGTGCGTTGTAGAAAGAAGAACAACCCTTATGCCAAGGCATTGGAAGCACCAATGGGTGAAGGCGCTCTTTTTAAGGTGAAAATATTAGGGCATCGCCGAAAATATTGAAATGTAAATGGCAGTAGTGTATATCACTGCCAATGGGTTTTTTATAAAAATCTATTGGCGTGAGAATGGTTGAAAACCAGTTGCCAACAATACACTATTCATTACCATTCATACAATTTCAAAAGAGCGGCACACCCTTTTTTCTATCTTTATTTCAGAAACATACCTCAAGCCCTATTGCATTCCGGTTCAGGAATACGATCACACCCTCAATTAGCAAAGCCCTCAGCATTAAGAATCTATATTCCGACAAATAAGTATGACCATATGTTAACCTTAGGCCCCCTATGGGTATTAATTAAAAAACAAAGTATAATCCACTAAAAGAAATATCATGAAAACATCGTTTATTCTTATTGTAGCCTTATTGTTAAATACAACGCTTTTGTTTGCCGAGCCATTATCTGCCTTAATAAAAGGGGTAAATCCATTATTTTTCGTCCTTATCGAAGGCATGTTGGTTTTGGGGTATATAGTAAACAAATGGTTTAAAAACCTTAATGAGGCCTGTATGATAGATTATGGCCATCTAAATATTTTCGTGGTCAAATCACCTGAAAGGTAATACCCATTTACTTTTATAATTCCCTTATCCCGAGTACTCGGGATGCCTCGAACAGGCCTGTCGCAGGCAGGGTTTCCTATTTACTTCTCTAGAGAGGTAGGAACTGCTTTTTTTGCCCCCGACGGTTCGGGGCTCGGTGAGGCTATTGATATTACAGCGACTTTCTCAGGGTAAACCCTGATTTTTAGGTTTCAGGGTTTACCCTGAAGGTTTTAAAAACGTATTGAAATACCTTGCACAGGTAACTTTTAAAACAGCCCTTTTTGACCGTGCCCTTTTCACCAAAAAAACAGATTATGAATGTAGCATTGAAAAGATATACCAATCAAAAAACAGCTTTAGAGCCGTTGAAGCGGTTTATCCAAAACCAACATTTGACCAAGGATAGTTATCATCACTTGGATGGATTGTTGGCAGAAGTAAATTCTGAATTAAAAAACGGCACGATCTCAAAAGAAGACATGGTCGAAATACATTCAAGTTTCGGAAAAGAATTTCTTGAAAACACCCTGCACGGCCGTGGATTTTTAAAGCCTAACGGATACCCGGGCGATTACCTTTTCTTAGATGGAATATATACCAACTATACCTCGTCAGACCCAAAATATAGAATTTGGGATGAATATGTGCAACAACACACAGCCCCAACCGCGGTACGTAACAGAAAAGAATATTTCAAACATTTGGTGCGTTCAAAAGCAGCTAATAATACTGAATTAAGCATTTTAAATGTAGTGAGCGGTTCAGGTAGAGAACTTGCGGAACTCTACAGCACCTTGCCCGCAACCACGAATATCAAAACTACCTGTATCGAAGTTGATGGAGAAGCCATTGAATTTTCAAAAGAATTGAATAAAAAGCACCTAGATCGAATTGACTATGTGCACGCCAATATTTTCAGATACCGAAACACCAATTCGTATGACCTTATATGGTCTGCGGGACTGTTTGATTATCTCAACGATAAAGCCTTTATAATGTTATTGAAAAGGTTCAAAGAATGGCAAAAGAAAAAAGGTGAGATTATCATAGGCAACTATAACGAGGGCTACAACCCCAGTAGAAACTATATGGAAATTCTTGGCGACTGGCACCTTATTCACCGTACCGAAGAAGAACTTGTTAACTTGGCGAGAAAAGCGGGCTTTGAAGAAAGTCAAATACAAGTAAACCGTTTGGTAGACAATGTGATTCTGTATTTGCATATCCGTTTAGAATAGAAGTAATGCTATAAGATGGTCAATGTTCTATTGACTATCACCTATTTTCAGACCTAACAGGTTTCAACTTGCCCGCCGTTAGATCTTGTTCATTACAACCACTTCCAATTATTTATACTATTTAGATTTCGAGCAGCGTTTATTATTACGCCTTTGAGGTTCTTATGTTATGAACTCGTCTTGAGTTATTGTTTGGAACCGAGAATGAAGGCTTTCGTTCCATAATGAAGTCATTTTTTGGTTCCTTAGCATCGCTACGGAACCAAAAACTGGCAAAATTAGGGTGCGAAATGCGAAATTCGCAGGTAAAAGAATAACTCAAGACGAGTTCTATATGTGAATCTATTTTGAAACTTGATTCTAATACCAATTTAACAACAAAATCAAAGTCCCAAAATAAACTTCCTCGACCCAAGCCTGCCTGCCGTAGGCAGGCGTACGAGGTATTAAATAGAAATATCCCTTTTCGGCCATCGCCCTGCGATAAAAAAAACATTTAAGTGTTAACCTTTTAAAATTAAAACCATGAAAGGGAAACTAAAGAACTTAAATGATGAAACTTCTACTCACCTACCTTTTGATTTTTACCGTAGTCGCTTTAAACGCACAAGCCTTGGATAAGGTTATTGTGGCAAGTGTGGGCGGCTCGATTTCCAGTGCCGATGTTACCATCGGTTTTACCATCGGCGAGCCCATTGTAGGGTTGGTGCATAACGACACCTCTATAGATCAGGGTTTCTGGGCGGCAAGCCATATTTTGGTAATACCCGAAAGTCCCGAAGAAGATCTTTCGGGTATTTTGGTCTACCCCAATCCCGTAGAAGAAGAGCTCACCATATTTACCAACAATATAAAAATATATGGCATCACCCTTTTTGCGATAGATGGTCGGCGGGTTTTGAAACAAAAAGTAGAATTAGCTCAATTGGAACATAAGATTGATTTGAGTCATCTATCAAAAGGCATGTACGTTCTACGTCTTTTTACAGAAGGCGACAACAAGGGAAAACTATTTAAGATCATTAAAAAGTAAAAGCACGGACCTTGGTTGTGGCTTCGTTGAAATACGGAAGCTATCCCCCTCCCTCTGGAGGGGCTAGGGGAGGACTTTTAGGGAATACGCAACAAGTAAAACAAGTATAACAAAGAACTAAAAACGAGAAACCATGAAAAAAAATTACATCATTCTACTAATTGCAATCCTGTTCTCTGGAACGGGAATAGCGCAAACGTTACAAAAGAACTATATCAATTACCAAGGTGTGGCCCGCAGTGCTGGCAACGAACTTATGGCCAGCGAGGATATGACAATTGGAATTTCATTAAGGTTCGGAGCGTCAAATGAGGCTATCGAGTATGAAGAGAACCATGCCCTGACAACAGATGCCAATGGGGTGTTCAGCTTGAAGATAGGTAGTGGCAGTACCGTAAGTGGTGATTACGATACCCTACCTTGGGGTAGCTTGGCCACCTATGTTACGGTGGCCATAAATGGTAATGAGGTAGGCACCACTGAAATGATGGCCGTACCCTATGCCATTAGTTCGGGTGATGCCGATGACCAATCGGCCGCTGAGGTGCCCTACGATAATGTGGTTTCTGGGCTAACGGCGACCAATACACAAGAGGCCATTGACGAATTGGTGGGCAGTGGTGCGGTTGATGCTGATGCAGATCCGACTAATGAGATACAGACAATAAGCTTTGATATTGCAACCAATGAACTGAGCCTTACCGATGGCGGTATTGTGACTCTCCCTAGTAGCGGAACCGATGCTGATCCTGATCCTGAAAATGAATTACAGACCCTTGCCTTTGATGCTGGTACAAACGAGTTAAGTCTTTCTGATGGCAATACGGTCACTATTCCCAGTGGTGGTACCGATGCCGATGCAGACCCCACCAATGAAATTCAAACTATAAGTTTTGATGCAGGAACAAATGAATTAAGCCTGTCGGGTGGAGGTACAGTAACAATACCCAGTGGCGGAACCGATGCCGATGCAGACCCCGAAAATGAAATCGATGTGACCAGGCGTCACGGCCTTCTGGTAGGAGACGATGGAATCGTTGATGGATTGGTAGGAACAGCCGATGGCCAAGTGGCAAAATGGGATGCCGCATTGGGCAATTGGGTAGCAGGAACTGATGAAACAGGTGGGGCCGGTGGAAGTTCATTGTGGACTGAAGATGGCGATAAAATTTATTACAATACAGGAAATGTAGGTATTGGGGCGGCAAATCCCATTGGAAAGTTGCAAATATCAAAGAACTCAAATTCCGCTCCCTTCTTAAATCTCCATTCAACATCCGGCGATGAGATTAATGTGAGATACTCTAAAATGGAAAACTCTTTAAATTGGAATCAACACGCTGTTATAGGTACAGATGAAGCCTCGAGCAGGATGAATTTCAATTTTTATGATAGTGGTACGGATCATCCAATTATTACGCTCCGGGGGAATAGAAAAATGGGAGTCAACAATGCTAACCCTCAGTCCACTTTAGATATTGCTGGGAATATTAGGTCAACCGATCTTGCAGGTACGGGCCAACGCAATGTCATGGCCGATGCCGATGGCAACTTGGTCATTGGTGCTGGGGGCGGTGGAAGTTCACTTTGGATGGAAAATGGCGGTCATATCAACTACGATACAGGAAGGGTGGGCATCGGTACTGGAGCAAATGTACCTGTTACTAGAGTCGAAATAGCTGGCATTCCCGGTGTTTCAGAAGAAGTTGGGTTTACCAATGCCTTATTTACTATAACTGATAATGAATTTGGCGGAGGCCCTTATAGATTGATCATGGGGGGGTCAAGTATTCAGACTACGGCAGAAGGAGTCCTCTCGAGTTTAAGACTTAACCCAGAAGGGGGGAATATTATCACAGGTGCGGGTAACTTTGGTATTGGCGTTTCACCTAACGAGAAATTGGATGTTGACGGAACTATTCGAACAAGAGATCTTGCAGGCACGGGCCAACGCAATGTAATGGCCGATGCCGATGGTAATCTGGTAATCGGTGCTGGAGGAACTGGCGGAAGCTCGCTTTGGGAGGAAGATGCTGATGGCATTAATCGAACAAGTGGATCTATAGGTATAGGGGGGGTGTCATCCTCGAATTCAAGATTGAGAGTGGTTAATGGAACAGCTGGCTACAGGGAAGGAATTTACTCGTATGTTTTTCATTCGGGTTTCAAAGTGGGGATATCTGCTCATGCTTTAAGTCGTGATGATGAAAACGCATTTGGAATGCGCTCTTCAGTTACCAGTGAAGCAGATGCTACGGCATGGGCCTATCGTGCCGATATGAATGGTGCCGGTACAGGCACAAAATATGGGTTCTTTTCAAAAATCCACCCAGGTGCCGGGGGTCTTAAATACGGGCTTTATACCGATGGAGAGGATAGAAACTACTTTTCAGGATCCTTGGGTATAGGCACAGAGACCCCAAGCGCAAAGCTGCATGTTGATGGTGACATTCGCTCAACCGATCTTGCCGGTACGGGCCAACGTAATGTCATGGCCGATGCTGATGGCAACTTGGTCATTGGTGCAGGTGGTGGTGGTTCGTTGTGGGCACAGAATGGAGATAAAATACACTATAATTTAGGCAATGCAGGCATAGGAACCGATAATCCGCTGGCACCACTTCATATAATTACATCAGCTATCAACCCGCTTCGTATTGAGTCAACCTCAGCGGACAATTATATTCGATTTTCGAACACAAATGGTTACAGAGGTTATGTGGGTGTTTTTTCAAATGATAATGATATGGATTTAGGAACAGGATTGGGTAATACTACGGGAAAAGTACATTTGACCACGCTTGCAACTCCAAAATTGACCGTGGCTGCCGATGGTGACGTAGGTATTGGCACAACCAACCCGACCGCTAAATTAGATGTTGACGGTGATATCAAAACATCGGGTGAAGTTCATACAAATAATACGGGCAATGCTAATATGCTACCAATTGCTTATGGGTATATCGACGCATCTGGCAACATTCTTTCGGGCAGCGGTAATTTTACAGTTAGCAAGTTAGGGGCATTGCTTGGATTATACTCGGTTACGATTCCTGATGAGGATGATCAAGCAAATTGGATCGTGATGACTACAATTAACCATACAGCCCCAGGAATTGCTTCCGTATCCCATTCTGGTTCTATTGCACGCAATTTTTCTGTTAATACATGGAGACTAAATTCAACGCGATTCGATTCTAGTTTTTCGTTTGTAGTTTACAAAAGGTAGCGATTGTTAGCTGACATTCTATGCGTTAATCTGATATTGCCCCCGTAATTTTTAAACCAAAAAGTATATTTAAAAAGATACTTTTTGGTTTATTTTTTTTGTTCGATGCAATGTAAATTTTATGTAAAATCTTATTTTTCGAGAAAGGCAATGAACATCACGAGCCAACCTACATTTC
>VAPK010464593.1_pt1 | contig 12792 bp, 14 predicted proteins | sample 3395031 | NCBI WGS metagenome assembly VAPK01 (sample SAMN08290443, study PRJNA428436) | hydrothermal vent metagenome | isolation source: Deep-sea hydrothermal vent chimney 1 | place: Pacific Ocean: Juan De Fuca Ridge | reverse complement strand
TATCGCCTAGCTATCGCCTGCACAACTGCGCCCACCCCAGTGTGATGACTTCCTTTAATAATTTTTCGTTCGAGTTCTTGTAAAAGACTAAACTGTAAACCGTTTAACTCCTTTTTTAGAATCTCTGCACTCATGGTAAGGTCTGCGGTTGGTGGCCCACCAGTACCGTGTTTGATCTGCTCCGGTGTATAGGCTTCCAGTAACAATACCCCTGTTTTTTTTAATCCGTGTACCACTTGTGTATGTATTTCAGCTCGTATGTTTTTGGGTAAATGGCAAAATATAGAAACGATACCATCCCATTGTTCGGTGCCGAGTTTGTATGTGGCTAAATCTGCGTGGATGTAGTCAATATTGACATTATTATCTTGGGCTAGTTTTTTTGCTTTCTCAATACCTACGGCTGAGGCATCAACGGCCGTCACGTTATAACCCTGTTTTGCCAGAAACACCGAATTACGTCCCTCACCATCGGCTAGGCACAATACCTTGCCTTTGGCTATTTCGGTAAAGTTTTGTGCTAAAAACCGATTTGGCTGTGTTCCATAAATATAATGATCCGTTGCGTAGCGTTCGTCCCACATAGGTTTTAATTCTCTCGTCGGCTGTCTAAATGTCCTTACATTTAGAAGAGTATACGCGTAAAAATTGAAAACGAAATGGGATAATGCAATTTCTTGTCAGCCTATTTTGTTTCCCTCTGACGTTTAATTTAAATCGCGTGTCGCTTTTTTAGGATGTATTTCATACTTTTGTGGGATACAAAACAAATAACGTATTGCTAAGCTATAAAAAAATATTAAGGGAGATAGAGATGACAAAACAACTCGGCATTATTTTATTATTAATTACTTTTTTGAGTGCCGCACAGGCGATTGTTATTGGCGACAAAGATTGGCTAAAGGTGAGTGATACTTTTAACTATAGTTGGAATGAATTTGATGCAATTTTTGATGCAGATACTGGGGCCTGCGACGTCGCAGGTTGCCAGCTAGGTGGCTTGGATTTAACGGGTTATACTTGGGCAAGTTCCACCGATGTTAACGAAGTTCTCAACAGCTATTTTACCGAATCAATTAAGTGTTACTACTTCTAGGGTCTATACCCCCTTAAATAGCAATATGCTAAGCTTTCTGATTGATTTTGGTTTTTATTTATCTGGGAGCAGTAACTATATTCAATATGGTTTTATGCGGGGATTGCCTTCGAACGACTATTTTATTACGGAGGCAAATCTGTTTGTTAACGGTTTAAACTCAAGCTCTGTCTTTGTGGGTGGTGGCCGTCGTTCGGAGCGTGATCGAGGAATTGCGCTCATGGGTGGTTGGCTGTATAAGTCAACCTTACCGCCGCCGCCTTCTGTCAACATCAATATTCCTATCACACCGAATACTATTTCACAGGCAATGCCTACTTCTGTACCAGAAACGGGATCATTGTTATTAATGTCAATGGGGCTAATAGGCTTGGGTTTTGGTAAACGGAAGATTTCCAGATAATTTCCGTTGTATTGGAATATAAAAAACCGCTCAAGCTACTCTCAGGTTGAGCGGTTTAAGTTTAATTATTTAACACCATTAAATAACAGTATTTGCAATAATAATCGCGGCAGTCATTACGCCAAGTAGAATAAGAACGGTTTTTCCAACGTTTATTAGGGATATCTTTGTCGCCTTCTTGATACATCATCTTTAAATCCCCTTGTAATAGTATGGTCTTAATTATTATGGGCAAAATGATTTGATAAATATTGGTCTGGATCAATTTGTATTGAATTAACCTTGTTTTTAACATGGTTTTATGCCCGAGCGGCACTCCAGATTTGGATACGTTCTGTGCCTTGTTCTCGCAATATCCGGGCAAGTTCATTGACGGTATGCCCCGTTGTCATTACGTCATCAACAATCGCAACGTGCTTGTGTTTAAAATTGGGGCTGACTTTAAAGGCGTTGTGAATATTCTTTTGCCGGGCTTTTTTATTTTGTCCCATTTGTGGCGTAGTTGAAATAACACGTGTGCAGCAGTAGGGATCGAGCTTAATGGCATAACGTTTGGCAATGGGGCGTGCAATTTCTAGTGCTTGATTAAAGCCACGTTGTCGAAGCCGTTGTTTATGCAGGGGAACGGGAATAATACAATCCGGCAACCCCTCAGCGTGCTGTTCGATTTTGCTTATAAGTAAGTCGGCAAGGACTTGAGCGTAATGCAGTTTATGTTGAAATTTGAGTTGGATAATAAACTGGTTAATCGGTAAGGCATAATGATAAGGGCTAATGCAGAGGTCATATGCCGGAGGGGATTTTATGCATTGTCCGCAACGTAGTGCATTTTGAGTGGTGTCCACCATATTAAGGGGTAAGCCACATTGGAAACATTGGGATTGAATCGAGGGCAACATCTGGCGGCAGGAAGCACAAATAAGCGTGTGACAGATGTCACGGCATACAGGGCAAGTGTGTTGGATGAGTTTATGCTGTTTGAACCATTGGGTAATGGCTTGGGCTATTGAAGTAAGCATCTTTTTCTTCCTTGAAAAGAGTTATTTTATTGAGTATAGCGTATTGTCTGGCCCTTTATTTAAGAGAACCCTTATGTCGGGGTCTCCGCTAATTTTTGTCATTTTATTGTTAACCTCTAAAATTAATAGGTTGACAAGCAACGCAGGGTCGCTAAGATCTTGGCCTGCCTTGCGTATTATTAAGTACGCTTTTTCGTTTAAGAAATAAAGCCAAAGTATGAAAAATATCAAAGAAAATCAAATAATTACAGCACATCGGGCGCAGGCGGCTGCGCGTTGGTTTAGTTTGGGGAATATTGCTTCAATGCTTATCCCTTTTCCTATTGGTATTTTCTGGTTTGGCGCGTCCATGGTGGTGTACGCAATGAATCGCTACCATCCTAATCCACTAGTGGGGTATTACACTCAGCAAGGCGCTTATCAGTTTTATGCGGTGTTGGGTTTAGTGGTGGTCGTTGCCACATTTTTTGGAACCCAGCTTATTTATTGGCTGATCACCTGGGCTATTTCTGCCGCCATACTTATCCCTTTAAGTGTTTATAACCTGATAAAAATTAATAAAGAACAATGGCAGGACACTGTTATTGAAAATGAGGACGCACCATGAATGTGAATGCAAAAAGTGTTATCGAAGAACGTGCTTCTGTTGGGAAAATTCGGCATAACTGGACGGTCAATGAAGTCAAAGCATTGTTCAAAAAACCGTTTAACGATTTAATCTTTGAAGCACAAATGCTGCACCGTGAATTCTTTAATCCGAATCAGGTACAAGTGAGTACGCTGTTAAGCATTAAAACGGGCCGTTGTCCTGAAGACTGTGGTTACTGTCCGCAAAGTGTTCGCTTTAAAACTAAAGTGGAAACCGAAGCCTTGTTACCACTTGATGAAGTCATTGAAAAAGCTAAACAAGCAAAAGCAAATGGTTCAAGCCGCTTTTGTATGGGAGCCGCATGGCGCAGCCCAAAAGATAAAGATTTAGAGCCAGTGATTGAAATGGTGAAAGCCGTTAAGTCACTCGGTTTAGAAACCTGCGTTACCTTAGGCATGTTAAATGCCGAACAAAGTGTGCGCTTAAAAGAAGCCGGTCTGGATTATTACAATCACAATCTGGATACTTCACCTGAATACTACGGTGACGTGATCACCACCCGTACTTATCAAGACCGGCTCGACACCATTATGCATGTGCGTGATGCCGGTATGAATGTGTGTTGCGGTGGTATTTTAGGCATGGGTGAAGCAGAAAAAGATCGCTATGGTTTAATGCAACAACTTGCGAACCAGGATCATCATCCTGAAAGTGTGCCGATTAATCTGCTTGTAAAAGTAGAAGGTACACCACTGGCCGACTCAGAAGAACTGGACCCCATCGAATTTGTGCGAGCCGTTGCAGTAGCAAGAATTATGATGCCTGAATCACATGTGCGCTTATCCGCAGGGCGAGAAAACATGAGCGATGAAATGCAGGCACTGTGTTTTTTAGCGGGTGCCAATTCTATTTTTTATGGCGAAAAATTATTGACGACACCGAACCCGAGTGAGAATACGGATAAGGCATTATTTGAACGTTTAGGAATTGTGTCAGTTTAAAAAAGCCGTCATTCCCGCCTTCGAGGGAATGACGTGATGAACGAATATGAGTTTCAATAAAAAATTAAATACACGGTTACAAAATCTGCAACAACAACAGTTGTATCGGTCGCGGCGTTTAATAGAAGCACCCCTAATAAAAACACCCCAAGATGTTACCTTAAAAATAAATGGTAAATCGCTTATTAATTTTTGTAGCAATGATTATCTGGGTTTAGCGAATCATCCCGATATTAAACACGCCTTTAAAAAAGCAGTCGATCAATACGGCGTTGGCAGTGGTGCCTCGCAACTGGTAACTGGCCACCAAAAACCTCATCGTGCATTAGAAGAAGAGCTAGCTGATTTTTTTGGACGTGAACGGGCGCTACTTTTTTCAACCGGTTATATGGTTAACTTGGGTGTGGTTAGTGCGTTAAGCGAACGCAAGGATGAGATTTTTGAAGATAAACTCAATCATGCGTCTTTAATAGATGCTGCACAGTTATCACGGGCAAAACTAATACGTTTCCCACATAAAAATATTAAAATTTTAGACTTACAGTTATCAGAATCACAAGCTGAAACAAAATTTATGATCAGTGATGGCGTGTTCAGTATGGATGGTGATAAAGCCAATTTAAAAGAATTGATTAATGTCACGCAAAAAAATAATGCGGTGTTAATGATAGACGATGCACACGGTATTGGCGTATTAGGAAAAAATGGCCGTGGAATTATTGATGAATTAGAAACAGATATAACACAATCGGAGCTACCCATTTTTGTTGGTACCTTCGGTAAAGCCTTTGGTACCTTTGGTGCTTTCGTTGCAGGCAGTGATGCGTTAATCGAAAACCTGATTAATTTTGCACGCAGTTATATTTATACAACCGCGATGCCAGCAGCGGTGGCAGAAGCAACTCGTGTGAGTTTAAGATTGATTAAACAAGGGGGCGGGTTAAGAGAAGATTTACAGGCACGTATTACTCAGTTTCGTGATGGTTGCGAGGCATTGGGTATACCGGTTGCTCCTTGTCCTGAGTACGGTAACCATTCAGCTATTCAACCACTTATTGTAGGTTCAGCAGATAAAACCATAAAGTTGAGTGAACAATTACAACAAAAAGGTTTATTGATCAGTGCTATCCGGCCACCCACAGTGCCTCAAAATACCTCACGTTTGCGTATTACTTTTTCAGCGAATCATACAAAAGAGCATATTAATCTATTATTGTCTGCATTAAGTGATTGTTCTTATCGTAATGATCTGGCGAGTTGTTAATTTATGCTTGCTGTCACTGAATCAGGTTCAGGTGTGCCCTTGGTGTTGCTTCATGGTTGGGGGTTGCACAGTGGAGTATGGCAAAGCATTTTGCCTGAATTAAATAAGCAGTTTTATTGTTATGCAGTGGATATGCTCGGTCATGGTGAGTCACAGGGAAGTAACAATCAATCGTTTGCTTTAAACAACATGCGTGAAGCTTTGTATAGTCTTATTAATAGTATTGAATCCGACAATATTATTTTAGCGGGTTGGTCGTTAGGTGGTCTGGTTGCAATGGATTATTTAAGTCACTTCCCCAATAAGATAAAAAAATTAATTTTAATCACCGCCAATGCCTGTTTCTGTAAACAGCCGGACTGGCCACATGGTTTAGATATCACTGTGTTGGATAGTTTTGCGCAACAACTGGAACAGGATTATCAAAAAACAGTGGATAAATTTATGACATTACAAATGTTCGGTGTGGATGATTATAAATACTCACTTAAAGTATTAAAAAATTCAATAGCCAGTCGCTCCGTGCCATCCATGCAAGCATTACGTAATGGACTGGAGATTTTAAAAACAACGGACTTAAGAAAAAAACTACCAACACTATCGCAGGCCACTTTAATGATTAGCGGTGAACGTGACAGACTTATGCCATATCAGGCGGCAGAGGCGATGCAAGTATTATTGAGTAACGCACAAAGCAGATTAATAAAAGGTGCGGGTCATGCCCCTTTTATTTCACATCCAAATGAATTTATACAGGTAGTCAGCGAGTTTAGTCATGGTTAAAGTACACGAGGAGTCTATGTCTGAGCCTGATTTTTATGTCGATAAAATGTTATTACGACGTGCCTTTGAAAAAGCGGCACAAGCTTATGATGACGCTGCGATTTTACAACGTGAAGTTGCCAACCGGATGTTGGAACGTCTGGACTATATGTTGATCGAACCACAGGTTATTTTAGACGCCGGTGCAGGCACCGGTTATTGCACTCTGGACGTTGCTCAGCGTTACCCCAATGCACAAGTGATAGCATTGGACATTGCATCGAGTATGTTGCAGCAAACAAAAAGCAAGGCTGAAGCCAGCAATAATATAAGCTATGTTAACAGTGACGTAGAAAAGATAGCCTTAGCAGATAACAGCGTTGATTTAGTTGTTTCCAGTTTAACGGTGCAATGGTGTAACGATTATATAAAAGCCTTTACAGAATTTAAGCGAGTTTTAAAACCGAGCGGTTGTTTATTGTTTACTAGCTTTGGCCCAGATGCTTTAAAAGAATTGCGCCATTGCTGGTATAAGGTTGATAACGACAACCATGTGAATAGTTTTATAGATATGCACCATATTGGCGATGCGTTATTAGAAGCCGGGTTTAAAGATCCAGTAATGGATACCGAAACCATTACCGTGACCTATAAAGACGTGTATCAAATTATGCGCGATTTAAAAACCATCGGCGCACATAATGTTTTAAATGGTCGCCGGCATAGTTTAACCGGTAAAAAAAGATTACAGGCAATGGTGGCCGAGTATGAAACGTTTCGTCATGAAGGCATACTGCCTATGACGTATGAAATTATTTATGGTCATGGATGGATCCCCGAGCCGGACAAAGTTAATGTAAGTTTTAATAAGAATTAAGTTCATAAGGATATAAATGAAAAAAGGTTTTTTTATAACGGGCACTGATACCGGTGTAGGCAAAACTCATTTTAGCGTTAGCCTAGTGCAAGCGTTACGTAACCAAGGCAAAACGGTTGCCGTAATGAAACCGGTTGCCAGTGGAGGAACTTATGAAAGCGGAGAGTTACGCAATGACGATGCACAACAATTATTGGATGCCTGCGGTTTAGATATTCCCTATGAGCTAGTTAACCCCTATGTTTTTGAAGCGCCGGTGGCACCACACCTTGCCGCAAGAGAAAATAATATTGAAATATCACTTCCTTATATCATTGATGCTTACCAACAACTTGTTACAAAAGCCGACGTGGTAGTGGTGGAAGGTGTTGGTGGTTGGCAAGTGCCTTTGGCGAGCGGGATTGAAAAATCACAGCAATATTCGATGGCTGATTTAGCGAAGCAGCTAAAACTCCCCGTGATTATGGTGGTGGGAATGCGCTTAGGTTGTTTGAACCATGCTTTACTCACTGCACAAGCAATAAGAGAATTAAAATTACGATTTTATGGTTGGGTCGCCAATACGCTAGAAGATGAAATGCCTCGCTATGATGAAAACATCGCATCGTTAAAAACGTTAATCAACGAACCGCTTATTGCAGACATTCCCTTTAATGCAACAAATGAATATATCGCTCAGCTTTTGCACAAAAATAATTTATAACAATAAAAATAAATTTATCTGTATTTGCCCTAAACTCACGTTAAAAATAAGGTTTTTGTATATATTTTAACCACTTATATTTCCTAACTAGTTGTTATTAAAGTCTTTATTTTCTGAGCTCTAATTCTCTCTATTATCACATTAAAAAACTATAATATTAGGATATTCTTATATATCATTGATTTATAAAGATATTTTTAAATTTTCGGTTGCGGTTCAGACCCTGCTTGGGTAGGATGCGCGTCATTGATATAAGTCAATAAAACTTGACTAAAATGCTGATCCAAATCAAGTAATGGTCAAATAACACTTAAATTAATGATGAGAATTTATTTTTAAGACAAGCTGAACAAAGTTGACTTAAAAAAATAACAAGTATGAGAAAGCTAGCATAAGCTTGAATCATACGAATGAGGGGGTTGGAGCAAACAAGCTGCGCCAACAAATAAAAAAGTTTTTTAACTTTAAAAATTCCAAACCAAGAGGTAATGGTATGTCAGCAAGTCACATTACGAAAAAGCTAATTGTGCTGTTCGGGTTACTACTCGTGCCCGGTATTGCATTAGCTGATTACACGCTGAATATGACACAAGGTGTTACTGAAATCAGTCACGATATATATGGCTTACATCAGTTAGTCATGTGGATCTGTACAGTTGCAGGTATTCTGGTCTTTTCAGTAATGATTTATTCACTTATCAACCATCGTAAATCAAAAGGTGTGGTAGCCGCGCAGTTTCATGAGAGTGCAACAGTCGAAGTTATTTGGACAGTTATTCCACTTATCATTTTGGTTGCGATTGCTGTTCCAGCTACCGGTGTGTTGTTGGACATTGAAGATTCTGCAAAATCTGATGTCACCATTCAGGTCACAGGTTGGCAGTGGAAATGGCAATATAACTACCGTGATGCAGACTTAAGTTTTTTCAGTAATTTGGCCGATGACAGTAACGAAGCTCGTCAATTAGGTGCTGACCCTGCATTAAAAGGAAAAGCTGATCATTACTTATTGAATGTGGATAAGCCTCTTGTTGTACCGGTTAACAAAAAAGTACGCTTATTACTGACATCCAACGATGTTATCCACGCTTGGTGGATGCCAGCGTTTGGTGTTAAACGTGATGCGATTCCGGGCTATATCAATGAAAGCCATTTTACCGCAACCAAGACAGGTATTTATCGTGGTCAATGCGCAGAACTCTGTGGCCCCGGCCATGGTTTTATGCCTATCGTTGTTAAGGTTGTTGAGCAATCTGAATACAATTCCTGGATTTCAGGCCAGAAAGCAGCCGTTGTCGCTGCCGCTGGCGATTCAAATAAAACATTTACACATGCTGAGCTACTGAAAAAAGGCGAAGGTGTGTATAAAGCTAACTGTGCCGCATGTCATCAGGTAGGCGGAACCGGTGGTGGGCCATTCCCGGCACTTAAAGGTTCTAAAGTGGCAACAACAGGCCCCGTTGCAGACCACATTAAACTGGTATTAGGGGGTAAAGGTATTATGCCTCCATTCGGGCCACAGTTATCAGATGCAGACATCGCGGCTGTTATCACTTACGAGCGTAACGCTTGGGGTAATAACACTGGCGATACCGTTCAACCAGCAGCAGTTAAAGCTGCGCGTTAATTGGGAGATTAAAAAATGAGCGATCATCCTACAGGTATTAAACGCTGGTTGTTTACAACCAATCATAAAGACATCGGTACAATGTACCTATGGTTTGCATTCACCATGTTATTCGTGGGTGGTGCGTTTGCCATGGTTATTCGTGCGGAATTATATGAACCCGGCATGCAAGTTGTTAATCCTAACTTCTTCAATATGATGACAACCCTGCACGGTTTAATTATGGTATTTGGTGCCATTATGCCCGCCATGGTCGGTTTTGCTAACTGGCAAGTACCGCTTATGATTGGTGCGCCGGATATGGCATTACCACGTATGAATAACTGGAGTTTCTGGATTCTTCCATTCGCTGCGATTATGTTAGTGGCACCTATCTTTATTGGTGGCGACTTCTTATCGGGTCAAGGCCCAGCGTTCGGTTGGACTTTCTATGAGCCACTTTCAGGGCAATATGACAAACTGGCATTCTTTATCTTTGCCGTGCATTTGTTAGGTTTCTCATCCATCATGGGTTCTATCAATATTATCGCAACCATTTTAAACATGCGCGCGCCTGGTATGACCTTAATGAAAATGCCTTTATTCGTATGGACATGGTTAATCACAGCATTCTTATTGATTGCGGTAATGCCGGTACTTGCGGGTGTGGTAACTATGATGTTGACCGATAAATACTTTGGTACTAGCTTCTTTGATGCAGCCGGTGGTGGTGACCCAGTGTTGTTCCAACACGTATTCTGGTTCTTTGGTCATCCTGAAGTCTATATTATGATTCTTCCTGCTTTTGGTATTGTTTCGCAAATCATTCCAACATTTGCACGTAAGCCTTTATTTGGTTACGCATCGATGGTGTATGCGACAGCAGCCATCGCATTCCTGTCGTTTATCGTATGGGCTCACCATATGTTTACCGTGGGTATGCCAGCAGCGGGCGAGTTATACTTTATGTATGCGACGGTAATGATTGCCGTACCGACCGCAGTTAAAGTCTTTAACTGGACAGCAACTATGTGGAAAGGCTCAATGACATTTGAAGTGCCTATGTTATGGGCGATTGCCTTTGTATTCTTGTTTACGATAGGCGGGTTTACAGGTTTGATGTTGGGTGTTGTTCCGGTTGACTTCCAATACCACGATACTTACTTTGTGGTTGCGCATTTCCATTATGTTCTTGTAACAGGTGCCTTGTTCGCAATTATCGGTGGTGTTTATTACTGGATACCAAAATGGACAGGTCATATGTTTGATATCACACTTGGTAAATGGCACTTTTGGATATCAGTTATTTCGGTGAATATTTTATTCTTCCCTCAACATTTCCTAGGTCTGGCCGGTATGCCTCGTCGTATCCCTGACTATGCGTTACAGTTTGCAGAGTTTAATCAGATTTCATCCATTGGTGCCTTTATATTTGGTACTACGCAGTTGTTGTTCCTTTATATTATTATTAAATGTATTAAAGGTGGCGATAAAGTATCTAATGAAGTATGGGAAGATGCGAAAGGTCTTGAATGGGAAGTGGCTTCGCCAGCACCTTATCATACCCATGTAACACCGCCGGAAGTTAAATAGCTAACCACCTCGCTTGTACTATTACAAGCGAGGTTAAGTGTTATCAGGTTAGAGAATGTATTAAAGAAAAATTGTGTTAGGTTCGAGTAAAAATACTAATGAATGAAGAACAAAAAAAAGGTGTACGGAAAACAGTTATTATCCTAGTGATTGTAGTTGTGGTGTTTTACGCTTGGTTATTTATTCAAACATCAAAGTAGTAAAATAAAGATGGAAGCAAACAATAAAAGTAAAACAACTAATGGTAAAACGGTTACAAAACTTTTTATTATTGTTATAGCCATGTTTGGACTGGGTTACGCTCTGGTTCCTTTATATAGTGTTGTTTGTTCTGCTTTTGGTATTGGCCGTTTCACCGATATTGAGAATGGCACGTATGACCCAACAACAATCGCACAGCAGCAACATGTAAAAGAGATGGCCGCACACAAAGATCTTAAGCGGAATATCACAGTTGAATTTATTACCGCTGTTAACAACGCAATGAGGTGGAAGTTTAAAGCCTTGCAAAAAGAAGTTGTTATTCATCCGGGGGTTATGACAACGGTTCATTTTTATGCAAAGAACAATACTGGGCGAGATATGATTGTTCAGGCCGTACCGCGAATATTACCCGGTAATGCAACAAAGTATTTTACTAAAATAGAATGTTTTTGTTTTACACAGCAAAAATTTAAAAAAGGTGAGGGGCGAAAGATGCCACTTCGATTTATGGTTAATCCGGCCTTACCAAAAAGTATTGATAGAATTACGTTGTCATATACGTTTTTTAATGCAGAAGCAGTAGCATCAAAATAAATTTAATTTAATTAAATCAAAGATAAATAAAGAGGGGTAGTTATGTCACACGCTGAAGGCAGCTATTATCTTCCAGAGCCAAGTCACTGGCCCATGGTTGGTTCAATCGGTTTATTTCTTAGTACGAGTGGATTTGCATATGCGCTAACAACGTCGACCGATGCAGGTTTGGGTAACATGACCGTTATGTATATTGGTCTTGCAACGGTTATTTTTATGTTGTTTGGTTGGTTTGGTACGGTTATTAAAGAAAGCATTGCGGGTAAATATAACGGACAAGTCGATACATCTTTTCGTATGGGGATGATGTGGTTTATCTTGTCTGAAGTGATGTTTTTTGCTGCATTCTTTGGAGCCTTATTTTACATGCGTAACTTTTCCGTACCATGGTTAGGGGGAGCGGGTAACAATGAAATGACGAATGCTGTTTTGCACAATGGTTTTCAGGCAGTCTGGCCAACGAATGGTCCGGGCAATGTCGGCGGTGACTACACTGCAATGGAAGCGACAGGCATACCATTATGGAATACCATTATTCTTTTAACGTCAGGTGTTACTTTAACTTGGGCTCACCATGCTTTAAAAGCAGGTAAGAATGGGCAGTTAATATTAGGTTTACTGGTTACCGTTATTTTAGGTATTTCGTTCTTGAGTTTTCAGATGTATGAATATGGTCATGCCTATAGTGCATTAAATCTAAAATTAACAACCGGTGCGTATGGTACAACGTTCTTTATGTTAACGGGCTTCCACGGTTTCCATGTATTCGTGGGTGCGACCATGTTATTGGTTATGTTAATTCGTTCAATGAAAGGTCATTTTACCGCAGAGCATCACTTTGCTTTTGAAGCCGCAGCTTGGTATTGGCATTTTGTGGACGTGGTTTGGTTAGGTTTATTCATCTTTGTATATTGGCTAATATAACAAAGTCGAAATAGCCACGGAAAGGCGGAGCTTGGCTCCGCCTTTTTTAGTCCTGCTTATTTGGGACAAATTAGCAGGACTTATGTCGAGTGAGTAAAACGAGTGAGACTTTAGCAGGTAGGTACGAACTCCAAGTTTATTTGGGACAAATTAGCAG
>VAPK010082123.1_pt1 | contig 12803 bp, 14 predicted proteins | sample 3395031 | NCBI WGS metagenome assembly VAPK01 (sample SAMN08290443, study PRJNA428436) | hydrothermal vent metagenome | isolation source: Deep-sea hydrothermal vent chimney 1 | place: Pacific Ocean: Juan De Fuca Ridge | reverse complement strand
CCACATCCTCACTTATTCAAGGCTTGCATGAATTGAAAAAAACCACCAAACAAAACAGTAGCCATATTCAAATCCGTGAGTGAAACTATTTTAAATTGATATCTAATCAACGCATTGTGCACAAATCATTGGGCTATTTACACTCATTTTGAGTAGGGAGCGCCAATAGCAATTTAGCACAGTCAGAAAACGGGGAATGAACTTGACCATAACCGTTGGAATATTTGGACAAAAAGGATTTTTCAACAACGAATTTTCTATTTTCGGGCATTCGGTTCGATCAATTATTGACTTTAATTGTCAATATCCTTTATCCTAGTTGGCTGTCCAACGATGGTGATGTAGCTCAGTTGGTTAGAGCGGCGGATTCATAACCCGCAGGTCGGCGGTTCAACCCCGCCCATCACCACCACCACGCGGCGATCATTACTATTCATTGTGTTTGACGCAATTGTTACTGATTGACTAATTACAGTCGATTCTGGCTCAGTGATTATCGAATCGCTCCAACTGAAATGCCTGTTTCGAGTTTGCCCAGACAACTATCAACAAGGCACCTATAAGTAATTACGCAAAAAATCCTTAATTTCAGCGATTCAATTGTCACTACATATCAGCACAACAAAATTTAGTCTTATTGGTTTATTTCATCTTTCAAACATGGGCGACCTTTACAAATAACCAACGAGTCTACATTGTATTAGTCGGTTCAGGACGATCAAGCGCGCCTGCAAGGTAGGTTTCGATTTTGCCCCGTACCATTCCTTTATCTTCCTCACTAAACTGCACACCAATGCCAGCTGAACGATAGTTTCCTGGCCCTTTTGGGGTAATCCATACAATTTTTGCTGACACAGGAAGCTTTTCTTCTTCTTCCATCAAACTGATTAAAATAAATACTTCGTCACCATATTCGTAGGGTCGACTGGTTGGAATAAACATCCCTCCATTAAGCACAAATGGCATATACGCCGCGTATAAGGCATCTTTATCCTTAATTGAAAGCGACAAAATACCTCTCTTCGCTTCTTTTTTTACTTCACTCATGGCTTTTAACCTATTCGTTGTCTAACATTGAACGCCATTGGATGAAAAAGCCCTCATAGACTAATTGCATGTTCACCTGTGATGCCAACAGTTGCTTGGCCCTATACACCTGCGTCAGAAACTCGAACAGAGACTTGACTGACACCAACTCAGCTGAGTGACTCAATTCTTGATTCTGATCTGGGTGATACAAGCTATTGATGTGCACCTCAGGATCCATGGCCAGACGAATCATATCCAATAGTCCTGTGATCAAAATATAGATAACAAATTCAGCTGAATACTTAATCCAAGACTCCGTTATGCTGATTTCAGCGAAATCTTTGAACTGCGTCTCAACAAATAATTGCAGAACTGTGAGCTTATTCTCATAGTCACCATTTGCATTTAACTCCAGTGCATACAATGGCGCACCGCCTGAAAAAGTCGCCAGTGCGTGTGCATTTTCGATCTGCTGTGACTCGCTTAACCACTGGATTACACGATCAATCGGTGGCAGAGGAATACGAATTTGCTGACAGCGCGTCAAAATAGTTGGCATGACCGCTGAAGGCGTGTTGGAAACAAGTAAGAAAATAGTCCGCTGCCCTGGTTCTTCCAGGGTTTTTAAAAAACTGTTTGCAGCTGATGCATTTAATTCTTCAGCCAGACAAATGATCACTACTCGGTTTTGGTTATATTGCGGTAACAGTTTGAGATTCTGATTAAGCTGACGAATTTCATCCACCACAATCGGCTTTCCAGCTTCTGTTGGCTGTATTAAATAAAAATCCGGATGATTGCCTGCCTCAAACAACAGGCAACTCTGACAGGATTGACATGCCAGCAATTTTTTGTCAGCAGATTCACATAATAAACGCTTTGCAAATAATTGCGTGAGCTTCTTTTTACCTAACCCGGCAGCGCCGCTGAATATTAACGCATGGGGAACCCTTTGTGCATCGATATAGGCGATTAACTGCTGGGCAGCATCTGATAACCAAGGGTAAAGCGCTTTCTCCATACAAGTTCTATTTAGTTGGTTTAAGGCATGACCATCAAGTCATTCAGGCAAGCCTGAATATGCCTGCTCACTTCTTCAACTGGCTGCGCAGCATCAATAAGCTTAACCCGTTGTGGTTCCAATGCTGCCAAGCGCAGATAAGTGCTTCTGACGCGCTCAAAAAAATCAATACTTTCCTGTTCAATACGGTCTTTTCCACGACTCACAATACGCTGAAAACCTGTGGAGACCATAACATCAAGCAACAGCGTTAAATCAGGTTTGAATCCTTTTAATAACCAGCGCTCGAGCTGCTCTATGCGCTTGCTATCGATACCGCGCCCTCCCGACTGATACGCATAACTGGCATCTGTAAAGCGATCACAAACAACCCATTGACCATTCTCCAGCGCTGGCCTGATGATTTCATCCATATGCTGGGCTCTGGCAGCAAACATTAATAACAACTCACATTCAAGTGCCATTTTGTTGCCATCATCGATCAACAACAGAGAACGTATTCTCTCACCAAGCGCTGTACCACCAGGTTCACGCGTAGCAACCACCGCAATGCCTTGCTGTTCCAAATAATCAACCACACTGGCTAGTTGAGTGCTCTTGCCAGCGCCTTCAACACCTTCCAAAGTAATCATTTTTCCCGGCTTCATCGCTTAGCTCTCATTGTTTTCAGATACTGCTTGACTGCTTGATTATGCTCTTTCAAGGTTGCTGAAAAAACATGGGAGCCATTGCCGTTTGCAACAAAAAAAAGCGCATCACCTTGCGCTGGATGCAATGCCGCGTGTATTGCTTCTTGTCCGGGCATGGCAATTGGGGTTGGCGGCAAGCCAGACCGTGTATAAGTATTATAAGGGGTATCAGTGCGCAGATCTTTACGCCGGATATTACCTTTGTAGCTTTCTCCCATGCCGTAGATTACAGTGGGATCAGTCTGTAATAACATGCCTTTGCGCAGGCGGCGCACAAATACTCCTGCTATCGCCGCACGCTCTTCAGCTTGTCCAGTTTCCTTTTCAACTATTGATGCTAAAATCAATGCTTCATCAGCGGTCTCTATGGGTAACTGTTTATCTCGATTAGTCCATTCTTTGGTCACTGTCTGTTGCATTTTCTGATAAGCACGCCGAAGAATTTTTAGATCGCTGGTATTATTGTCAAAAAAGTAGGTTTCTGGAAAAAAACGTCCTTCAGGATGTTGATCTGGGTAGCCCAGTTTTTCCATAATCGCTTGATCAGATATCTTCGCTAGTGTTTGCTTGATGCGCGGATTCACGACAAGCCTTTGTCGCAGTTGCTTGAATGTCGATCCTTCAACAAAAGTGATTGAATGCTGAAGCACCCGACCTGCTACCAATATCGAAAGAATACCTGGCGGTTTAGTACCCGAGTCAATCGAATAATCACCAACTTTAATACTGGTTTCAACCTTTTCTCTGAATGCCAACAACTTAAACCAGCGCTCATTGCTAATTAATCCGGCTTTCAACAAATGTGAACTGACAACCCCCAGCGAATCACCTGGCTCGACCTCAAAAACGACTGTCTCAGCATTATCAGATGGATGCTCGAGAAATTGCTGATAATCGCCATACAACAGTACCAGCACCAGACCAAGAATAAGCAAACAACTCAACAAAAACCAGCGGATCACGCAACCAACCTATCATGAGCATTAATTATCCAGTTTTGAGCCTGCAAAACAGTCGCACCAATTGTATAGGTTCGAGTTTCAAACTGACACACTGGCCAGATACCAATGACACTATTGGTCATAAAAATCTCATCCGCATTGAGTAATTCATTCAATTTGATCCGTTTAATATCGACAGCCAAACCCGCTTGCTGAGCCTGTTCAATAACCACCGAACGAATAATACCAGCTACGCCAGTGCGATCAAGCAATGCTGTCTTTAAGCAACCATTCTCAACAAGAAAAAGATTGCTCATTGTACCCTCAATCACATAACCATCAGTATCCAGCATCACTCCTTCGTGAATACCAGAGTGATTCCATTCATTTCTGGCAATCACCTGATCCAGGCGATTCAAATGTTTGATCCCAGCAAGCACAGGATTAATCGCTAAACGGTGTCGACATAAACGCAAGGTGATGCCATCAGTACAGAGATTTTGTGGATACTTGGGGAAAGGCAGACAGGTAATAATACGGTTGGGAACTAACAGGCTGGGTCGCCGATAACCTCGCGCACTCTGCCCGGCAGTGATTTGAATTTTGATCACAGACGATTGTTGTGAACATAGCACACCAATTTCATCAGAGATTAGCTGATGATCTGGACAATCAATATTCAGTGTCTGGCAACCAAGTTGCAGTCTCTGCAAATGCCGAATCAGAAATTCAGGCTGTCCATCACTAACTGCAATGGTTTCAAACACGCCATCACCATACTGGAAAGCGCGATCATTAATATCAACGACAGATACCGGTTTGCCATTAATTAATGTTGAGCAACCCATTGAATCTCGACTTTACCAAGTCTCTCCGTCTAAAAATCTGCTCATAAATATTGATAAGGAGTGAGGATTTAATAACATCCAGAAGTTATTAAGTCTTCACTTCTAACAGCCCTAACCATTGAAACGACTGAAAACCAAGGTTCCGTTAGTACCACCGAAACCAAATGAATTAGACATCACCACATTGACTGGCGTTTCGCGGGCATTGCCAGGAACATAATCAAGATCGCATTGAGGATCGGGGGTTTCAAGATTAATGGTGGGTGGTATCACTTGATCGCGTATTGCCAAAATAGAAAAAACCGCTTCTACACTGCCAGCAGCACCTAACATATGGCCAGTCATTGATTTGGTTGAACTGATTGCTGTTGAGTAAGCATCATCACCCAATGCCAGTTTAAGTGCTTTTGTTTCGGCAATATCGCCCGCTACTGTTGATGTTCCATGTGCATTCACGTAATCAAGATCACTTGCATTCACCTTAGCATCACGCATCGCGTTGCGCATACACAATGCCCCACCTTTACCATCAGGAGCAGGTTGTGTCATGTGATAAGCATCCGAGCTACGCCCATAACCGATAATTTCAGCATAAATTCGAGCATTACGCTGTTTCGCATGCTCTAACTCTTCAATCACAACCATACCTGCCCCATCGCTCAGCACAAAGCCATCTCTGTCTTTGTCCCACGGTCGACTTGCTGCCTTTGGATCATCATTGCGTTGTGATAGTGCACGGGTTGCGACAAAACCACCTAAGGCAGTCGGGCAATTGGTTGACATTTCAGCACCACCAGCAACCATGACATCAGCATCGCCATACTGAATCATTCGTGTTGCTTCACCGATATTATGACAGCCTGTGGCACAAGCGCTCACAGCAGAAATATTCGGCCCCATTAATCCAAAGCGCATGGAAAAGTTTCCAGACAACATATTGATGATATTGCCTGGAACAAAAAATGGAGAGATTTTTCTGGGACCGCCATCCAGTAGGTTCTGATGGCCTTCGACAATCCCTGTAATACCACCAATTCCAGCGCCTGCGGCAACCCCAATACGTCCGCAGTTCTGTTCCGTAACCTTCAAACCAGAGTCAATAAACGCCTGCGTTCCGGCAGCGATGCCGTAATGAATGAAACCATCCATACGTCTCGCTTCTTTTGGCGACATATATTGATTCACATCAAAGCCTTTGAGTGCTCCACCAAATCGGGTTGCAAAACCAAACGTATCGAATGATTCGAGCATAGCAATACCACTGCGACCATTGACTATACCATCCCAGCTGGACGCAAAGTCTAACCCCAGAGGCGTAACTACCCCTAACCCAGTAACAACTACACGGCGATTATGCAAATGACACCTTAAACATGGAAATAATCGATTAAAAAACGCAACGATTCAATATTGGCTTTGTATCTATACAATGCTTCTGTGCTTGGTTTGACTATCAGAACAACACACGCAAGTTCAAATAATACAGCAGCATCTTACGCATCAGTGTCTTGTGTGTTTCTCGGCTTACCCTATCTGTTATTAAAAACATTCGAGTACAACAAGCAGAAATTTTACAACAATGTGACGATCTAAATCTCCGATAGTCACGTTGAACAAGTTTGACGTAGAGCAAGGAATGTGCGTGGAATAACTTGAACAATGATGGCGCAATTGTTGTTTCTGACGAAACCATCTCAAGAGGCGCATAGTTGGTCTACGCAACGATTGAGATGGTTTTGTCAGGAGCAAAAAAACAAGCCAGAATGTTCAAGTTCTTTCATGCATGTTCCAATAGATAAAAAAACAAAACCGGACAAGTTAGCACAACCACTTGTCCGGTTATCACTGATTTAGAAGCTATTTAGCGAAGCCATGAAGTTATTAACCAATAAAAAACTTGCTCATTATTGATCAACTTTATCTTCACATAGCTACATTTCTGTAAATTCCAGGAGGCTGTTCGAGAATAGAGAACCTAATGCGGAAAAGCTGAATTTGACCAGCCCCAATTGTATCAGGGCCATTATTTTCGTTAAATAACACAACTATTCACCTCAAATAATGATAAAACCTGACTCAAATCAGCTTTTCCTCGCTACGATTTCTATTTTCGGACAGCTTCCTCGCAATCAAGTTAGGCAGATAAATGTGAATTCACATAATCAATTGCCTGCTGAACTGTGGTTATTTTTTCAGCCTCTTCATCAGGAATCTCACAATCGAATTCCTCTTCGAGAGCCATCACCAATTCAACTGTGTCCAGTGAATCAGCACCCAAATCGTCAACGAAAGACGCATCCGATGCGATATCTTCTTTAACGCCTAATTGTTCTCTGACAATTTTTTTTACGCGATCTTCTATTTCACTCATGTTTGTTTCCTCAGTTTTCACGGCACAAAAAAAATAAAGTGGGGCAATTCTAGTGCCGAATTGACAAAATTACAAAGACTTTTCAGTCTTGATTATCATTGTTTAAATAATTTCAACAACTTAAGGCATATACATACCGCCGTTTACATGCAAAGTTTCGCCAGTGATATAGCCTGCCTGCGCTGAACATAAAAAATCAACAGCATGCGCTATCTCCTCAGGCTGGCCCAAACGTCCAACAGCGATTGCTGCAAGCAAGCTGTCTTTCTGTGCATCGGGCAAACCTTTGGTCATATCTGTTTCAATAAATCCTGGAGCAACTGTATTGACTGTGATTCCACGTGAACCAACTTCTTTTGCCAATGATTTAGTCAAACCTATCATACCCGCTTTTGCGGCTGCATAATTGGCTTGCCCGGCATTCCCGGTCGAACCAACCACAGATGATATGTTAACAATACGTCCCCAACGAGCTTTCATCATGCCACGTAAACAGGCACGGGATAATCTGAAAACCGAACTCAGATTGGTTTGAATAACACTGTCCCATTCATCATCTTTCATGCGCATCATCAGATTGTCCCTGGTAACACCTGCATTATTAACAAGAATTTCAGGAGCGCCAAATTGTTCTTTCATTGTTTGCATGCACTGGTCGATGGAAGCAGGATCGCTGACATCAAGCACCAAACCATGTGCACCCTGAATTGAATCGCCAATACTCGCTGCACCTTCTGTGGTTGTTGCAGTACCAATCACCTGGTAACCTCCTGCAGCAAGAACAGAAGCAATGGCATGACCAATACCTCTACTGGCTCCAGTTACCAGCGTCACTTTATCCGTCATTTGATTTCTCCAACAATGGCTGAGCGGATATCAATGAGTCTGGCGAATTCACAGAAACTACATTGACACCTTTAGCAATACGCTTGATTAAACCACTTAACACTTTGCCTGGACCACATTCTACAAACTGTGTGACACCTTGACTATGCATTTTATTGATACAATCTACCCATAAAACTGGTTTGTATAGCTGCTGTTTTAAATTATTCCGAATCTGGTCTGCATTATCATGTGATAAACCATCGGTGTTTTGCACAACCGGTATCACAGTTTCTTTGAGTGCGATATTATCCAGCATTGAAGCAAGTGCATCAGCTGCTGGGCGCATTAAACTACAATGCGACGGGACACTAACCGGTAATAACACAGCTCGTTTTGCGCCTAACTGTTTAGCCTGTTCGAGCGCTGACTCGACAGCTGTTGCACTCCCTGCAATAACCACTTGCCCTGGAGCATTATAGTTAACGGGCTCTACAATTCCTTGTTGTGAAGCTAACTTGCATGCTTGCTCCACAGCTGCATTATCCAGTCCAAGAATAGCAGCCATAGCGCCCTCACCCACTGGAACAGCAATTTGCATCTGCCGCGCTCGCTCGCTGACCAGTTTGACAGCATCCTCAAAATCCATCTTTCCAGAACACACTAACGCTGTGTATTCACCCAAACTGTGGCCAGCCATTGATACGGGTTGCAATAAGGTCTGTATATTCCATGCTCTCCATACAGCTACACCAGCAGCAAGCATGACCGGCTGCGTAATACGCGTATCATTTAAACGTTGTTCCGGCCCTTGTTGGCAAATTGCCCACAAATCCTCCCCGAAAATACTCGAGGCTTGTTCAAATGTCTGCTTAACCTGCGGATATTCAACAGCTAACTCAGCCAACAGACCAATCGACTGCGAGCCTTGCCCAGGAAATACAACACCTAAGTGACTTGAAATATTACCCATCAATCCAGCTCTGATCAATTTTAATAATTAACAAGGGCAGAACCCCACACAAAACCACCACCAAATGCCTCCATCAATAATGTGTCACCGCGTTTAATTCGCCCGTCACGCACCGCCTCATCAAGTGCCAGAGGCACTGATGCAGAAGAGGTATTACCCTGACGTTCGATAGTCAACACCACCTTATCCAGAGCCATTCCCAGTTTTTTTGCAGTGGCGTTAATAATACGTATATTTGCTTGATGCGGCACCAACCAATCAATATCAGATTTTTGCATATGATTGGCTGCCAACGTTTCATCTACAATGCGACCTAAGGTATTAACAGCCACCTTAAACACTTCATTGCCTGACATATGAATTACCGGTTTTCCACCACAAACTCCACCAGTTGGATTTGGCACAAACAATAAATTGCTGTAATTTCCATCCGAATGAATGTGAGTCGATAAAACCCCTGGTTTTTCTGACGCAGTTAACAACACTGCACCTGCGCCATCGCCGAACAACACACAAGTACTACGGTCTGTCCAGTCTAGCAAACGAGAGTTAATCTCACTACCAACCACCAATGCCTTACGCACTTGACCCGTTTTAATGAACTGATCAGCAATACTCAATGCATAAATAAAGCCTGAACAAGCAGCCTGAATATCAAATGCCGCACATTGTGCTGCCTGTAACCGGCCCTGAAGCAAACAAGCCGTGCTGGGAAAAACCGTGTCTGGAGAACTGGTTGCTACGATAATCAAATCAATCTTCGCTGCTTGTAATCCGGCTGCATCCAAAGCGCATCGTGCAGCGACTTCGGCCATACTGGATGCTGTCTCATCAGCTCCGGCAATGCGTCTCTCACGGATACCTGTACGCTCAAAAATCCATTCATCAGAGGTATCCACCAGCTTGGAAATATCGCCATTCGTGCGAACTTCTTCGGGAAGATAACCACCAGTTCCGGCAATTCGTGAATAGATTGTCACTCATTACCTCGGGAAGTCATAATTGCTTCAATACGTTCACTGATTCTATTGGGCACATCCTTTTCAATTTCGATTGCTGCAACTTTGATTGCATTGGCAATCGCAACACGATCCGCCCCCCCATGACTTTTAATCACAATCCCTGTTAATCCAATTAAACTAGCGCCATTATACTTTTTTACATCAAATAATTTCTTAAATGACTTGAGTACAGGCATGGCAATCAAACCAGCCAGTTTGCTCAAATGATTTTTGGTAAAACAGTGTTTAAGCGAGCCGACCATCAAACTGGCAATCCCTTCCATGGCTTTCAGAGAAATGTTCCCAACAAAGCCATCCGTAACGACGACATCAACATTACCCATGCAAATATCATCACCTTCGACATAACCAATAAAGTTAATCGGGGCATCGGTTAATAGTTGAAAGGCTTGTTTCACTTGCTGACTACCTTTCATCTCTTCTTCGCCGACATTCAGCAAACCAACTTTTGGGCTTTCAATGCCGTCAACAGCACGAACCAACTCTGATCCCATCAACGCAAACTGCAACAATTGTTCTGCGCTGGATTCTATATTTGCGCCCAAATCAAGCATATGTGTCTGTCCTTTGTGTGAGGGCAAAGGAGAAATAATCGCTGGCCGATCAATTCCAGGGATGGTTTTCAATACAAATTTGGCCATCGCCATCAATGCACCAGTATTGCCCGAACTAACACACGCCCCAGCTGTGCCTTGTTTAACCTGATTAATAGCAATTCGCATCGAAGAATCGCGTTTTGAGCGCAATACTTTAGATGGCGTATCATCCATTTCCACAACCTGGGATGCATGAATGATCTTCAACCGATCACCCCAACGCGACAAATTGTCACCAAGGTCTTGTTTTATTGAGGCTTCATCGCCCACAAGTAACAATGATAATTCTTGAATTTCGGCCAAGCTGGCGAGTGCTGCAGGAAGCGTCTCACTCAACCCGTGATCACCACTCATTACATCAATGGCAATAGTTACAGATTCAGTCATATTTTAAGTACTCGCCAGCCACATGACATTATTGCATGCATGGTAAGGACTGAGGATTTAATAAAACGCAAAACTATAACGCAGAATTTTTGTTTCAGATCAAATGAACTCAAGAGGCGCATAGTTATTCTACGCAACGATTTGAGTTCATCTTGATCTGAGATAAAAAGGCAAGTTAGAGTTTTTCGTTTTATTAAATCCTCAGCCCTAAACATGTTTGCAACTGTCAATACTGATGCCGAACTAACTATTCGTTTTCCTCGTCATCTTCATCCATATCGATATCGTCAACCACGACAACTTGACGACCTTTGAAAAAACCATCCGGAGTCACATGGTGTCGCAGATGTAGTTCTCCAGTTTCAGAGTCACGTGACAACGCTTTGGCATTTAAAGAGTCGTGTGAACGACGCATGCCGCGACGCGATCGGGTTTTCTTACTTTTTTGTACTGCCATGAGTCGCTAATTCTCCTTCGATTTAAGCTTGGCTAATATTGCAAATGGGTGGGGCTCAGCTTGTTCTTCAATGTCTATTTTTCCAGATGTCACCTGTTGAGGCTGACATTCTTTATGTCTTGGTATATCAGGTATCGCTAAAATCAGCTCATCTTCGATTAATTCACTCAATACAATTTGTTCGCTGCCGATCAATAACGGTTCATACAGTTTTGGCAAGCGTCCGGCTTGTTCATCTGATTTAACAATGCCAAGCCTGAACTGCCTGTCAACAGATATTGCAACTGGTTCCAGACAGCGTTGACATTGCAAAAACAATTGCGCGCTGACGTTGCCCAAAACTGTATTGATATCACCTTCTTTATGAAAAGAAATGGCAAGATCGATATTACCCTGATCCGTTGCCAAAAACTCAGCTAAACGTGAAAATTCAGACAAAGAGAGCTGTCCACTCAGCTCTGACTGTTTTCCAACCAGGTATTCAGGATCTATCAGAACAGGTAAACGGTCAGACATAGCCTATCAATAGTATCTGATCACATACAAGCCTGTCAAAAGGTTTATACTATGGCGCTCGCGAACTTTTTCCTGTAAACCAACGCCATCAACGTTGTTATTTGCAACAAGAAAATTGTCATCAAGCGTTTTTAAAAACATTCGAATGCGCAGCAAAAACAAAAGGAATCACAGTGCATATCAGTTCATATGAACACGCAAAAGACCTGGTGCAACGCTACTTGGCGCCAATGCACAAACAACCACTACACATTTTTGATATCGGAAGTTACGATGTCAACGGCAGTTACAAAGATTTATTCCTGAACGAGCAGTGGCAATATACAGGTATCGACATGCGCGAAGGACCAAACGTCGATAAAGTGATGACCAACCCATATAAATTACCAATAGCAACTCACCAGGCGGATGTGCTTGTATCAGGCCAGGCATTTGAGCATATCGAATATTTCTGGCTGAGCTGGCTGGATATGGTGCGTGCCACCAAACCTGGCGGATACATCTTTTTAATAGCCCCCTCACGCGGCCCTGAACACCGTTTTCCTGTAGATTGCTGGCGTTTTTATCCTGACGCTTACAGAGCACTCGCACGGCTTGGCGATATGCAATTACAAGAAGTAACAACAGATTGGGAACCTAGTGAACACCCTGACAGCGCGGCCTGGGGCGATACTGTTGGCGTCTTTAAAAAACCTGTCACTACTGGTTTTACCTATAAAATCCGTGATTATTGTGCACACTGGATTATGTTACTGATATCACAATGGATTACATACAAGCAGCCAGAGCAAGAATAACCCTGCTGAAACCATGTTATTGCAAAAAATATAACTCATGGCTTTCAATAACACTTAGGAGCGAGAATATAATCACCTCCGGATCTTGAGGCAGGATTTTTGTTCGTATTCAAAGCCTGCCCCGTACTTGATGCGGGGGCGTAGAAACTTACCTCCAGCTGGCTATGCAACTGTTTTTACAACGCTGAAGACGGACAAAAAGACAAGTCAAGATCTGGAAGTTATTAAATTCTCGGGTAGTGGTAAATATATAAGTGGTATTTAAGTCATTAGCAGTGAGGAAGTAGTTCAGTGTTATAACGATGCAGAAAGAGCTTTAAACAGATCTCGT
>VAPK010098305.1_pt1 | contig 12807 bp, 11 predicted proteins | sample 3395031 | NCBI WGS metagenome assembly VAPK01 (sample SAMN08290443, study PRJNA428436) | hydrothermal vent metagenome | isolation source: Deep-sea hydrothermal vent chimney 1 | place: Pacific Ocean: Juan De Fuca Ridge | reverse complement strand
TGCAAGGTGACTCGGCTTATCCTTTAAACTGCGCGCATTCGCCTGATCTCTCTACAAAATATCACAGACATTAAATGCTAAATTTTCATGTGTGAGAGTATAGCTCTAAAGTAGTCAGGTGGAATTTGGGCTACTTTAGGATTTCTACACCCTGTGATTTTTCTTGTATAAAATGAATCGTATGCTTCGGTGTTAATACGGTGTCTTTTGCTTGATTTTCATCCGTTTCTGGGTAATCCAGTGTGTAATGCAGGCCACGACTTTCCTTGCGCTGCATCGCGCTCGTAATCACCAGATCGGCGACTGTGACTAAATTGCGTAATTCCAGCAAATCGCTGGAAATTTTGAAATGTCCGTAATATTCCTGAATTTCCTGTTTAAGCATTTCCACCCGGCGTTTGGCTCGTGCCAAGCGTTTATCAGTACGAACAATACCGACATAGTCCCACATAAATCGTCGTAATTGATGCCAGTTGTGCGAGATCACCACTTCTTCGTCAGAATCGGTGACTCTGGATTCATCCCATTCAGGTGCTTCTGGAGGAGGAGGCCTGAGCGCATTGGTTTTGATAATGTCATCGCGAACCTGTCTGGCAAACACCTGACATTCCAATAGTGAGTTGCTGGCCATGCGATTAGCGCCATGCAGTCCTGTGCAAGTGACTTCGCCAATGGCATACAAGCCTTTAATATCAGTGCGTCCCTTGATATCTGTGACCACACCGCCACAGGTATAGTGAGCTGCAGGCACGACTGGAATGGGTTGTTTGGTGATATCAATATTGTATTCCAGACATTTTTGATAAATCGTTGGGAAGTGATCGGTAATAAATTGTGCAGGTTTATGACTAATATCAATAAATACGCAGTCGATTCCCAGGCGTTTTATTTCGTGGTCAATGGCTCTGGCAACAATATCGCGTGGCGCCAGTTCTTTGCGCGAGTCAAATTTTTCCATAAATGTGCTGCCATCTGGCAAAATTAGCTTTCCGCCTTCGCCGCGCACTGCTTCGCTGATCAGGAATGACCTGGCATCAGGATGATACAGGCAAGTCGGGTGAAACTGGTTAAATTCCATATTAGCTACTCGGCAGCCTGCTCGCCACGCAAGTGCCACGCCATCGCCTGTTGCTACATCAGGATTGCTGGTATACAGATAAACCTTGCTTGAGCCGCCAGTAGCAAGCACAACTGAGCGGGCGCGAAAAGCCACCACTTTGTCAGCGTTAATATCCAGAACGTAAGCACCGCTAATACGCTTATGATTGTTCACGCTGCTGCTTTGGATCAGATCAACAGCGTTGTAATATTCATATAAATCAATATTATCGGCTTCACGTACGCGTTGATCCAGTGTGCCAATGATAGCTTTGCCGGTGGCATCTGCAGAATGAACGACACGGCGATGGCTATGACCTCCTTCGCGAGTTAAATGTAGTTGCGAATCACCTTGCTGGGTTTGTTCTTGAGTAAACTCAACACCTTGTTGAATTAACCAATCGACACACTGTTTGCCTTGTGCAACAACCAATTCGACGATGTTGCGTTTACATAAACCCGCACCGGAGATCAACGTATCCTGGATGTGTGATTCCAGTGTGTCTGCTGATTCGAGGACCGCAGAGATTCCGCCTTGTGCGTAATAAGTGTTACAGTGTTGCAGGTCAAACTTCGACAGCACCGCAATGCGGGTTGTTTGTGGCAATTGTAGCGCGAGGCTAAGCCCGGCTCCACCAGAGCCTATAATCAACACGTCATGATCAAATGGTCGTTGTGTGGTCATGAGCAATCAAGTATCAACATGCTGGATTTCCGAAAGACAAAGCCAAATTCTGTAAGTGACTGCTTGTAGTGATCTTAACCAGTTGATTTACCATGATTAAACACTCTCGAATAGTGTTAGCTTGTGATCGTTGAATATGAATATATCTTGTCTGAATCAATGACTTCTGCTCCTTGCGTGCCAGTTTTGAGAAAATTAGCTGTAAAAATGAATCAACATTGCAATCGTTTCTTGAAAAGATGATAATTCCTGCTTTGTAAAATAGTTTTAAATGCCTGAATCTGTTGCTTCAGGTGATTGGCGAATAATAGTATTGTGCATTGACCGTAAAAGCTGGTCAATTTGTAACTGCTCAATTTGCCCTCTATTTTATCCAATTGCTGCGTTCAAAGTGCTCATTTACACCTGTAAACTGTGCGCTTTCACCTTGCTCTTGAACAAAATAGAGAGCAGACTGAGCAGTTACCTGGTTGCACTGAGTAGTTTCGTCAATTTTATTTAGCGTTGTTTGATCATTAATTTTATAGGTTTGTACCTTAACCTTGTGTAAGTGCATGCGCACATAGAGCACTTGCAGGATTTAGGTTGTATTTTATAAAACATTGATGTTTGCATGCTAGTCTTCAGCTATAATTTTTAAGGTATGGATCAGGTTATTGTGATTTTCGCTGTTTTAGAGTTGAACTTATTTGATTTATTGGCGTCATTATAAATGCAAGGACGTGACCGCTCCAGTGAACAGCTCGATCAGGATTTAGTGCTCAGAGTTCAGCAGGGAGATAAAGATGCTTTTGATGTCCTGGTTAGCAAATACCAACATCGGGTTACTCAGTTGGTTGGGCGTTTTGTCAGAGATCAGAGTGAAGCACAAGATGTTGCCCAGGAAGCCTTTATTAAAGCATACAGAGCGTTGCCCAATTTTAGAGGTGATAGTGCGTTCTTTACCTGGCTGTACAGGATTGCAATTAATACTGCGAAAAATTATTTGGTTGCGCGATCCCGTCGACCTTCTGATATTCAGTCTGATATTCAGGAAGCTGAACAATTCGAGGGTGCACAGCATCTAAGAGAATATGATACGCCCGAGCAACTGGCGATTGGTAAAGAAGTGGTCGACATGATCTATTCTGCAATTGAGAGTTTGCCGGATGAACTGCAAATCGCTATTACTCTGCGGGAGTTTGAGGGGCTGAGTTATAGCGAAATTGCCAAAACTATGCAATGTCCTGTTGGGACAGTGCGCTCAAGAATTTTTAGAGCCAGGGAAGCGATTGACAGGAAATTACAATCTCTGTCTGGTGATATTGAGAACGAAACAAGGTGAGAACTATGGACAAAGAGATTAGCTATAAAATGTCCCTTTTGCTTGATGGCGAACTAACTGCCCAGGAGACAGTGACGTTATGGAAAAACATCGAGCAGGACCCTGCAATGGCTAAACAGTGGCAACGCTATAATCAGGTGAGATCGGCAATGAACAGCTTGCCACCGATTGTTGCGGGTCAAGATTTTGTGAGCTCTGTGCATCAAGCGTTGTTGTTAGAGCCAACTGTAATGTTGCCTAACAGGCAATCAAAAGCGAAAAACACCTCACAGCAAAAAATAGTGATGTTTCGTCGAACCGGTATGGTTGCCGCATCAGCTGTTTTGGCGCTGATGGTTTACGGTGGTTATCAGCAACAGTTGCAGCAGACTATGCCTGCTAAGCATCAACCTTCTACAGCTGATATTCTCACCGATAATGTTGTTGCGGACAGTACTCCAATTAAAATACTGACCAATAATGTTGTAGTGAACAATTCGCCAGCGGAAATCGCTTCTGATAATATTCTGGCTGGTAACGCGTCTGTCGAAATACTTGATGAGTCTGTTGATACATTAGCACCACAGATTCATTATTCATCGTCTCAAATCCCAACGGAAAAAGTGTTTAACGACTATCTGGTTACTCATGGTGATTATTCCTATGCCAATAGCCCTCAGCCATTAATTTCTGGTGCACGCATTATCAGTTACAATGCTGAATAATAGAAATTCGTTTGGGAATTGTTTTGGAGTGAAATGATTGACTGCGAAAAGTCATTTTAGGCAATGTTCCGATCGTTCTTAGAAGCCAGGATACAATAAGATGCGAAAGCCTGACGGTAGGGTTTTTATTTGAGTTCAATGTGTAGCAACATACGCAGAACAGGCTATGCAGCTGTTATTACAATGCAGAAGACGAAAAAAAAACAAATCATAATTCAGATGCCATTGAATCCTCGCTCCTTAATGAAGCGTATTTCTGATTAAGGTGAGATGATTTATCACTATGCGCTGTTTGTTTTTATGGTTAGCGTTTGTTTTGAGCAGCGTACAGCTTGATGCCTTTGCTCAAACTGTACCTCTTACTGCACTGCAGTGGCTTCAAGCCATGGAACATGCGTTAAAAACAAGCACGTTTCAGGGTACGTTAGTCTACGCCGGCACCAATCGAGTTGATACACTAAAGGTTTTTCATTCAGTGCTCAATGGTGTTGAGCATGAACACATTATTTCACTGGATGAGCCTGTTCGCGAGGTGATTCGAGACCGCTCAAGAATATTCTGTTTTATCCAGGAACAGCGTAGTGGACGAGTTAGTGCGATTATGTCCACTAAATCGTGGTTGGGTTTGCCTTCAGGGTTTAAGCACACCAGCCGCCATTACTCATTACAGTTAGGAAAACAACAGGCTGTAATGGAGCGTCCCACCCAAATAGTGACCATTCAACCCAAAGACAGCTTGCGTTATCAACGCAAGCTGTGGATCGATCAGGCTTCTTTGATTCCCATTAAAACCCAGATTATCGATAACTCAGGGCGAGTACTTGAACAACTCATCTTTGCAAAATTATCAACCAATCAACCAATACCTCGCGCTCAATTTCAATTGCCGGAAGATTCAAAATCATATCAGTGGGCAGTTCAAAAGACAGAGTTGATTCCAGAACACTTGCAGCGCTGGCAAATCGTTAATAAGCCACTGGGTTTTAACGTGGTGAAATATATGCGCCAGCAAAATAAAGCGGACTCTGGGCAGGTGACTCATATTTTGCTCAGTGACGGTGTTTCATTGATTTCAGTGTACGTTGATGCTCAGGCTGGAACCGTCGAATCACAACTTGAAACTTATACAATCGGTGCAATAAACCTAGTAACATCTGTAAGGAATGGCTACCGCTTGACGGTTTTGGGAGAAGTTCCAGAACAGACAATTCAACCGATTCTTGATGGAATAAAACTAATTCAGTAACTATCTTATTCCAAAGGTTATCCGAGAATAGAAAGCATAGTGAGGGAAAGCGGTTTTGATCCCTTTTTCCGCAGTAGGCTTTCTATTCTCGGCGATATTACATTGACAGACTACTAGGCGTCTTTGCGATACGACGTCCTTCCTCGCAATAGACTTTTCATGTCTAGACATGCGTTCGTCTATAGAGTAAGACATTACTTTTTTTCTGATAGCAGCTGCCCAGATTACCCTCCCATGTCCATGAGTAAGACGAAAGCACACAGTTGATCGCTGAGTAGTTGCTGCAAAACTATCTTTAAAAGTTTAAAATACCAAGTCGCAAATAGCAGATTGATTTGTTTGGCAGATATTTCTGACAAAACCAATCAGTTTGCAGTGAATTTTATTGAGAGAACGAATACACCATGAAACTATCCAGCTCCTTACGATACCGTTGTCCGAAAATAGTGTTATTTTTGCTGAGTCTGTTGATGTTGCAAAAAGTAGCTGCCGCAGATTTGCCGGATTTTACGCAATTAGTCAAACAACATGCTGCTGCTGTGGTTAATGTCAGCACAACCCAGAAAGTACCAGAATCCGCTACAACTGAAGATGAACAACATCAAATGCCACAAGGAGCACCTTTTGATGACTTCATGCGCCGCTTTTTTGGCGGTCAGGGAGGAGCCATTCCTGCCCCTCGACAGAAGGCAAAATCACTGGGTTCAGGCTTTATTATTTCACATGATGGTTACATGATCACCAATCACCATGTTGTCAAGGATGCTGCCACAATCATTGTTCGGTTACAGGACAGGCGTGAACTGGAAGCCAAAGTCATTGGTTCTGACAAGCGTAGCGATATTGCCTTGCTAAAACTGGATGGCAATGATCTGCCGACTGTCAAAATTGGTTCATCTGCGGATCTTGAAGTGGGTGAGTGGGTGGTTGCAATTGGTTCTCCTTTTGGATTTGACCATTCAGTGACTGCTGGTATCGTTAGCGCTAAAGGCCGTAGTTTACCCAGTGACAGCTATGTGCCATTCATCCAGACAGATGTTGCGATTAATCCAGGTAATTCAGGTGGCCCACTCTTTAATATGAAGGGTGAAGTGGTGGGTGTTAATTCACAAATCTATAGCCGAACCGGTGGCTTTATGGGCTTGTCTTTTTCTGTGCCTATGGATGTGGCGATGAAGGTCGTTGAGCAAATCAAGTCTAGTGGTCATGTACAACGCGGTTGGTTGGGTGTCCAAATTCAGGATGTCTCCCGAGAGTTGGCTGAATCCTTTGGAATGACCAAACCACAGGGCGCCCTGGTTTCCAAAGTAGTGAAAAACAGTCCGGCACAGAAATCAGGTTTGCAAGTTGGTGATGTGATCATTGAATTTAATGGTAAAGCGATCACAACCTCATCAGCACTGCCACCAATGGTTGGTATTACCCCAATTGAAAAAGATGTCCCTGTTGTTGTAGTGAGGCGAGGGAAAAACAAGACCCTGATTGTACGCATTGGTGAATTGACCGATGAAGTAATAGAAACGCCGATTCAGGAGAAGGAGAAAGAAGGAATTGTTGAAATTGAACGCATGGGAGTCAATGTCTCTGATGTATCCGAAGATATGCGTGCTCAGCTTAAGATTCCACGTGGAGGCAGTTTGATTCATCAAGTTAAACCGGGGCCTGCTGCCGATTCTGGATTACGCCGTGGTGATGTGATACTGCAGATTCAATATCAGGATGTAGAAGATGCAAAACAGTTGAAACAACTGATTGATGCTATTGACTCCGGTCGTCCTGTTGCAATCCTGGTGCAGCGTGGAATTCATCCAATCTACCTAGCGATAAAACTGAATGACTGAGCGTGTTGATCAAGCCAGAATCAGAAATTTTTCAATCATTGCGCATGTAGATCATGGCAAATCGACACTGGCAGATCGGTTTATTCAGCTTTGTGGTGGGCTGTCTGATCGTGAGATGTCGGCTCAGGTTCTGGATTCTATGGATCTGGAGCGAGAGCGCGGCATTACTATTAAAGCTCAAAGTGTTACTTTGCATTTCCAGGCGAACGATGGCAATCGTTATCAGCTGAATTTTATTGATACACCTGGGCATGTCGATTTTTCCTATGAGGTGTCACGGTCGCTTGCAGCTTGTGAGGGTGCATTGCTGGTTGTCGATGCGGCTCAAGGTGTCGAAGCGCAGAGTGTGGCTAATTGCTATACCGCTTTGGAACAAGGTCTTGAAGTGATCCCGGTTCTAAATAAAATTGACCTGCCGTCTGCCGAGCCGGAGCGGGTTAAGTTGGAAATTGAAGATATTATCGGAATTGACGCAAGTCAGGCTTTGGAAATCAGTGCGAAAACAGGCGTTGGTATTTCGGCTGTTCTGGAGCAACTTGTGCAAACTGTTCCAGCTCCTGAAGGAGATCAGAATGCCCCTTTGCAAGCATTAATCATCGATTCCTGGTTTGACAGTTATCTGGGCGTAGTTTCATTGGTGCGCGTAGTCAATGGACAAATAAAACGCAAACAAAAAGTCCGCATTCTCTCAACTGGACGCGATCACCAGGTAGACATTGTTGGTGTGTTTTCGCCGAAACGCACAGAGCAGGAAATTTTGTGTACTGGTGAGGTTGGTTATGTGGTTGCTGGAATTAAAGAAATATTTGGAGCACCTGTTGGTGACACAATCATTGCTACAAATAATGTTGGAACAAAAGCGTTACCTGGGTTTCAGAAATCTCAGCCACGAGTCTTTGCCGGATTATATCCTGTCAGTTCTGATGATTATGAAAAATTACGCGAGGCCTTGCAGAAATTGCGTCTCAATGATGCCTCGCTGGAATATGAACCTGAGACATCAACAGCATTAGGGTTTGGATTTCGCTGTGGTTTTCTGGGAACCCTGCATATGGAAATTATTCAGGAGCGCCTGGAGCGTGAATATAACCTGGATATGATTACCACCGCACCGACAGTGATTTACCAGGCATTAACCACTGGCAACGAAATCGTCAAAGTTGATAATCCGGCAAAACTACCACCTGCAAACAAGATTATTGAGATCCAGGAGCCTATAGTAGAAGCCAATATCCTGGTTCCACAAGATTATGTTGGCAGTATTATCAGCTTATGTGTCGAGAAACGAGGCGTTCAAAAAAATATGCTGTATGTTGGCAGCCAGGTGTCATTGACTTATGAAATGCCTTTAAGCGAGATTGTACTGGATTTTTTTGATCGATTGAAGTCTGTCAGCCGTGGGTATGCATCATTTGATTATGAATTCAAGCGTTTTCAGGAAGCACCGCTAATCAAGCTGGATGTGTTAATTAATGGCGACGCTGTTGATGCATTGTCGATTATCGTGCATCGTGATGATGCTCAGGTACGTGGACGTGATCTGGTCGATAAAATGAAAGAATTGATTCCAAGACAAATGTTTGAAGTGGCGATCCAAGCTGCTATCGGTACAAAAGTAATCGCACGATCAACCGTGAAAGCCTTGCGTAAAAATGTAACAGCCAAGTGTTATGGTGGCGATATCAGTCGTAAGCGCAAGCTTTTAGAAAAACAAAAAGCGGGTAAAAAACGCATGAAACAGGTTGGCAACATCGAGATACCACAAGATGCTTTTTTAGCCGTACTACAGATCAAAAAGAGCTCGGACTAATTGAGGAATCTAACGGCGAGATATTTTCCATGTTGCCGAAATTCCATATTTGTAAACAACAATAAGCGAGATTATCGGTAAGGACATAGTCTATGGATTACGATTTTTCATTTTTTTTAGCAGCATCTACATTTGTTACAGGGCTGGTTTGGCTGCTGTATAGCTTATACCTGAAACGTCACCCAGAAAAACAGGATCAGCCAGATCCTATTATTGTCGAGTATGCGAAATCTTTTTTTCCGGTTATATTAATTGTATTTCTGTTACGATCATTTTTGGTCGAACCGTTCAGGATTCCGTCTGGCTCAATGATGCCGACTTTACTTGTGGGTGATTTTATTCTGGTGAACAAGTTCAAATACGGAATACGCTTGCCAGTTCTTAACCAAAAAATTATTGAGATTGACAAGCCAGAGCGTGGCGATATTGTTGTGTTTCGTTATCCACCTAATCCCCATGTTGACTATATTAAACGTTTAATTGGTGTGCCTGGAGATCGTATTACTTATCGAAACAAACAACTGTATGTTAATGGCAAAGCGGTTCCGCGATCATTTGTTGCAACTTACCAAGGGATTGGTGGCGGTACCAATATGACCGGTTCTCAAAATCATATTGAAGACTTAACCGGCGTCAAGCATCATATTTTACGCGTGCCGCAGCAACCTGGGGTGAATCGCGATTTTGTTGTTCCTGCCAGACATTTCTTCATGATGGGTGATAATCGTGATAATAGTTACGATAGCCGTTTCTGGGGTATGGTTCCTGAGGAGAACCTGGTTGGCAAAGCATTTTTTATCTGGATGAATTTTGACTGGGACACAGCAACAAAATTTGGGTTTAGTCGCGTTGGCACTGTTTTGCAATAAGGAGCGAGGATTTAGTAACTTCTGGAAGTTATTAAATCCTCGCTCCTAAGCTATACTTTAATAATTGTTATTGATACAGGAATTATAAGTATGAAACATTATCGCTTGAAATCTGAAGGACTTACGTTAATCACCATCGTGATTCTTCTGTCAGTGATCGCATTTTTTACACTGTTGGTGCTAAAAATTGGTCCAATTTATTACGATAACAGTTTAGTCAAGAGCTCTATCGCGGGTTTGAAGGCTGAGTCGAGTCTGATGTCTATGAGCAAACGAGAAATCACCAGCAGTCTCGAAAAACGTTTTGATGTGAGTTATGTCAAAGATGTGACAGCAAACGATGTGTTAGTGACCAAACGAGGTAAAGGCTATCTAAAAGTAGTACTAGAGTATGAGGTGGTTGAAAACATTGCTGGCAATCTTGATGTGCTGGTAACCTTCAATGAAGGCTTTGAAGTGGGGGATCGTTGACATTATCACCCCAACAATGTGAACGAGCCCTCCAGAGCTCGTTCAATGATATCAGCTGGCTACGGATGGCTTTAACCCACCGTAGCGCAGGCAGTAAGAATAATGAGCGTTTGGAATTTGTCGGTGATTCAATCCTTAATTTTGTAATCGGCAATGCCTTATACGAGAAATTCCCAAAAGCTGATGAAGGCACTCTAAGCCGTCTACGTGCCGGGCTTGTCAATGAGTCAACATTGGCTGAGCGAGCACGTCATTTAAAGCTGGGTGACTATTTGATACTTGGGTCAGGCGAATTGAAAAGTGGCGGTTTCAATCGTGATTCAATTCTCTCCGATGCGTTGGAAGCAATCATTGGCTCTATTTTCAAAGATCAGGATTTCAGTGTAGCGGAACAATGGATATTGAATTTGTATACTGACTTGCTGAAAGCGACATCAGCAGACCATGTGGTCAAAGACCCAAAAACCAGGCTTCAGGAATATCTTCAGGCAAGAGGACTTGAGGTTCCAAATTATCGTTTGCTTTCAAGTGACGGCTTATCACATAAGCAGGTGTTTCATGTTGAGTGTCGTGTTGACAGTTGCGATGTCGTAAGTAAAGGCAGCGGTTTATCTCGTAAACGCGCAGAACAGCAGGCAGCAGAAAAAATCCTCGATCAACTTAGTAATGGAACACAATAACTTGAATATTCTGACTTGCCTTTTTACTCGCTTTCATTGTTGTTGCAACAGTTACATAGCCTGCTATGCGCCCTATTGCTACGTCTTGAAGGCAAACAAAAATATTGCGCCAGAATGTCCAGGTTATTGTGTTCCATTCCTAACAGCAGAGACCTAAAGTGAAATCCGGTTATGTCGCGTTGATTGGTCGACCGAATGTGGGCAAATCTACATTGCTTAATCACCTGATCGGACAAAAGCTCAGTATTACCTCGCGTCGCCCCCAAACTACTCGCCACCGCATCATTGGCATTAAAACCACAGAGCAGGCGCAAGCTATTTTTGTGGATACGCCAGGCATGCATCGTGCCGAACAAAAAGCGTTGAACCGTCGATTAAATCAGACTGCACAGGCGGCTTTAACCGGTGTTGATGTTGTGGTCTGGCTCAATGATTCGTTGCAATGGCGCGATGACGACGAACTGGTTCTGGAAAAACTTAAACACATTACAATCCCGGTAATCCTGGCAATCAATAAAATTGATTTGGTGAGTGATAAGGAGAGTTGTCTGCCATTCCTGCAGAGCGCATCTGAACGCTACCCTTTTGCAGAACTCATCCCCATTTCAGCATTAAAAACAACCAATGTGGATGCGCTTCTGCAATCAATGATCAACTTATTGCCTGAGGGTGAAATGATTTATCCTGAAGATCAAATCACCGATCGCTCGGAACGTTTCTTCATCTCCGAAATCATTCGCGAGAAGTTGACCCGCAGCCTGTCTAAAGAGTTACCTTATGCGTTAACAATAGAAATTGAAGCCTATGAGGAAGCGGAGAAACTGGTCACGATTGGCGCGGTAATCTGGGTTGAGCGTGAGGGACAAAAGCGCATTGTGATTGGCAATAAAGGTGCAGTTCTGAAAAAAATTGGTGAACGAGCACGTATTGATATTGAGCAAATGCTGGAGAAAAAAGTTTTTCTCCAGCTGTGGGTAAAAGTGAAAAGCGGTTGGTCGGATAACGAGCGTATGATTAACGCGCTTGGCTATCAGGATTAACGTAAGGGTCTGGAAATAAATAAGTCGCCTTTTTTGTATCCTTCAAAGAAAGGGCTTGCGCAATATGAAAAGTTGTTGAGTGCGAGCTGTCTACTCTTATTCAACTTCGATGCTGTTACTGTGTCTGATGTCAGCTAACCAGTCGAATTCGTTGCATCATGCGTTTGTATTACACAGACGAGTTTTTCGTGAAACCAGTCTGATTGTTGAACTGTTCGTGCGCGATATCGGTAGAATTACGGTGGTTGCAAAAGGTGCACAGCGCAAAAAATCACAATTCGCAGGGGTTCTTGAACCGTTTAACCCGATGCGAGTCAATTGGACTGGGCGTTCTGAAATGGGGACACTCACTCTGGCTGAGCGTTGTAGCGAGCCATTGCGATTGTCTTCTCAGACATTATTTTGTGGAATGTATCTGAATGAACTGATTATCAATTTGCTGGAGCGTCATGATCCCCACCCAATACTCTATGACCACTATCAAGCCAGTCTTGGACTGTTGCATGATGGACAACAGCTTGAATCAACATTACGTCAGTTTGAACTCACCTTGCTCGAGGAAATTGGTTACGGTTTACATCTGGAAAATGATGCTTGTAGCGGTAAGCCGGTTGTTGCAGAATTAAGCTATCGCTATCAGTTTGATCAAGGACTGGTTGTCGCTGAGGCCGCTGATAGAGCGACTATCAGCGGATCAACATTAATCGCTCTTGGTCAGGGGCAACTGCACACAATACAACAAAGACGCGAAGCAAAACAGTTATTAAGACAAGTAATCGATCATCATCTTGAAGGAAAGCCCTTGCGTAGTCGTGATCTTTTCAGGACAATTCAGTCATCACAAAATAATCTGGATTGATCATGAATGAAGTACCAATGATTCGCTTGGGAGTTAATATTGACCATGTGGCTACGCTACGGCAAGCCCGCCACACGCCTTACCCTGATCCATTGCAAGCTGCACTGTTGGTTGAACAAGCCGGTGCAGACGGGATTACAGCGCATTTGCGCGAAGATCGCCGCCATATTCAGGATCGGG
>VAPK010691355.1_pt1 | contig 12810 bp, 9 predicted proteins | sample 3395031 | NCBI WGS metagenome assembly VAPK01 (sample SAMN08290443, study PRJNA428436) | hydrothermal vent metagenome | isolation source: Deep-sea hydrothermal vent chimney 1 | place: Pacific Ocean: Juan De Fuca Ridge | reverse complement strand
CAATAAAATATCCATCAACAGTAAAGCTTAGATGTAGGGTAGGTAATTTACCTGTAAAACCAATACTAGCACTTCTTGATTCCTCTTCCTTTAATTGAGGAATTCCTAATAGTTGTGCAGCTCTACTATCATTAGAAAAAGTTCCAACATCAGTAGGGATACCATCAACAAATATGGTTGAAGTACTATTAAAGTTCAATTGGTGAAGAGATGGAGCTCTAAAACCAGTATTAGCAGACGCTCTTAAAGCAAGGTTATCTGTTATTTCAAATCTTGTTGCAAGTTTAAAATTTAGTGTGCTTCCAAAATCATTATAGTTTTCATATCGTAAAGCACCACTTAAAGTAAATCCGTCCGTAATATCAGCTTCTACGTCTAAATAACCTGCAATACTATTACGGGTTTTATTTACAGCATTGTCAGGGTTAAAACCTGGAAATACTTGCGAACCTCCTGGTCTTGCTCTACCAAAAAAGTCGGTTACTTCAATACTTGCAGGATTATTAATATCCCAAACATCACCATTAGTATCATATTTGGCATAAGAAGCCTCTTCTCCTGCAAAAATTTCATATTTTTCCACTCTAAATTCGGCACCAAATGCAATATTTAAGCCAGATAATGCATCTTCGTAAAAATGGCTCATATCAAAATTGGTTGTATTTTGTGTAAATGCAAATCCACCAGCATTAAAATCAGTAGGTGTTGCATATTGCATTGTAGCATTTGACGTGTTTTGAATATTATAATCAAAACTATTGGTTCCCCAAGAATTACTAAAATCTATATTCCAGTCACCAATCATACTTTTAATACCAGCAGCAAAAGATTTATCAACAATAGTTGAATGAATTTCAGGTAAAAAACCATTGATGTATACAGGAGTAAAAGCTCTTTGTTGATATGGTAATCTATAAAAACCTGCAGCATCACCATTTCTAAAACTCATACCTCCAAATGAATAAATACTAGTATTTTCATCAATAGGAATTTCAGCATTATAGAAAAATTTACCACTTCTAAATTTCGATTGACCTACACGCATATTAAAATTATGTCTTTGTTTACCTCTTGCTGCCAATTCAGTATCAGTAGCATCATTATAAAGAGGGTTATAAAATGTAATATTCCCATCATTATCTTTTGTTGTAGGAGTATGTAATTCATCTGAGGAAAATGAATTAACAATATTCCAATCATCTGTAGATAAATAACCATTTGCTAAATTTACAACATCAGCATCTGATAAATTATTGATATCCATACCTTGTGCTAAACCTAACCTTTCAATACCATTATATGAGCTAAATATTTGCCCTTCCCATTCAATCATTCTATTGGTCCTGTTTCTACCATCATACATACCGGTAAAATTTATAAATCCGCCTTTTTCACCTAATGGAATACCAAAATTAAGAGCTATGCCATTTTTTTCTCCATCAGTTCCACCTTGGTTATACCCACCAGATTTACTAGAAAAATATGCTCCAGTGTCTGTACTAACAGTTAATGAAGTGCTTTTTTTCATTACAATATTGATAACCCCTGCAATTGCATCAGATCCATATTGTGCAGCAGCACCATCACGTAAAACCTCAACACGTTCAATAGCTGCAGTTGGAATAGCATTCATGTCTGTACCAACAGAACCTCTACCAAAAGTACCATTCACGTTTACAAGAGAAGAAGTATGTCTTCTTTTACCATTGATCAAAACCAATACCTGATCAGGACCTAAACCTCTTAATGAAGCAGGATCTAAATGATCAGTACCATCAGAAATAGTTTGTGTATTGGATGTAAAAGAAGGAGCAACATAATTTAAAATTTGATTTAAATCTGTTTGAGCTCCTTGCGTTATAAGTTCTTCAATACCAATTACATCTACAGGAACTGTAGTTTCTGTAGCTGTTCTGTTTGGATTACGAGAACCAATTACAACAACTTCATCTAATGCAACACCGGATGTCATTTGTACATTGATAGTTGTACGACCATCCATAGTTACTTCTTGAGTTTCAAATCCTACAAAAGTAAAAAATAAAACATCTCCTTCATTAACTTGTAATGAATATACTCCGTCAAAATCGGAAGAAGTTCCTCCCGTTCCATTTACTATAGATACAGATACACCCGGTAAGGGTTGATTGTCGGCATCAGTTATTTTTCCGCTTACTTGATAACTTTGTGCAAACATCGGTAAGGATAAAAACACAAAAACCAGTAATAAATAATAGTTTGTTTTCATAAATAAAATTTTAATTTTTGAATTAATAATTTGGCAGTATAAGGATATATATTAAAACAAAGAAGAATTAAATGTTAAAAAAATTAGAAATACTCAAATTGAGTATATCTAAATTAGGAATAATTAGTTAAAAACATGATTGTAATAAATTGCACAATAAATAGTTACAAGAGTATCAAATTAATTTTATAATGTTATTTTGAAGTATAACTAATATTAGAAAAATTTTATAATAATCTGTTTATTTAGGATAAAAGGCTCTTTTCATAAAAATAGCATACTTTAGCAAAAGACATTTTTATTGTATTATTTTTTGAATTATTTAGCCCATATATTTCTTTCCAATAATAACAAATCCATTCAAATTGGTAACTTCATTGCCGACTCAGTAAAAGGTCGTCGTTATGAGAACTATCCTGAAAAGATAAAAACCGGAATTTTGTTGCACAGGCAAATCGACTGGTTTACCGATAATAATGATATAGTAAAAAAAAGTAAAAGGCGATTGGATCAAAAATATGGTCATTATAAAGGTATTATTATTGATATTTTTTATGATCATTTTTTGGCGAAAAACTGGAAAGACTATAGTGATATTCCTCTGGAGGAATATTCCCATACTTTTTATGAGGTTTTGCAAAACAATTTTGAGGTACTTCCTGAAAATATAAAAAGGATTACTCCTTATCTTATAGAAGGTGACTGGCTGACCAATTATGCAAAACTGGAAGGAATTAAAAAAGTATTGGCAGGAATGAACAAAAGAACCCATGAAAAATCACAGATGCATCTTGCTATAAAAGATCTTGAAGAAAATTACAAAGATTTGGAACAGGATTTTACTTCTTTTTTCAAAATCTTACGTAACTTTTCAGCCGAAAAATTAATTGAGATAAATAATAAGTAATGAAAAAAATATTTTGGATATTATTTATTGCACTTTCATTGGTGCAATGCAAGCAAGAACAAAAGAAAGTAACTGTAAAACAGAAAATTGAAAAAGGTCTGATTACAGATAAAGCGATGATCGTAAGTGCCCGACAAGAAGCTTCGGCCATTGGAGTTGCTATTTTAAAAAAGGGAGGTACCGCTTTTGATGCAATGATCGCTACAGATCTAGCATTGGTGGTGGCATATCCTTTTGCAGGAAATATTGGAGGTGGTGGATTTATGGTTTACCGTACAAAAGACGGTAAAGTAGGTTCCTTTGATTATCGTGAAAAGGCACCGATGGCTGCTTCGCGTGATATGTATTTAGATAAAGAAGGTAATGTAATACCTGATAAAAGTACGCTCGGTGCTATGGCAATAGGTGTTCCGGGAACGGTAGCAGGACTTTTTAAAATTCATCAAAAGTTTGGAACCTTACCGTTTGCCGAATTGATTCAGCCTGCCATTAATCTGGCAAAAAGAGGAGTGGTTTTTACAAAAAAACAGGCAAGAGGAACCAATCATTACAGAGAGTTGTTTGAAAAAGCCAACAAACGAACTATTTTATTAGATCATGAATGGAAAGAAGGGGATACCATTAAATATCTTAAACTGGCTGCCACATTTGAACGTATTCGTGACAATGGTAGAGATGAGTTCTATAAAGGAAAAACAGCAGATATTTTAGTGGCATATGTTCAAAAATTAGGAGGTGTTATCACCAAAGAAGATCTTGCAAAATATGAAGCTAAAGAGAGAGAACCTGTGGTGTTTCATTATAAAGATACCAGGATCATTTCCATGCCTCCACCTTCCAGTGGTGGTGTTTGCATCGCGCAGATCTTAAAAAGTATTGAACCTTTTGATATTGGACAATACGAGCATAATTCAGTAAAATATATCCAGTTGCTTACCGAAGCAGAAAGAAGGGTCTATGCCGACAGAGCTTATTTTTTAGGAGATCCTGATTTTAATGATATTCCGCTAAAAGAATTAATGTCAAGTGGTTATAACAACAAGAGGATGGAAACATTTAGCTGGGACAAAGCAACCAGTTCTGAGGATGTTTCTCATGGTAATATTGAAATAATTGAAAGTGACCAAACCACGCATTATTCTATTATCGATCAGTTTGGCAATGCCATTGCCGTAACCAATACATTAAATGGAGCCTTTGGTTCTAAAGTGTATGTAGAAGAAGGAGGCTTTTTTCTTAATAATGAAATGGATGATCTAAGTTCAAAGCCCGGAGAGCCTAATATGTTCGGACTTATAGGTGCAGAAGCAAATGCAATAGCACCTCAAAAACGGATGTTAAGTTCTATGACTCCCACCATTGTGGAACAAAATGGTAAATTAAAAATGGTACTTGGTTCCCCTGGAGGTTCTACCATTATTACTTCTGTGTTGCAAAATATTCTCAATGTGATCGAATTTGATATGGGAATGAATGAGTCAGTTACTGTACCAAGATTTCACCACCAGTGGTTACCCGATGAAATAAAATTTGAACCAACTTTTGATACTATTCCATTTGCTGCGTTAAGAAAAAAAGGATATAAAATAGATCAAAGTAATGCAAGAATTTTAGGTAAAGTAGATGCTATTTTGGTCTTACCTGACGGAAGGCTGGAAAGCGGTGCAGATCCAAGAGGAGATGATAGTGCAGTTGGATTTTAACAGGTTATAAAATGATTCTACCACGAATTTAGTGGTGAAATAAAAATAATAAGTTTAAATAATCCTTTTTGTTCTAGAAATAATCTTTAAAACTAAGAACATAATTAGGAGGTTGCTGTCTGCAGTATTAATGAATGAAGTGCCGTAATTGCGCTTATCGAAGCGTAGCAAGATAAAAAGAGGATAGGGCGGAACGTTAATAAAACAGCTTGTAGCTGTTTTTAGTGAACGAGCCAGATGGCGCATTAGCCTTTTTATGAATGGTGCGAAGCAAATACTTTGGACAGCAAAGATTTTTTTTCTTTTTTTATCTAACTGCGAAGCACATCATGAATTCCAAAGCCAATAGAAAATGGATGAATAAAAAAAGAATAAGAAGTAAAAATTGGGCATGCAACATTAAATTAATAATTGAATGGATTAAATGAAAAGAATACATTTGTTTGAGTTTGAAGATCTGCAATGGTTTCCTTCTTTTTTAAGGAACTATATGACTGATTTTTTGCAATTTTTAACCAATAAAAGCAAATTATTTCAACCAATAATTCCAATAATTGAAAAAGGAATAGAACGAAGTGATAAAAATAAAATCATTGATCTAAGCTCTGGTGGTGGGGGAGGTTTGTTATGGATCGGTCAGGAATTACAAAAGAGAAATCCTGATCTAAGTATTGTAATGACAGATCTTTATCCCAATATTCCTGCTTTTACCTATACAAAACAGCAGAATAAGAATTTTGAATATATTGTTGATCCTGTGGATGCAAGGGATATACCAGATATGTTAAAAGGGTTGAGAACTCAGTTTTTGTCTCTACATCATTTCCGACCAGAAGATGCAAAAAAGATCTTACAAAATGCGGTGGATACCAAACAAAATATTGCTATTTTTGAGGGGCAGGAAAGAAGTTTAGCAAGTATTTTTACCATGATATTTTCTCCCATAACGGTATTGTTAGTTACACCTTTTATCAAACCATTTAGTTTGGGAAGAATTGTGTTTACCTATTTGATCCCTTTGGTTCCTATATTAGTTTTGTGGGATGGAGTGGTTTCTTCACTGCGTACCTATTCGGTAAAAGAAATGGAAACATTGGTTGAAGGTTTGGAAAACAAAGATCAGTTTGACTGGGAAATTGACAGGAAAAAATCAGGTCCTGGGATAAATTTATATTTGCTTGGAACATTAAAAAAAATGATTCCACCACGAATTTAGTGGAAAATTAAAAAATAGGTTTAAATACTTTTATCAGAAATAAAAACAATGTTTTAAACTCAGACTATTATCGTGATGTTGCTGGATGCAGTGATAATGAATGGAGTGCCGGAATTGCGTTTACCGAAGAGTATCGGAGGTAAAAAGAGCATGCAGGCATGGGAATGAATGGTGTGAAACAATCACCTCATCCAGTAGAGATTTTTTTGCTTCTTTTTTTATCAAAAAAAAGAATAAGAAGTTAAATTTGGATATGCCACATTAAAACAACAGTAGAAAAGAAATAGAATATGAAAAAAAAAGGAGTACATACCCATTGTATACACACTGGTGAAATAAACGACACACAATTTGGAGGAGCAGTATCTCCTATATTTATGTCGAGTTCTTATCCTTTTATGGATGTAGAAAAAAAAGGTACCCAAGGTATTTTAATACGCCAAATCAGGAAGTAATCGCTAAAAAGATTGCTATTTTAGAACATGCAGAGGCCGGATTACCCTTTGCATCAGGTATTGCAGCTATTAGTACCGCTTTATTTGCCTTTTTAAAAAAAGGTGACCATGTGGTTTTTCAAAATGAAATTTACGGTGGCGCTTATAATTTGGTACAGGAAGAATTTGAAAATTTTGGTATTGATTTTACTTTTACAGAAGGAGTAGGAGTGGAGGATTTTGAAAAGCAAATTAAGAGAAATACCAAAGTGATCTATCTGGAAACGCCATCCAATCCATTGTTAACCATCACAGATGTCAAAGCTGTTGCAGATCTGGCAAAAAACCATAAAATTATTACGATGATTGATAATACTTTTGCTTCCCCAATCAATCAAACGCCTCTGGATCTGGGTATTGATATTTCTATACACAGTGCAACAAAATATCTGGGTGGTCACAGTGATATACTTGCCGGAGCTGTGGCAGGAACGGAAGCGCATATGTACAAAGTATTTAAAAAAGGAATCAATTTTGGTGGAAACATCAGTGATTTTATGTGCTATCTGTTAGAAAGAAGTATCAAGACTTTAGGTGTAAGAGTAGAGAAACACAATGAAAATGCACAAATTATTGCTGATTTCTTACAGGAACATCCTTTTGTTCAAAAAGTATATTATCCCGGTTTAAAAGACCATCCAAATCATGAAATTGCAAAAAAACAAATGCATGGTTATGGGGGAATGCTGTCATTTGAATTACAAGAAAATTTAGATGCAAAAGCATTTCAAAAAGCTTTACAATTGATAAAGGCTTCTATGAGTCTGGCAGGTGTTGAATCTACTATTTTAATGCCAAGTCTTACCTCACATGCTTTGTTATCAGAAAAAGAAAGAAAAAAACAGGGTATTAGTGATCAGTTGTTGCGCTTATCTGTAGGAATTGAAAATGTAGAAGATATTATTTACGATCTGCAGCAGGCATTGCAAAAAGTGAAAAGTTTAAAGTAAAAAGGATCAAGAAAAAAATAGAATTATGAAGCTAGATATTTTGGCCATAGGTGCACATCCGGATGATGTGGAATTGGGTTGTGGGGCAACCATAGCCAAAGAAATTGCTGTAGGAAAAAAAGTTGGAATTTTGGATCTTACTCGTGGAGAATTAGGAACCCGTGGCTCTACTCAGATAAGAGATCAGGAAGCGAAAGCTGCTGCTAAGATTTTAGGAGTAAAGGTAAGAGAAAATCTTGCTTTCGCAGATGGATTTTTTGTCAATGACAAAAAACACCAGCTAAAAGTGATTCAGATGATTCGAAAATACCGACCAGAAATTGTGTTGTGCAATGCTGTTAATGATCGTCATTTAGATCATCCAAAAGGAAGTAAACTGGTTTCAAATGCATGTTTTTTATCGGGTTTACGAAAAATCATAACAACTGAAAATGCTATTGTACAGGAAGCCTGGCGTCCGAAACATGTGTACCATTATATTCAGTGGAAAAATATAGAACCTGATTTTGTGGTAGAAGTAGATGATTTTATCAAAACAAAGGTTGAAGCGGTAAAAGCATATAAATCACAATTTTACGATTCGAAAAGCAAAGAACCGACTTCACCAATTGCCTCCAGAAATTTTTTAGATAGCATTACCTACAGGGCACAGGATCTGGGTAGAATCATTGGAGCGGAATATGCCGAGGGTTTTACAGTGGAAAGGTATATTGCAGTAAATCAGTTAAATGATATAAAATAAATTATCAGTCTTTGGATTTTTCTAATTTCTTTAGCTTACGTTTGATTCTTTTGTTGCTGGAATCTAATTCTAAAGATTTTTTATAATTACTGATTGCCTGAACAGTATCCCCCTTTTTTTTGTAGGCATCGCCTAAACTGTCATAAACATTGGAGCTTTGCGGATATAATGCCACATTGATTTTAAAATAATTGATAGCATTAGTAAAATTATTGTCACGTAATTCCTTATATCCCATTGAATTAAAATGTTTTTCATGGATAGCCGGGTTAAGTGAGTCGGCTTCTTTTAAAAGTAAATAAGCTGATAAAGCTTTGTCATATGCACCTTTTTTTAAATATTCACCCGGGGTCTTTTCGTTATTTTTTATTTTTTTGATAGAATATGCAATAGGAGTATTTTTATTTTTGGGAAGCAAAACTATATAATCCTGTCCGTTGGCCGGGTTGGTCAAGAACTGAATTTTTTCATTCATTTCTTTTACAAAAAAAGTATTATCGTCAATTTTAAGAGGGTGTATGAGATCGGCTCCTCTCCATTTCATATACATTTCATTTTCTTTAAAGTATATTTCGATAACTTCATCAGCATTAAATAAATATCTGCCGGTTGCTTTTTTTATAAATTCAGGACTGTTATTGACGTTAGAACAGTTCAATAATATAGAGAGGGATAAAAAAAGGAAAATATATTTTAGTTTCATTGCTATTAAAAAAGATGATCAGAACTGAAATTTAGTATATCAACAAAAGTAAGTAAAAATAATGTTTAATTAAACTGTGGACTTGTGAAGTTTAATTTTAATAATCCTTCCTTTATTTCTGGGCAAGACATAAAAAGATTCCATAAAAGTCCACTACGATAATTTTCAATCATTACTATAATTGGTCCTTGGTCTATTGCCAGGTAGTTGTTGGAATACCAATTCTTACTTTCATTAAATGCATCATAAAAACCGTATTCTCCCCATAGTTTTCCATCAAAATCATAATAAAAATGTCTTAAAGCTTTCATGGAGAACTCGGGTGTATAGGGGAAAGAAGATAATGCTGCGGTTGGTGCAATAACACCGAGGTCATTGGTTGGACTATGAGCAGAGTATCCAGTGCTATTGTCACTCGCAGTTAGTCCCCAATTGATTTTAGAATATCCTGAAAAATTTTTAGGATTTTGAATACAATATTCTCGGTTGATTAAGGAATGATTCACATTTTGAGTCCAGTAATCAGCATAAGTATCAGATAATCCTTTTGGATTTAATCCAAGAAATGAATAATGGGTAAAAAATAGCGGTCCGCCATAATCAGGTCCAAGTTCTAATTTCCATTTCTGATAATATGTTTTACCATTGATAAAACCATTGCCTGATGCCCAGCCATTATGATAAACGGAAGTATTTATTGTATGAGTTTTTGAAGAAACAGCCAGAATATACGTAATAAGAGCTTCATTATATCCTCTGATCTCGTGATTGATCGTCCACTGATATTCAGGAGACCAATGCCAGATCAGTACGTCCTTATTATTGGTAAACCAATCCCACTCAACATTATTCCATAGGAGATTAATCTTATCTCGAAGAGATTTTTCTTTAGATGAATTTTGATTAAAATACTGACGTGCAGTTAGTAACCCCTGAATTATAAACGAGGTTTCAACAATGTCACCTCCGTTATCTTCCTTAAAAAATGGGTGTACTTTACCTGTATTTCCATTGTACCAGTGCGGGAAAGATCCATGAAACCGGTCGGCGTTTAATAAAAAATCAGTAATCTTATGTAACCTCATCAGTGCATCATTTCTAGAAATAAAATTTCTTTCTACCCCTACCAGAATAGCCATTATTCCAAAGCCACTACCACCTGTAGTAACAATATTACGAGCTTCTCCATTATATGCATCAGGATCAGATCTTTCCAATGCCATTCCACTAATAGGATGAGCAAAATCCCAAAAATAATTAAATGTTTTTTCCTGAACCAAATCCAATAGTTCCTTGTCGGTCATTTGTTTTATTGAAGTAGCCTCATCATCTTGAGCACAAGATATTGTGGTTGCAAATAAAAAAAGAGTTATAAAGATATTTATTTTATTCATTTAGCTAAATGTATAATTTTTTCTTTGTTATCAACTTAAGCTAAGTTAATATTTTATCAAATATAAAGTATGATACTAAAAATCTAAAACAATTTTAATTTTTTTATTTGAAGAAATAAGTAAATAGAGTATATTTGCACCCGCAATTTAGCGCAAGTATGTTTAAGTTGTTAAATGGTGGTTGTAGCTCAGTTGGTTAGAGCGCCGGATTGTGGTTCCGGAGGTCGCCGGTTCGAACCCGGTCTTCCACCCAAAAGTAGAAGCTTCTCATTACGAGGAGCTTTTTTTGTATATAAAAGCAGGGGCTGAATATATCTGTATAGATTGTATTCAGCCCCTGACTAAAAAAATAATTATTAAAGTTTGTATTCCGCAGGAACTTCTCCGGTAAGGGTGTTTAAAAAAGCAACAATTTTTTCTGCTTCTTCGTCTGTTAAGTCAAGATTTAACTGGGCTTTACCCATTATTTTAACGGCTTCTTTTAGATCTTTTACACTTCCATCATGAAAATAAGGATAGGTTTTTTCAATATTTCTTAATGAAGGAGCTTTAAAGATATATTTGTCAGCTTCATTTTTGGTAACCTCAAATTTTCCTCCATCTACTTTTTTACTTTTGGTCAAATCCCAGTAATTTCCAAAAATTCCAAATTTTTGAAACATGTTTCCTCCCAGTGCATTTCCACTGTGGCAGGTAGTACAACCTTTGTCAAAAAATAATTGTAACCCTTCTTTTTCTGTTTTATTCAATGCCTCAGGATTTCCTTTGATAAAATCGTCAAATTTTGAAGGGATGATCAGTTTTCTCTCAAAAGCGCCAATTGCTTTGGTCATATTATCATAAGTGATAGGATTTTTATCTTTTGGATAAGCTTCGGCAAACATTTTCTTGTATTTTTCTTCTTTTGACAGGCGTTGTTCTACTTCTTTTTTGCTTGCCATTCCCATTTCTACAGGATTTAATACCGGACCACCTGCTTGTGCTTCTACATCAGGTTCTCTGCCATCCCAAAATTGAGCAATATGTAAAGCAGCATTTAAGGTTGTTGGAGAATTTCTTGTGCCCAAAGTTCCTTTTCCATCTCCTGGCGAAGTTGGTAAATTATCTACACCATAAGTATCGAGATTATGGCAAGTGTTACAGCTTTGTGTTTTGTTTTTAGATAAGATTGTATCAAAATACAATGCTTTACCCAATGCAACTTTTTCCTTGGTTACCGGATTTTTTTCATTGATTGCAAGGGCTGGTAATTCACCAAAAAATGTTTTTGATTTGGTTTGTAAAGCAGTATATTCAGGTGTTTTATCCTGTTTTTTTTCAGGTGTATCTGCTTTCTTTTGATTACAGGAACTCAGTATTGACGTAGCAATTAATAGTATCCAAATTTTCTTCATAATTTCTTGTTTTAAATTTTAAAAATAAAGCTAAAGATAATAATATTTAGACACCTTATTGTTACCTAAGTATCTAAATAATTTTGCTTTTTATTTGTCTGATTATTCACCTGTAGCCAGACTTTATTCTTATTTTTTCTGCACCTGAAAAGTCTTATTTTGTTCACTTTTATTGGACGAATTAAAATATTTTTAAAGATATTTCTTCTCTTTCTTTTTTAAGTAATTGAATGATAAGTACTTCTTTTTATTCAAGAATGGTTTGTTACGCATTTATTTTAGTGTTAATAAATAGTGAAATGACAATCCTGTTTTCTTATCTTAGGATACTTTATTTGATCAGCAACTGCATTCTAAATTTGTACTTAATTTAAGTTCATATTACTCTTGTTTTTACTACATTTGCCGAACATTTCAAAAATCGAATATCCTGTCTGGTTACTGTTGTTAATCAGATAGTTAAAAAATCAAAAATGGAAGAAAAAAAATTCGATCTAAATTCACTTATTGGATTTGGATTACTGTTCTTAATAATGCTGTGGTATTTTTACAATAACCAGCCAACTCCTGAAGAAATTGCCAAACAAAAAACAGAGCAAATTCAGGATTCAATTCAAAAGGCAGCAGCGCAATCAACTCCACAAAACAATACTGTAGAAAAAGCTATTCCAAATGTTGTGGTGAATCCATCTGATTCACTTTCTGTAGTGCAGGCCCAGAATAAATTAGGTGTATTTGCCTACAGTGCAGGTTTGCCTTCCGCGAAAGCGAATGAAACAGTTATTGAAAATGAACTGGTAAGAATTAAAGTGTCTAATTTAGGTGGACAGATCACAGAGGTTTTACTTAAAAAATTTGATACCTATAACAAAGAGCCTTTGTATTTAATTAAGGATCAAAATGCTTCTTTCAATATATCTTTTTCTACCCAGGACAATAGAAATTTACAAACCAAAGATCTTTATTTTGAGCCATCTATATCAAAAAATGGTGATAATCAGGTGCTTTCAATGAAATTAAAAGTTTCGGCTGATAAGTATTTAGAATATCGTTATGAAT
>VAPK010421161.1_pt1 | contig 12812 bp, 9 predicted proteins | sample 3395031 | NCBI WGS metagenome assembly VAPK01 (sample SAMN08290443, study PRJNA428436) | hydrothermal vent metagenome | isolation source: Deep-sea hydrothermal vent chimney 1 | place: Pacific Ocean: Juan De Fuca Ridge | reverse complement strand
GGTAAAATTCCGGCCTCCAAACAAGGGCCGTTAGCTCAGTTGGTAGAGCAGTGGACTTTTAATCCATTGGTCCCGCGTTCGAGTCGCGGACGGCCCACCATACATATCAAAGCCTGTCAGAAATGACAGGCTTTTTTATTTCCACCTCATAAAATCCCTTCATTATTTTATTACTCAGGTTCACGAGATATTCATCAGCTCATAGATCTACCTCCCATTACTAATCCTGTTCTAGTAACGGTCAGCCTACGGTTCCCTAAAGAGGTTATATACCTAATTTCAGTACTGTCATATCATCAGATCACGAATCAAATTTCCCTAAGAGGCATTTAATACTGGAGTTGAGAATCATCAAATAGAAGGGTTGTAGTACAAATTTATAATCCTGAAAAAATGTTGTCAGATTGTCTTAAATATCGAAATAAACCGGGGGTGGTTCTAGAATCCCTTAAACTTTATAAATTACAAAAGTCATACAGCTTAGATATGTTATTCAAGTACGCTAGAATATGTCGTGTTGAAAAAGTTAAATTATTAGCTAAATAATCAGGCATGAGGCAAAGGATGTTAGTGCTATAATGCAAGGACGGCGAATTAATCTTCATAGAAAATGATGATTGCTATATTGATGATTTGGTTAAAAGTTTGTTCTAGTATTTATCAACTTAATTATTAAATCTACTCAGAGGGATAGGGAATGAAAATAGTTATAAGCTTATTATTAATGTTATGTATGTCAGAATTATATGCGAACCAATATGTCTATTTTATGCGTATACCTTCAACAGCAACAACTTCTGAAGCTCTTATTGCAGTAAAAAAAGCGGCGTTAAAACGAAGGTGGAGTGTTACAAAACAAGACAAAGAAACGTTACAAATAAAATTAAATCATAGTGACTATAAAGCAGTATTAAAATTCATTGTTTCTGGTAGGAAGTTACTTTATCTGGATTCTAGTACTTATTTGACTGAGAATATTGATGAAGTCGATGAAGATGGTGAATGGAAAGAAAAAGCAGCTCCAGTTAAATGGATTAGATATATAAAGAATGATGCACGTAGATTATTAGAGCAAATGACTTTGTATAGGACTGAGGATACAGAAATTCACTCTAAAGAAGATACGGAAAGTAAGTTGGAAGGATTGAAAAAATTGTTCACGAGAAAACTTATAACAGAGTCGGAATACAACGCTAAAAGAAAGCAAATTTTATCTGAGTACTGAGGCTATGTGGTATGGGGGTGAGCCCAAATTGGGCACACCCTTAGAATTAATAATCTAATATGCTATATCTAGCCCGTTGATACTTCAATAAAATCAGTGACATACAGGGTGTATTGATTCTCAAGGTGACTTTTAATTCATTGCTTCCATGTTCGAGTCGCGTTTTAGTCCGACCAACAAATTCTATAAATACCAATTAGATTTTATGCAGATCAGCCTCTCCTATAATTTGTTTTTCATCTGACATCTGGAATACGATGAATTGATGCTAAACTAATCTTGCTATGTATATTTTAATTATCGAAGATAACCCGGATCTTGTTGAAAATCTTAGTGAGTTTTTTGAAGAGCGTAACGATGTCGTTGACATTGCTTATAATGGGCTCAATGGCTTAAGTTTTGCTCTGGAAAATAGCTACGATGTCATTATTCTGGATTTAATGTTACCGGCTATGGATGGGCTGGAAGTGTGTGAACGGCTTCGTAAGGAAGGCCGAACTACGCCAGTATTGATGTTGACGGCACGCGATACTCTTAATAATAAACTGGAAGGTTTTAATCATGGTGCAGATGATTATCTGGTAAAACCTTTTGACTTGCCCGAGCTGGGAGCGCGCATAAAAGCACTTGCAAGACGTGGTGGTAATAAAATGGTGCAGTCTGTTCTGGTGGTTGCTGATTTGGCGTTTGATCCTGGCAGATTACGCATTACTCGTGGCGGTCACCGCATCGATTTGCCACCGATTCCGATAAAAATTCTAGGTTTACTTATGCAGCGTTCACCAGATGTGGTGAGTCGTGAAGAAATAGAACGTGAAATATGGGGAGACTGCCTCCCTGACAGTGATACATTGCGGGCTCATGTGCATGTGATGCGAGCTGCAATTGATCGTGATTTTGATATCTCCCTTGTTCATACTATTCGTGGCATGGGTTACCAGATTGCATTATCCGATGACCGCTAACTGGAGTTTAAAAAACCGACTTAGCATCACTCTTGCAATTTTTGGTGGTCTAGTCAGCTTGGTCTTGGCAACAATTATCTATGTTGCATCTCATGATCTTGAGGCCCGTTTGATAGATGACACACTGACGGCTGAGCTTGATGATTATGTAGAAAGGCATCAACGTAATCCTCAATCTATACCGGAAAAAACAGCAACTATCCAGGCCTATGTCGTTACTTCGCAAATAGATACTAAACATATTCCTGAAGCGATTATTAACCTTAAGCCAGAGCAACACCATGTTATTTTAGATGGCGTTAGTTATCGTGCCTCAATGCGTACTGTTGCCGATCAACGTTATATCGTTTTATATAACACCAGCACATTGCAGCAGCGTGAAACAGGATTTCTGATCTTGTTATCAGTCAGTGTATTACTGGTGACACTGATTTCAGCATTTGCGGGGCGCTTGTTAGCTGCTCGCGTGATCGCGCCAGTGAATGAACTTGCGTTACGTATCTCTGAGCTTGATCCTGAAGATGAACATACTCCTTTAGCTGAAGAGTTTCCCTGGATTGAAGTGCGGCGACTAGCAGAAGATTTTGACATTTATCTGCAGCGTTTACATGATTTTATTGAGCGTGAAAGATTGTTCACAGGTGATGTCAGTCATGAGTTACGCACACCACTTGCGGTTATATCGGGTGCGACGGATTTGATGTTAGCGGATGAGAAGCTTGATGAACGTCACAGAAAGCGGGTTGTGCGCATTGCCCGGGCAGAGAAAGAAATGGGTGAAATAACAGCTGCGCTTCTGGCTCTTGCCAGAGAGCAAGGCGATGCCAGCAATCATTCAACAGAATGTGACGTTGAATCTATTGCACGTGAACTTATATCACGATATCAGGAAATATTTAAACATAAAGCCATTACGGTGAAGTTACATGTGAACAAGCCTTTGCGAGTAAGAGCCGAACAAGCTATTCTTTCAATGGTACTGGGTAACCTGTTACGTAATGCGTTTAGTTTTACCGAGCAAGGTGAAATTGTGGTAAGTATTGATGAGCATTCGATCCGAGTGGATGATAACGGACCAGGGTTGGGTGAATATCAGCCAGAAGAATTATTTCAACCCTATGTTCGAGGTGACCATGTAAGCAGTGGAGCTGGACTTGGGTTATCGCTAGTGTGGCGGTTATGTAAACGTATCGGTTGGAAGATTGAACTGCATGAGCGTAGTGAAGGCGGTACCCAAGCTCAACTTTGGTTGGGATAAGTTTAAATTATCGTATTAACGCTCCCTTAACATTCTCTTAGCATTCCCTATATGTGTCGTACTGTAAGCTGAAGTATGAAATCTAATACTCATCTCGCAGGTAATATTATGACAACGAATACCCTGAACCCTTTGCAGGCAAGGCTTTCTACTGCACGTCTTACTCCAATTAAAATAATCGCATCCTTGTTAGTGTTATCGTATGGCATATTTAATTTTAGTGCTCATTACTGGATTCTTCTTGCTCTTCTTGTTGTTGCCATTCTTGCTATTTCAGACCGCATATCTCGCTTAACGGCTAGCCACAAAACGAATAAATCAAACCAACAGCGTGTCATAAATACTGATGGCGGTTCTTTTAGCAAGCTCGAACAAAGTCGAGTGGCACGTAATGCATCTCCGGTTGTTCTGGATGGTGGTATTTATAATCGTAAACATTAGGAGTTAAAGCTATTTTGATCAAAGTTTTACAGAGGCAATTAGCTTCATTCGCGCACTTTTCATTTATCAACTTTTCATTGTTACGCTTTTTTCCCTTTTTACAATGGCTGCCTCTGGTTAACAAGCAATCTTTACAAAAAGATTTTATGGCTGGCGTGACAGGTGCCGTTGTGGTTTTGCCACAAGGCGTTGCATTTGCCACCATTGCAGGTTTACCACCACAATATGGTTTATATACTGCGATGATAACACCAATCATTGCAGCCTTGTTTGGTTCTTCACGACATCTGGTATCGGGACCAACCACGGCGATTTCTATTGTGGTTTTTTCTTCTATTAGCCAGTACGCCACTCCGGGTTCACCGGAGTTTATTCAACTCGCATTAACGCTAACATTTCTTGCCGGGGTTTATCAGTTTGCCTTCGGTGTGGCACGCTTAGGTGTTTTGGTTAACTTTGTTTCGCATACGGTCGTTATTGCCTTTACAGCAGCGGCGGCTATTCTTATTGCAACAAGTCAGGTTAAGCATGTACTTGGTCTTGAACTGGAGCGTGGGCATTCATTTGCACATACCTGGTATGAAGTATTTAACAATATCGGAAATGCAAACCTGTATGTTTTTATTATCGCAGTGGCAACGTTGGCTGTCGCATTATTTGGTCGAAAATTATCAAAACGTGTTCCGCATTTATTATTAGGTTTGGTAGTGGGCTCATTTCTTGCGCTTGGCTTAGGTGCCGATATACATCAGATTAAACTGGTAGGTGAGATTCCTTCACAGCTTCCACCGTTATCGACTCCAACTTTTAGTATGGAAACAATTCGTATGCTTGCCCCGCAGGCTTTTGCTGTCGCTTTATTAGGTCTAATTGAAGCAGTATCTATTGCGCGTTCAGTGGCCACCCGATCTCATCAACATATTGATGGCAACCAGGAATTTATTGGTCAGGGTATGTCAAATATCATTAGTAGTTTCTTTTCCAGTTATGCGGGTTCCGGTTCATTTACACGTTCAGGTATTAATTATGATAGTGGTGCACAAACACCTGTTTCCGCTATTTTTGCGGCTGTCATTTTGATGGCGATTGTATTGATGATTGCACCGTTAACGGCCTACTTACCTGTGGCGGCAATGGGCGGAGTTATTTTATTGGTTGCCTATAACCTCATCGACTTTCACCATATTAAAGAAATATTTAAAACGAATCGAACCGAGACATCGATCTTTTTAGTGACCTTCTTTTCCACACTATTTCTGGAACTTGAATTTGCGATATATACTGGCGTGTTATTGTCTTTGGTTTTATTTTTAGCAAAAACATCCAAACCTCAAATCACTATGCTCGCACCTGATGCTTCAGAAGAACGTCGCCCACTTATCAATATTGATACAAAGCCATTAGACGAATGCTCTCAAATTAAAATTCTCAGAATAGATCGATCAATTTATTTTGGTTCAGTTAGTTATTTACAAAGCAGATTACAGGCCGTGGAAAGTAAAACTGGAATAAAAAACATTCTGTTGGTGGCTTCTCGAATTAATTATATCGATATGGCGGGCGCAGAGATGTTAACGCTTGAAGCTTTACGCCTGCAATCAATGGGGGGAGGGCTTTATATTTGTGGTTTAAAAGCTGAAATCTGGCAGTTTCTGGCTGAAGGTGGTTTCCTGAGAAAAATAGGTACCCAATATTTCTTTGCTGATAAAAGTAGTGCTATTAAATTTCTCAATCACGGATTAGATGAAAAAATTTGCGATCAATGTCAGCATCACGTATTTAAGGAATGTCAAAAACAAGTTTTACCGGTAGAAAAAGTTGTCGGTTTTAATTAATTTGAGGTTATCCATCCGAATAAAGGGTACTACGAGCCTGGCATATGAAATTTATTTAAGCGCTTGCAAGTAAAGTCAGTCCTACGAAGTACGTAAACCTTTCATTTATCCGCTTCTATAATCCGTGCTGCATGATTTAAAGCTGATGGACGATTTGAATGAATATACTCTTCATTTACTAGTTTTAAGATGTTCTGTCTTGTGAGGAAAATTTTAACCTTTGGCCGCATTCCAACCAGTATTGCTTTACGGCTGGTTGAATCAAGTGTGTTACAAATCATGTCATTCAATGCCATAGCTGCGGTAAAGTCGACTACCGGTACGCCGCTTAAATCCAGCACCAGCACTTTGTAGTCGTTGAACCTGGATAGTCGTCGTACCATGCCTTTTGCGGCACCAAAACTTAACGGGCCTTCCATATGGTAGAGAAGGATCTGACCTTGTGCATTTTCCATGATGGCTTTTTCATCTTCGTGTAACGGAAATTCTTTAGTCGGCAGGTTAATGGTGGTGGTGCTTTCCATTTGTAAGTCTGACATACGCTTCATGAAGACCATGGATGCCATGACCATCCCTGTTGCTACGGCGATAATGAGATCGATAAATACCGTCATTAGCAGCACGGTTAACATCATCGCAATGCCGGCCTTAGGCGCTGTTCCCAGCCGTTTAAGGTAATCCCAGTCAATGATGTCAGTACCCACTTTCACCAGGATGCCCGCTAATACGGCTTTAGGTATGGTTGAGGCAAGTTCGTCAGCACCTAATACAATAATAAGCAAAATCACGGCATGCAAAGCACCTGAAATTGGAGTCAGACCACCAGCCTTAACATTTACAACCGTGCGCATGGTGGCACCGGCTCCTGGCAAACCACCAAATAAACCGGAGATGGTATTGCCGATTCCTTGTCCAATAAGTTCCCGGTCAGACTTGTGATAAGTACGAGTGACGTTATCGGCCACAAGAGATGTGAGTAATGAATCAATTGAACCAAGGGCTGCCAGGATAAGAGCTGACTTAATCATGTCAGGTAAATATTGCAGTATGATGGTGGGTAATTGCGGGTGAGGGAAGCCTGTAGGAATATCCCCAAGAATAGGACTGCCACTGTCTTTGTAAATAAGCGTGTAAGCAAGCGTGCCGGCAACCAGGGCAAGTAGCGGGGAAGGCACCATTTTATTTAATTTAGGAATAAATTTGGGCACCCCATAAACAATAACCAGCGCAATTAAGGCAAGCATGAGCGATGCATTGTGAATGTCAGCAAAGAAAGTTGGCATCATTTGCACAGCTTCAATGGGTTTTGCCGATGTTGCATGGCCGAGCAGGGGACCAATTTGAATCAGAATAATAATAACGCCAATGCCACTCATAAAACCGGAAACAACAGGGTGAGGAACAAACTCAATAAATTTACCGATGCGTAAGAAGCCAAAAAGTATTTGGAACAAACCACCCATCATGACAACGGTAAAGGCCAGGGCTGCTCCTGAAGCAGGGTCATCAGGAAACAGGGCGGTATATTGAGTGAAAATGAGAGCCATAACCACAGTCATAGGACCGGTTGGGCCAGAAACCTGGGCAGGAGTACCACCAAAAATGGCAGCAAAAAAACCAACAAAAATTGCGCCGTAGATACCCGCGATAGGGCCGGCACCGGAAGCAACCCCCATTGCTAGCGCGAGAGGTAAAGCAACTACTGCGGCGGTTAATCCACCGTAAATATCACCGCGTACGTTATTGAAGTGTAGGCCGTTTACAAAACTCATTAATTAAGATCCTTTTTATATTTTTATAATCTTATTTTGTTCTGTCATTGTACTTAATGAACCGTAAAACGTTTTACCTCAGAACTGCCTGCGGCAGATCATCAGGCACTACTTCGCGTTGCTTAGGTCGCGTCAGTATTACCTTAACCTGCTCCGCGGTAATCTCAAGACGATTTGTTCTTTATTACTTCGCTCGAAAAGACAGGTTGTACTGAAATCATAACAATATCAGCATGTTAAATGAACCATTATCGATAAATTACAAATAATAAAAATATTCAAGTTATTGATTTGATAAAGTTGTAGGTCAGCCTTCAGGCTGAATAAAGCAAGCTCGTTGTTTGAACGGCTAATAAACTATCTTGTGTGAAAATGGTTTTGATTTTTTATTTAAGTGTAGCATCGGGCTGATACCCTCTTACATATTTCTGAAAGAGGGGCACTATGCTCTCGACCTGTAAAAAGATAAGAGCAATATTGTTATTCGGGTAGCAAAAAAAAACGGGCTATTACTTTACGCAAGAGCCCGTTTTAATTTAATGTTTCAGTAGTGGATCAAAGCATATTTTGTAACCACATGTGAACTAATATACTCAGCGCATAACCTAAGCCAATGGCCCAGGTCCACTTAAGATGAGCAAAGAAAGTATAGATACCGCGAGCTTGTCCCATTAGAGCAACACCTGCTGCTGAACCAACAGATAGTAAACTACCACCAACGCCAGCTGTTAAGGTCACTAATAACCATTGTCCATCTGCCATATTTGGGTTCATGGTCAGTACTGCAAACATAACAGGAATGTTATCGACGATGGATGAAAGTAAACCAACCGCAATATTTGCTGAGGTTGGGCCCCATTGGGTATACATCACATCAGAAGCTAATGCGAGGTAACCAAGAAAACCTAAACCACCTACGGCAACAACTACACCGTAGAAGAACAATAAAGTATCCCACTCGGCACGCGCAATTTTATTGAACACATCAAAAGGTACAACCGCCCCCACAGTTTCATGATTTCCGTTACTGTTTATTTCTTTGGGGATATCGATGTGATGAGTTTTTTTCAGGTAATAACCAAAGAACTGCAAATAGGCTAAACCAGTCAACATACCAATCACGGGAGGCAAGTGCAGGAAGTTATGGTAACTAACAGCTGTGATGATAGTTAACAAAAATAACCCAACAATGACTAATGCACCACGTTTCATTTCAGTCAATTCATTTACTGCTGTCGGTTTTTCATTCGGTATCGCAAAATGCATAATTGCTGCGGGTACAGTAAAGTTAACAACTGCTGGAATAAATAAAGCAAAGAATTGATCAAACTGTAAAATGCCTTTTTGCCAAACCATTAATGTGGTGATGTCACCAAATGGGCTGAAGGCACCACCGGCATTTGCAGCTACAACAATATTAATGAGTGCAAGTACAACAAATTTTTGATTATCTCCACCAACAGCCATAACAACGGCAGCCATCAATAATGCAGTAGTTAAGTTATCCGCTACAGGAGAAATAAAGAAGGCAAGCGTACCGGTTATCCAGAACAGTGAACGGAAACCAAAGCCTTTATTAATTAACCATGCACGTAAAGCATCAAATACTTTGCGTTCTGCCATGGCGTTAATGTAAGTCATCGCCACTAATAAGAATAACATCAGTTCAGCGTATTCTAATAAATTATGGCGTACGGCTGCTTCTGCAGCATGGTTCATACCATGGCTTACATAAACGTAACCAATTAACGCCCAGATAATACCGGCAGCTAAAATAACAGGCTTGGATTTACGTAAGTGTGTAAATTCTTCTGCCATGACAAACAAGTAAGCAATGACAAAAATAGCTAATGCAGCATAACCAACCGGATGACTGGTTAGATCAAGTTTTTCTGTTGCAGATGAAGCAAATGTTAAACCCGGTACTAAAAGCATGGTCAATGCAGTAAGGATTTTATTCACGAAATATTTCCCCTTTAAAATAAAAACGGGGTGACATCCCGCTCATTTTTTAAATACAAAAACGGGGTAACATCCCGCTCAGATTTGTTTTAGATAAAAAACGGGGCAAATTAATTCGCCCCGTTCGTTGCTTATTATTTATAACTTAAAAAACAATATTTAACATGGTTAGTGACACAATCAGGAACAGGATAGTCATTATGCCACCTGCTCTTAAGAAGTCAGGAACACGATAACCTCCTGGACCCATAATCAAAGCATTAACCTGATGCGTTGGGATCAGGAATGAGTTTGAAGTTGCAATCGCAACTGTCAAAGCAAATACGGCTGGATCAGCGCCTGCACCTATAGCGATGTTAACGGCAAGCGGTACAAGTAAAACGGTTGCACCAACGTTAGACATCACAAGGGTGAAGAATGTAGCAAGTACCGCAATAACAGCTTGTAAAACCCATGTAGGTACATCACCCATAAAGTTTAACGTTGCATCCGCAATCCATGCAGCAGTACCTGAACTTTCAACCGCAAAACCTAATGGAATTAAACTGGCGAGTAAGAATACTGTTTTCCAACTTACTGCTTCATACGCTTCATCCATGCTTAGAACACCACTTAAGACCATACCCATTGCACCAACGAGCAGCGAAATAGATAAACGCAAGTCAGAGAAAAGCACCAGACTTAATGCAATAGCAAAGAAGAATAAAGCAAAGCCTAATTTTTCAGGACGTGCTTCTTCATGAGGGTATTCAGTCGTAACGACAACAAAGTTTTTTGTATCTTTCGACAGTCGATCAAGAGCATCCCAGGTAATGTGAGCAACCAGTGTATCGCCGGCTTGCAATGCCAGATCACGGACACCATCACCTTCACGAATAGTCTCGCCACCACGAAGAATAGCAAGTAATGATAAACCGTAGGTTTTGCGCATCCAGACATCACGGGCACTTTTACCGATAAGTGATGAGCTTGGAGGAATAACGATTTCAGCAATACCCGCTTTAGCTGATGATAATGCTTCTGTAAAACTGACAAGTTGTTTACGGGTTTTTAGACTAAAGTGGTTAACAAAACCCTGGATAGCGTAAGGCGAGCCAATGATACCTAATACCGTTCCGGGTTCAATTGCAGTGTTACGTGCAACGCCACCAGCTCCGATACGTAAATCATCAGTACCTCGACGCAAAGCAATAATTCGAATTTTATATTTATGCTCTACATCTTCAAGGATGTGACCGGTCAGATCACTTTCACTCGGCACAATAATTTCATTTAAGTCGTAATCCAGGTTATAAAGTTCCTTGAAATAATCCATTGCACTTGCAGGTGTGCTTGTTTCTGATTTATTTTTCGGTAAAACAAACCGACCTGCAATAACAAAATATAAAATACCCGTAGCAACCAAAACAAGACCGATAGGTGTTACAGAGAAAATACTAAAAGTTTCCATTTGCTTGTCAGCAGGTAAAGCACTGTTTGACGTGAGAAGTAAATCATTCAATAAAATGAGAGGGCTGGAACCAACCATAGTAACCGTACCACCTAAAATTGCAGTAAAGCCCATTGGCATAAGTAAACGTGACATTGGCAGTCCGGTGCGAGACGAAATGCGACTAACAACGGGTAGAAATAATGCTGCAGCGCCTACATTTTGCATAAAGCTTGAAATAATACCCACTGTACCTGAAACAATAGGAATAATACGTTGCTCAGTATTTCCTCCAACTTTGAGAATAAAACTCGCAACTTTGGTCATTAAACCTGTTTTATCTAAACCGGAACCTATAATCATGATCGCAACAATCGACATTACCGCGTTACCGGCAAAACCATTAAATAAGTTTTTTGGCTCAACCAGGGGAGCAGATAACCCCATGTAGGAGAAGAGCAGGCCGGTTAAACCTAATACAACCATCACCGTGACAGCGGCAACATCAACTTCAACAATCTCAAAGGCGAAGAGAAAAATGGTAAATAATAAAATTGCGCTCACCCACGCAATTTCTATGGATGGAACAATACTACTTAGATACAAGCCGAGCAGAATAAAAATAACCGCGGCAATAATATTTTTATTATTTAATTTATTATTAGTAGACAAAAGAGCTCTCCGCAATGAATTATAAATTACAAAAAATGTTTGTCCGCAAAAATGATCAGAAAGCAAAAAGAAGTGATTTACTTAGAAACAGGCGGAAATTAACTCAAAATTATATACTTAATTGCAATGTTTAGATAGATAGGGCAATGCTTTGAAAGAATAATATTACTTATGAATCAATAAGATATATGTCAACGTAAGGTTAAGGTTCATCATGATAATACAGCTAAGGGAGTAAATTTTAATGCAGTAGTAGGTTTAATGTTATTAATTCGGCAAACAAAACTATCATTTCTATTTGTGAGAGCTATTATGGCCAGGCAAAAAAAAGCCCGACTTACGCCGGGCTTCTTTTTGAATCAAACTAAATAGTCTTACTGGCGAACAGATGGACCATTAATTTTGATACCGTTACTCATGTAAGTATGGAAATACTCAAGAGCAACGTATAGTGAATGTTGCTTACCTTTAGCTTTCAAAGGTTTTGCACGTACTTGCTTGTTACAACCCATGTAACGACGCTGAAGCGTACCAAATCCATCAAACGGACCAGATTTACCTTTTTTCTTGGCAGTTTTCTTGGCCCATTTACGACGCCATGCCGGGAAGTGAGATGTTTGACCTAAAGCAGTACCCATTAAGTTACCACGAATCATCATACCCTGGTTGTAAATGTGACAATCTGCACAAGAGAAGTTCAATTGACCGCGTTTAGCATAAAAATATGATTTACCGCGATTATAGATAGCTATTGATTTCTTGCTAGGATCAATTTTAACGTTGATCTTTTTGCCGTTTGAAGTGCTTGTCATATAAGCCGCGATAGCTGCGAACTTACCTTTACCATACTTCAGTTTTTCTTTTTTGGTATTGACGCCGTTCTTCTTCAGACAAGCCATAAGCTCAGCTTCTAAAGTGCGAACTTTACCTGATTTTCTGTCGAAGTAAGGATAGTTTTGGCGAATGCCTATACCACCTTTTTTGAAGCATTTAGCTACGCCATATTTTTTGAACATGGCTTTACCCAAATCAACACCTTCTTCATACGGAGGGAATTCTTCGATGTTTTCCCATTCTGCACGACGATTTTCATCTAACGCGTAGATTCCGTTTCCAAAGTCTTGAAATTTTACTCCGGGGTTCATTTTGATGTAGAAATTTTGAAACTTCTTCAAATCACTTTTTGGAGAAGCACCAGCTATCATTGGTGTAACACCGATGATAAAAGCTGTAGCTGCGATTATAATTTTTTT
>VAPK010767155.1_pt1 | contig 12814 bp, 9 predicted proteins | sample 3395031 | NCBI WGS metagenome assembly VAPK01 (sample SAMN08290443, study PRJNA428436) | hydrothermal vent metagenome | isolation source: Deep-sea hydrothermal vent chimney 1 | place: Pacific Ocean: Juan De Fuca Ridge | reverse complement strand
TGGTATTTCAGGCGTTCGCGCTCTTGTACATGGACACTGGGGTAAGTCTGATCTACTATGTGCTTGACATCCTGTCAGTCAAGATGGTATCTCACCACCAATCTACACAGACAACTTGGTATCACCTTAAAATCATGCGTTTTTTGTAAGCTATTGTTTTTAAAGTCCTGAGATCAGGTGTTCTGACCTTGCTGCGCCAAGTCCTTCTCGATGCTGCATTTTTTGACCTTGAGCGAGATGTGGCTTTTCGACGAATTAACGATGGTCCTGCTTTGTTGTTACAAGAAGTTGACAGGCCAATAGTTTTTGATGAGGGGCAGCTTTCGCCTGATCTGTTTCGTGTTTTGCAGATCGCTGTTGATCAGCAGCGTAATTGACCTGGACAGTTTTTGATCAGCGCTTCGTGCTCGTCACAATTGCTTGATCAAATCAGTGGATCGCTAGCCCACATTTCTCACCAGCCTGATGAGCTCTCGCTAGGAGGCTGTCCGAGGATAGAAGCAGTGGGGAGGGAAACCGGTTTTGAGTCCATTGTTTCGATTAAATGAGGCGAATACTTGCTGAATTTAACGAATTTAATTGGAAAAATGGACCAGAATCCGCTTTTCCGTAGTAGGGTTTCTGCTTTCGGACAGCCTCCTGGCTATTTGAATCCACAAGAAAATTATATTTACGATCAATAAAACCACGCCCTCAGGCGTGGTCAGAGTTCAATGGCTTTGCCAGTTGAACAACCCAGATGTTGCGCTTAAATTGAGTTGTTTCCCACAACATTATAAAAGAGCAAATAAATGAGTCGATTGAAAGTTATCGCATGCCCATTGGCACTGCCAATATCATATAATTTGGGTTTAAGTATCGGTATCATCAGTGTATCAGCTACCTGCGATCTATTTGTAAGCATCATCAGTACATTCAGTTCTTCGCATCAATCCTGTAATCTGTATCTATGAAGTTACCAATTCAACTATACACTGTTGACCAGGTTCGAGCTATGGATCGCTATGCTATTGATGTTATTGGCATTGCGGGCATTGAACTGATGACCCGGGCGGGACAATGCGCTTTCAATCTGTTGACTCACGTCTGGCCTGAGGCACAGTGTATTAACGTGTTCTGTGGTGCTGGAAATAATGGTGGTGATGGTTATGTGATCGCCCGATTAGCGCTGCAACATGGGTTGAGTGTCAATCTGGTGGCATTGGCAGCGATTGATCGTTTGCAAGGGGATGCCTTAACTGCCGCCCGGCACTATTTGCAAGCGGGTGGAGCGATCACGTCATTTGATGCGCTAAACTGGCCGGATTGTGATGTTGTGGTTGATAGTTTGTTAGGTACGGGACTGGATCGGGAGGTCGGCGGTAACTATAAACCAGTCATAGAGACGATCAATGACAATCAATTGCCAGTGTTGGCTGTGGATATTCCATCAGGTTTACATGCTGATAGCGGTCGCGTTTTAGGGGTGGCTGTGCAGGCAGATCAAACCGCAACATTTATTGGTTTAAAACAAGGCTTGTTGACAGGCCAAGCTGCTGATTATTGTGGTCAAGTCAACTATTATAGCCTTGAGGTTCCAGAGTCTGTATTAGCGTTAGAGAAGCCATCGGCACTGCGTTTTGTTGCGCCATCACCGCTGTTACCTGCAAGAAAATCCAGCGCGCATAAAGGTCACTTTGGGCATGTGTTGCTGATTGGTGGTGAATCAGGCTATAGCGGTGCAATACGCCTTGCAGCGCAAGCGGCTGCGCGTTGTGGTGCAGGCTTGATCAGCATTGCCACGCGCAATATTCATGCCGCTTTGTTGACCTTAACACAGCCGGAAATAATGTCGCATGGTGTGGAATCGGCTGAGCAATTACAGCCGCTGCTGGATCGGGCCACTATCGTTGTCATAGGCCCAGGTCTGGGTCAATCAGAGTGGGCTAAACAATTACTGGAAGCTGTTTTAGCAAGTGATTTGCCCGCGGTTATTGATGCGGATGCACTCAACTTGTTGGCACTTAATTCAGGTGTTCAGCGTAACAACTGTATTTTCACGCCACATCCTGGAGAAGCTGCCAGGCTTTTGCATTGCTCGAATCAGGCGATACAAAGTGATCGTTTTTCTGCGATAAGGCAATTACATACAATCTATGGAGGCATCGTTGTGCTAAAAGGAGCAGGAAGTCTGGTTGATGATGGCCAAATCATCACTGTCAATAGCAGTGGCAATCCGGGCATGGCTAGTGGCGGCATGGGCGATGTGTTAAGTGGTGTTATCGCTGCATTAATCGCACAAGGACAAGGGTTGGCTGGCGCAACACGAATTGGTGTGTGGTTGCATGGCGCAGCTGCTGATGTCGCTGCTCAGGCGGGACATCGCGGACTTCTGGCCAGCGATTTATTGCCACAGATTCGCAAACTGGTTAATCAATGATTGAGCGACTGATTGCCAGTGAGGAAGAGATGTACGATTTTGGTGCATATCTGCATTCAATATTGCCTGAGAAAGGAGTGATTTATTTAAATGGGCAGTTAGGAGCTGGAAAAACAACTTTGGTACGTGCTGTATTAAAAGCAGCAGGTTATCTGCACCATGTAAAAAGTCCAACTTATACAATTGTTGAAGATTATGTGTTGGGAAACAGGCGCTATTTGCACTTTGATCTTTACCGACTGACTGATCCAGAAGAGCTCGAATGGCTGGGGTTTAGGGATTATCTCGCTGAAAGCCTGATCTTTATCGAGTGGGCTGAGCAAGGGAAAGGGTTCCTGCCGAATCCTGATCTGGTGATCAATCTTGGTATTGTAAATAACGTATGCCGCAGAGTTACGCTGTCTGGATTTTGCATAGATAATGATAAATCGGGACAATAACCATGGTTGCGGTGAATATAAATTGAAAGTATTTCTATAATATCAATTAGATATATGATATCGTTAAGCCTTTGCTTTCAATGCTAACACCAAAGTGTATCTTAGAGTTTTTTTAGAGAAATCAGGTCATTCAATATGAAGCTTAATAGCATGAAGAATTGCTTAGTGTTAATCATTATTGTGCTGATTAGTTTTGCAGTGCAGCCGGTATTTTCAGGGCCAATAACGGTTAGTGCGGTGCGTTACTCGACTTCTTCAGATCGAAATCGCATGGTGTTTGACGTCACCGGACCGGTCAAGTACAAGTTGTTCCGATTGGACAGTCCACCACGTCTGGTGATTGATATCTATAATGCGCAAGCAGTTAAGCCTTTACCTCAACCTCCTGCGAACAATCAATTAATTAACCAGGTCAGGGCAGGTGCGCACAATAAAACTGGAGCGCGTATTGTTGCTGATTTGACGCGCGTATCAACATTTAAATCCTTCCAATTAAGCCCAAACAAGCAATATGGTCAGCGTTTGGTGATCGATATCTATCGTGCTCCACTGACAGCAAAGAAGTCGATAACAACAAAATCGACTGTGCCGAACACGAGTAAGCAGCAACAAAAAACACTGCGAACTTCTGTTGCAACAAACACAGTCGTAAGCAAGCGTAGCAAACCAAATAAACAGCCTGAACGTGTTCGTAGCATAGAACCAGTGGGCGATATCATTATTGCAATTGATGCCGGCCATGGAGGAAAAGACCCTGGGGCAGTTGGGATTCATAAAACCAAGGAAAAAGATGTTGTTCTGTCGATTTCTAAAAAATTGGCAAATCTTGTCGATGCCTCTCCTGGAATGAAGTCATATATGATTCGTAGTGGTGATGAATTTATTCCGCTCCGAGAGCGTATGAAAAAAGCACGTAAAGTAAAAGCAAATTTGTTTGTATCGATTCATGCAGATGCTTTGGAAAATCGAAACATAAAAGGAGCAACAGTCTATACATTGTCTTCAGGGGGTGCGCTTAGAGAAGCACGTGTCTGGGCCAGGCGCAAAGACCAAACTGAATTAGTCAGTGGCATTAGTTTGCACGATAAAGATACAGTGCTGGCCTCTGTTTTATTGGATTTGTCGCAGTCAGCCACAATTGAGGCAAGTGACACGGTTGCCGGCTATATTTTCTCCCATTTAAAAAATCATGGCCCAGTGCTTAGGCAAAAAGTCCAGAAAAAGCCCTATATGGTTTTGAAATCACCTGATATTCCTTCTGTATTGGTTGAAACGGCATTTATATCCAATCGTGCTGAAGAGCAAAAGTTACGCTCTTCAGCATTTCAGGCAAGCATGGCTCGTTCTATCTTTAATGGTATTCGTGATTATTTTGCAAGTAGACATTTGCCTGTGTTGCAGGTTGCTGAACGCAATCATCGAATTATGCGTGGCGAAACCTTGTCAGGAATCGCTCATCATTATGGTGTCAGTGTTGAAATGATCCGCGAGATCAATCATCTCTCTGGAAATAGCATTCAGGCAGGACAGCTGCTGACCATCAGTCCTGATGTTTGATTGTCCGCTCTACTTTATCCAGCCCACTGCCGAAATATGACATAGTTCTCTGGGTCAGAGATTTTTAGTATGAAATTTTCGTAACTACTCAGCTTACCCTCTATTTTGTCCAATAGCTTTGTTGAAAGTGCTCATTTACACCTGTAAACTCCGCACTTTTGCCTTGCTCTTGAACAAACTACTGCTACAACCTGTAAGTTCGGTCACTAATAAATCTGTCATTCTCGAAGTCTTTTATCGGAAATCTATTGCTGAGTATGGATTCCCGATAAAAGACTTCGGGAATGACGAACGATTAGTCGGGTACGAACTTACGGGTTGTAACACTAGAGGGCAATCTGAGTAGTTACAGATTACGCTGAATTACAAATTTTCTGACCAAAATCACTTTGGTTGCTTGCGACGAAACTTCAGTCGCTTGGAATTTCATGTGAGAATACTCTAAATCAGCTAAAATTGTGCTTTGTTTTAAAATCAGCACAGCTTATGTCGATAAAACCCCTGCCACCCCAACTTGTTAATCAAATTGCTGCTGGTGAAGTTGTTGAGCGCCCCGCATCTGTATTAAAAGAGTTGATTGAAAATTCGATTGATGCCGGTGCTACTCAGATTAGCATCACAGTAGAGCAGGGCGGCATTGCCTTGATGACAGTGCGTGACAATGGTTGCGGGATTGTTAAAGAGCAATTGGGTTTGGCGCTGTCTCGTCACGCAACCAGTAAAATTTCTTCTGTCAATGATTTACAAGCAATTTCTACTATGGGTTTTCGAGGCGAAGCCTTGCCCAGCATCAGTTCGGTTTCAAGATTATCACTGACATCACGAACCTGCGATTCAGCCTCTGCATGGCAAGTGACCGCTGATGGAACAGAGCAAGCAGTTGAGCCACGCCCTGAATCGCTAGTACAAGGGACTTATATTGAAGTACGCGATCTGTTTTACAATATTCCGGCACGGCGCAAATTTTTAAAAGCTGAACGGACCGAATTTTCCCATATTCAATCCCTGATTAGAAAATTGGCATTGAGCCATTTTCATATTGGTTTCGATTTATCCCATAACCAACGAGAGATTTTCAACCTTCCTCCAGCTAATGACCAAGCTGCTGAAGAGCACCGTATTGCCGGATTTCTTGGAAAATCATTTATTGATAACGCACTGTTGCTTGATTTTCAATCAACAGAATTACACTTGCGTGGTTGGATAGGCTTGCCAACTTATTCGCGAGGGCAAGCAGATCAACAGCATTTCTATATTAATCGTCGCTTGGTCAGGGATAAATTATTGACCCATGCGGTGCGACAAGCCTATCAAGATGTGTTGTTTCATGGGCGTTTTCCGGTTTTTGTGCTTTATCTTGAAATGGATCCAGCGCTGGTTGATGTGAATGCGCATCCTGCCAAGCTTGAGGTGCGCTTTAGAGAGAGTCGAACTGTCCATGATTTTGTTGTCCAATCGGTCAACAACGCATTGCAAGAGATTCGACCTGGTGCTGCGACAGTTCTGCAACAAGACAATTCTCAATTCACACAGCCAGCTGATGCTGTATACTCAGCGACTACTCACCATGTTGCTGAACTTGAAGCGACATATCAGGTTCCACGACAGTACAATTTACCGTTGGAAACTCCTGGTCACTCTGCATCCTTTCTATCATCAAATGGAACCGCCGAGCCGACTTCAAGATCATCAATATCACCAGCAATTCAATCCACAGAGCACAATGTTCGTGATAATACATCTGTAAATGACCATTTTCAGTCTCAGCTAGCAGATGCTGATCAACGCGATGATGTAGTTCCAGTGCTGGGTTTTGCGCTGGCGCATTTGCATAATATATACATACTGGCAGAGTCCAGAAATGGTTTAATTCTAGTCGATGCCCATGCTGGACACGAACGTATTGTTTATGAGAAATTAAAGCAGCAACATGATTCTAATAATATTGCAGTGCAGCCGCTGCTGATACCAGTGAGTGTCAATGTCAGTCAACAAGAAGCAGATTTACTGGAGCAACAATTGACTGAATTAGCCCAGGTTGGTCTGGATATTGAAAGGCTGGGGCCTGAGCAGCTATTGGTGCGCTCTGTTCCAGCGGCATTGGAAAAAGCAGATATTGAGGGCTTGGTGCGAGATATTATTGCTGATCTCAATAGTTACGACTGTAGTGATCGGGTTCAACATTTATCTCAGCGCATACTGGCTGATATGGCTTGTCGAGGAGCCATTCGTGCTGGCAGACGTTTAACCAAAGATGAGATGAATCAGTTGCTGCGAGATATGGAAAAAACCCAATTCAGTGGACAATGCAATCATGGACGTCCTACCTGGGTGGAGCTTGATCAGGATGCTCTCGATAAATTATTCTTGAGAGGACAATAACATTGTCCGAAATTCAGTTGCGAGCTGGTTTACCGCCAGTAATTTGTTTAATGGGGCCGACGGCAATCGGAAAATCAGCAATGGCGGTTAAGCTTGCGCAACAGCTTGATTGTGAAATCATCAGTGTTGATTCAATGCAGGTTTATCGTGGCATGGATATCGGTACTGCAACACCGAATCGTGAACAACAAGGCGGTATTACGCATCACTTGATCGATATACTTGATCCGGCTCAGGTTTATTCTACAGGACAGTTTCGCCAACAAGCGATTGGTTTGATTGAGGAAATAATTAAGCATGGTAAAATACCTTTGTTAGTAGGCGGGACCATGTTGTATTTCAAAGCATTGTTTGGAGGTCTTGCTCAATTACCTGTCGCGAATGCTGAGATGCGACTGGAGCTGGAGCAACAAGCAATTGAAATTGGCTGGCAAGCCATGCATGCCCAGCTTGCAATAGTCGACAGGGAAGCAGCACAACGGATTCACCCTAACGACCCACAACGTATCCAGCGCGCACTGGAGGTTCACAGGCTCACTGGTCAGTCGTTATCTAAATTAATGAAAGATAATGCACGAAGCACACCGCCTTATGATTTTATCAAGTTGTCGCTTGTGCCTGAAGACCGTTGTCGCCTGCATGAAAATATTCGTTTAAGATTTAACGCAATGATTGAGCAAGGTTTGATTCAGGAAACAAGCGTACTCTATGGCAGAGGGGATCTGAATCCAGCACTGCCTGCTCTTCGGGCAGTTGGTTACCGGCAAGTATGGGCATATTTAGATCAGCAACTGGATTCAAAGTCAATGGTTGAGCGTGCAGTAATTGCGACTCGACAGCTGGCAAAACGACAATTAACCTGGCTTAGAAAGATTGATCTGAGCAAACAATATACGCTTGGAAGTTCTATGTTATGCTCAGAAATGGTTGATGATCTGAGTAAAGTATTGAAGCGCTAAAATCTGGGAATACTTCCTTGTCTAATAATAGTATACTGAGCGATAATACATCGTAATGACGATATAATATTTTTATTTCAACCAGTATGTGGTGTGAGTAGAACTAATCTACTTATGATGTTGTCTTCTTCTTCGTGAAGCATGGATAAAATTCAGAACGCAGCTTCTTTACACTCGTCATCGTTTCAGACCTACATTGATGCTCTGACTACTGATAGAAAGCTATTAGTGATAGAGATAAACTTGGTTGTTCACCCGCCTGAGCAATTATGAAAAGATTACAGTAGTCGTTTTCAATAACAATTAATAATAGGGAGTAAGAATGTCTAAAGGGCAGAACTTGCAAGATACGTTCCTAAACGCGCTGAGAAAAGAGCGAGTTCCGGTTTCAATTTTTCTGGTGAATGGGATCAAGCTTCAGGGTCAAATCGACTCTTTTGATCAGTATGTTGTTATGCTCAAAAATACCATGAGCCAAATGGTCTATAAGCATGCAATCTCTACTATTGTGCCGTCACGAGCAGTACGGATCTATCATCCTGAGAATACGCAAGCTTCGGTGAATACAGAAGCTTCGAATACCGACAAACCAGCGGATTAGTCGCATTGTTTTTCTTATCAAGACAATTTTTTCATGATTCCAGGTAAACTACTTGGTTAGTACTGATCTGTTTGAACGTCCTAAATCAGGTGAACGAGCATTACTTGTTCATTTGCAGTTACGCACTCATCAAGAGGATCTGCAAGAATTATCGGAACTGGCACGATCAGCCGGGGCTGATCCTGTTGCAACATTGACTGCTAACCGTTCATCTCCAAATCCACGCTATTTTATTGGTACTGGAAAACTGGACGAGATAAAACAGATTATTGCTGATCAGGGCATTCAATTGATCTTGTTCAATCATGTGCTGTCACCTGTGCAAGAGCGCAATCTTGAGCAAGCTCTGGACGTACGTGTACTGGATCGAAATGAGTTAATCCTTGATATTTTTGCCCAGCGGGCGCGCTCGTTTGAAGGCAAAATGCAAGTTGAACTTGCTCAATTACGCCATTTATCCACACGGTTGATTCGCGGCTGGACGCATTTGGAGCGCCAAAAAGGTGGTATCGGCATGCGTGGCCCTGGCGAAACCCAACTAGAAACCGACCGCAGATTGATTGGCGCCCGGATTAAAACGATTCAAAGTCGTTTGTCCAAAATACAAAAACAACGCACACAAGGACGACGTTCGCGTAACAGGAGCGCTTTGCCGACGGTTGCACTGGTTGGTTATACCAATGCCGGTAAATCAACATTGTTCAATACTCTTTCAGGTGCAGAGGTTTATGTGCAGGATCAGTTGTTTGCAACGCTGGATCCTGTGGTGCGCAGAATTCAACTTAGCGGAGGAATGGCCCTTGGGCTGGCTGATACAGTTGGATTTATTCGCCATTTGCCACATGAACTCGTCGCTGCATTCCAATCAACGCTGTTAGAAGCAAAACAAGCCGATTTATTATTGCATGTGATTGATGTTTGTTCAGATCAACGCGATGATTTGATGGAACAGGTCGACACAGTCTTAGCTGAAATAGGTGCAGACAAGATTCCCCAAATTCAGGTGTTTAATAAAATTGATCTTGCTGAAGGGATGAATCCGCGGTTGGAAATGGATTCTTCAGGCAAACCAGCCAAGCTTTGGGTATCAGCTGTTCAACAACAAGGTATGGATCTGCTGGATCAGGCACTGAATGTTTTTTTTCAGGACGATTTTGTTGAAAAGAACATTCTGATTACGCCACAGCAAGCTGGCATTCGTGCAAAATTATTTGCTATCGGTGAGATTATTGATGACCAACCAGACCAGACTGGCGGCTGGCAAATGAGCATTCGAATTCATAAAAAAGATCTTGGTTTATTGAATAATGTTAAAGTGCTAGAGTTTGGGAAGTAAATATCATTAATTTCGAGCATGTTGACTTTGTAACTTCAATAAGTTTCAAGCATAATTGTAAGGTTGTTGTTGACTAAGCTTACCGCTGATTGACAGTACCAGGATTTTATAAGAAAATTCACGCGCCTCAGATTGCCATTTCGATTAGTAGTGTCACTGTAAGCGTCTGATTTATAAGCAAGGAGTATAAACATGGCATGGAATGAACCAGGCAACAATGACAAGGACCCAAAAGATCCCTGGTCTGGTCGCAAAAATGAGGCTGGTCCGCCAGATATTGATGAAGTCCTCAGAGGTTTGCAGGATAAATTTGGCGGTCTGTTTGGTGGCGGTGGTAACGATGGAGGAAACAGGGGTAGCTCATCAGGCTCATGGGGAGGGATTGGTTTACTTGCCTTGATTGGTTCGCTAGTCTGGCTGGCAACCGGTTTCTATATTGTTGATGCTGGAGTGCGTGGCGTAGAAACCCGATTTGGGGCTTATACAATCACTACAGATCCAGGTCTGCACTGGCATTTCCCTTGGCCTGTTGAGCAAGTAACTCCGGTCGACGTCAAGAGTGCACGCTTTATTGAGATTGGTTATCGAACTGCCGGTGGAGGTCGTGTCAAGCAATCAGTCGCATCACTACAACAAGAAGCGTTGATGTTGACTCAGGATGAAAATTACGTCGATGTTCGATTGGCTGTTCAGTATGTGATTAAAGATCCGAAACAGTATCTCTTCAATGTTCTTGATCCGACCACGACATTGAAGCAAGTTGCTCAAAGCGTGGAACGCGAAGTTGTTGGTACCAGTAGTCTGGACTTTGTATTGACTGAGGGCCGTAGCGAGGTGGTTGCCGCTATTGAAAAAGATACTCAGCGGTTACTGGACAATTATAAAACTGGAATACAGTTGACATCTGTGAATCTGGTGGAAGCACAGCCTCCCGAACAAGTTCAGGAAGCTTTTCAAGATGTTGTGAAAGCACGCGAAGATCGCGAAAGAGCGATTAACGTTGCGCAAACCTATGCAAAAGAAGTGCTGCCAAGAGCTGAAGGTGAAGCTGCTCGACGATTGCAGAGTGCTGAAGGTTATCAGGCCAGAGTGGTGGCTGAAGCAACTGGTCGGGCAAGCCGTTTCAGTCAATTACTTGCTGAGTATCAACGTGCGCCGAAAGTGACACGTGAGAGGCTTTATCTCGAAGCAATGGAGAAAGTTCTGGGTAAAACCAGTACTGTGATGATTGATGTCAAACAAGGTAATAGCCTGATGTATTTACCGATTGATCAGTTAACCAAGAAAAAATCAAGACCAAATGTTTCGAGGCCGAAACCCACAACTTCATATAATCCAAAAGTCACTTCTCAGTCAACCCAGAACATTCGTCAATCATCGCGTGAACGTACAGGGAGAATCCGCTAATGAGTCGTTTTCAAATACTGATAGGGGTGATTTTACTTGTAGCCTTTATTGCTAAAAGCGCTTTATTTACAGTTCAGGAAACCGAGAAAGCAATAAAATTTAAATTTGGTGAAATCATCAAGACAGACTATGCACCTGGTCTGTATGGAAAATTGCCATTTGTTAATACCGTGAAAAAGTTTGATGCCAGAATCCTGTCGCATGATTCCAAGCCAGAGCGTTTTTTAACCAGGGAAAAGAAAAATGTATTAGTTGACTCCTTTGTTAAATGGAGAATCAACGATGTTGAAAAGTTCTATACTGCCGTTCAGGGTAATCCTGCCACTGCAGATATTCGACTTGGTCAGATTATGAAAGATGCCATGCGTGGTGAATTTGGTAAACACACAGTGAAAGAGGTAATTGCTCAGGATAGGCAAGAACTCAGAAACCTGTTGATAACGAAAACTGCACCAGCAATCGGTAAGATGGGTATTGGCTTGATTGATGTTCGGGTTAAACGTATTGATCTTGAAGAGCAGGTTAGCGCGTCTGTATTTCGACGTATGGAAACCGAGCGAGCACGAGACGCAAAAGACCTGCGTTCACGTGGTGATGCAGAAGCAACCCGGATTCGAGCCAATGCAGACAAACAAGTTGAGATTCTGTTAGCTGAGGCGTTTCGAGAAGCCGAGCAAATGCGTGGTAGTGGTGATGCCAAAGCAACCAATATTTATGCTGTTGCTTACAAAGCAGATCCTGAATTTTATAGTTTCTATAAAAGCCTTGATGCGTATAAAAATGTTTTTCAGGGTAATGGCGATATGTTAGTGCTTGAGCCCGATTCCGATTTCTTTGCTTATTTTGGAAAGAAGACAAAGCGTTAGCCAAGTCAGTTAATTGTTTAAGTTGTCGATCACAAATACAGGTTGAGGACGGCTTCTGATTATCAAGTTACCATGCTTTTGATAAGGAGCATGGTAACGCTTGGTAGAAATTTCATTTGTAATGCTAATCACTGAGGATTCAACAAAACCCGAAACACTAACTTGCCTTTTTTACCAGATTAGTTGAACTCAAATCGTTGCGTAGAATCATTATGTGCATCTTGATCTGATCTGAAACAGAAATTCTGCGTTATGTTTTTGAGTTTTATTAAATATTCAGTTTTAACCTCATCGACAAATTGCAACCATTCAGGTTGTTTCCTTTACTTCCCTTTTTTAGTGTAATGATAGACTCAGATCAATGGCTTTTGCCTGAAGGCATCGAAGATATTCTGCCTGAAGAAACTGCAAGGCTGGAAAGTTTACGTAGCGATGTGCTTGGATTATTTTCTTGTTGGGGATACCGTCGTGTTATTCCTCCAATGGTTGAGTTTCTTGATTCACTGTTGATTGGTTCGGCACATGATCTAGAGCTTGAAACCTTTAAAGTCACTGATCAACTGAGCGGACGCTTGATGGGTATCCGTGCTGATATGACACCACAGGTTGCGCGTATTGATGCGCGGATGCATACAGATATTGTTCAGCCATCACGATACTGCTATCTCGGTACAACATTGCGCACACGTGGTTCTCATCTGGAACGTTCACGCAGTCCGCTACAACTTGGTGCCGAGCTTTATGGGTATGATGGTCCTGAAGCTGATATCGAAGTGATTCGGTTGATGCTGGAATTACTGGCCTTGTCAGGATTACAAAATGTGCAGTTTGATTTGGGTCATGTTGG
>VAPK010002259.1_pt1 | contig 12820 bp, 9 predicted proteins | sample 3395031 | NCBI WGS metagenome assembly VAPK01 (sample SAMN08290443, study PRJNA428436) | hydrothermal vent metagenome | isolation source: Deep-sea hydrothermal vent chimney 1 | place: Pacific Ocean: Juan De Fuca Ridge | reverse complement strand
TTTTCACCAGTATATGAATTAGGATCTTTAAAAACAGAGACTAATACTTCATCAATGAATCGGTTATTATCTATAATATGCCCAAGATGAATGGTGTGTGTCTTTTGTTTTAGTAAATCTTTACTTCCAAATTTTGAGTTGAAAAATGAATCAGTAATCGTAATGGCATCTTTTCCAGAAAGGCGAATTACAGCTATTGCTCCAATACCTGAAGGTGTAGCCAAAGCAATAATGGTATCGTTAATATTCATAAGTAATAATATTAAGCAAAAGTAACAATTCTATCTCAATGACACTTTTTCAGATTGGAAATACTTGTTTTTTTTAAAATAAAAAATTTATTGAAACCAACTGATACTGTGGCAAGCCATAAGGGGCATTTCATGAGTTTCATACCCAATCAAGTTGGGCACAAGCTTTGACCTTAGTCTCAAAAAATTAAAAATTTAATATTTTACCTCACCCGAAACTGAGAAAAGGCAGTTTCGACCTCTCCAAAGGAGAGGTAAATCGGAAACTTCGAGGCTGAGCCTAGAGGAATTCTTTTCGATTAGAATTTAAATATTTTATTTTTTTGAAAATATTTGATCTTAAATGGAGTCATTTAGAATTGCTAAATTCCCTATTTTCCTCAAATTTCATATAATTTTAATTAGGCAGTTTTTTTTATTTTACATTTTTTACCAACATATTTCTTAATGTAAAATTCATATAATTCGTTTTAATTAATTGAAAATAAGTGAATTATCTATTTTTGTAAAAACTACCCATTTTCCATGAGTTTTAAAATCACCCACTTTCGCTATTGACTGGTATGGGTATAGCTCATACATTTGTAATCTTAAATAACATGAAAATATATTTTATTTATTAATGAAATAGATTTAGTTTTTTTGCGTTATTAATAACAATACTAAAATTAGGGGAGAAAGGAGGGAAGTGAAAATTGTAAATACTTACAACTACAAGTAGCTTTTCTCCTTCATTTAAAATTTACTCTTTAGCTGAATTTCATATAAATGCAATTCAACTCAGGGGAGAAAGGAGAGAAGTGAAGAATTAGGTGTGAGCTTGATTTGTAAGTAGCTTTTCTCCTTACTATTTTACAGAAGTTCTATTTTATCCATGTACTGTAGCATTTGTCCCTCTATTTTTAATAAATTCAGCTTCAAAATCTAATAAGGCATTCCATTTTTTATCTACGATAGTTTTGTCTTGATATTGACGAGCAAACCCTAAAAACACTGTGTAGTGATTGGCTTCAGAAATCATTAATTCTTTATAAAACTCAATGAGTTCAGGGTCTTCTAGGTTTTCTGAAAATACTTTAAAACGCTCACAGCTTCTTGCTTCAATCAAGGCAGCAACTAATAAACGTTGAATTAAAGCTTCATTTCTGTCTTTAGTTTTGGTGAAAAAGGATTGTAAAGTTTTTGCATAATCATTGCGTTGCTCTCTCCCCAACGTCATTCCTCTAGCAATCATTAAATCATGGACCATTTTAAAATGTTCCATTTCTTCAATGGCAATTTCACTCATTGCAGTAACTAATTCTGTTTCTTCAGAATAATTAATAATGATTGAAACAGCATTTGACGCAGCTTTTTGTTCAGCAAAAGCATGATCTGTCAATATTTGCTGTAAATTATTTTTGGCAATTTCTGCCCATGAAGTTTTAGTTTCAAATTTAAGTCCTAACATAATGTAATTTAAAGATCTAGTTTAAATGTTTTTTGGAGTTTTGCTAATGCTTTATTTTTTTCTAGTAGTTTATTATACTTCTCTTGAGGTGTATAGGCAAACTTTTTTTGATGTTCTTCATTTACAGTAATTTTAAAATCAATACTGTAATTGTTTAGTTTTTGCCGAAAGCTTCTAAGTAATTTTGGTCTTTCTTTTAAAAGTTGGTCTCTCATTAAAGCACTTGGGAATGTGAGTAAAATACTATTCTCTTTTATCTTTGGCGTATCGACATTCATGATTGAAGCAATAATTTTTTCACCATTTTTTTTACACTCTTTTACATATGCATTCCAAAGTTCTAAAAATTCAGCTTCGGTAAATGTGTCTTTAGGCTGGTTTTCATTATTGTCAAGATCGTCAATTGGTTTTGAGATTGTTTCTTTCTTTTTAGAGATGCTATTCAGTGATAGTGCGGAAGAGCGACGGTTCGTTCTGTTTTTTAATTTTGGAGGAGTAGGGCTCTCAATTACAGAAACAGGAGCTTTTACTTTTTCTAAAGGAGCTTTTGTTGCTTGAGTTTTAATAAACTCTTTGACTTCATCTTTTTTAGTTTTGATAAAATGAGATGCAGGAATTATGTAGTATTTACCCTTTTTTTTTTCTCCCAAATCTTTGGGAGTGAAAGTAATTGAAGCCAATTGCATCAATGTTAATTCGACAAGTAATCGTTGATTTTTACTGCTTTTATATTTTAAATCACAGTCATTAGCCAGATCCATTGCTTTGAGTAAAAAGGAGAGTTCACACTTTTTACTTTGTTGATCGTATTGTTTTTTTGTGCTATCACCGACTTCTAAAAGCGGAATAGTAATACTGTCTTTAGCAACTAATAAATCTCTAAAATGAGAAGCCAAACCTGAAATAAAATGATGACCTTCAAATCCTTTGGCTAAAATTTCATTAAAAGCAACCAATACTTTCGGTATGTTATTTTCTAAAATTAAATCGGTTGTTTTGAAATAAGAATCGTAGTCTAGTACATTCAGATTCTCTGCAACCGTTTGTCTGGTCAAGCTTTCAGATGAAAAACTTACAACTCTATCAAAAATAGAAAGAGCATCACGTAAGGCACCATCCGCTTTTTGAGCGATGATATGTAAGGCATCATCATCAGCCTTTATATTTTCTTGTTTGGCGATTTTATGTAAATAATCCTTAGTGTCTTTAACCCCAATACGTTTAAAATCAAAAATTTGACATCTTGATAAAATGGTAGGTATAATTTTATGCTTTTCAGTCGTCGCTAAAATGAAAATTGCATGTGCAGGCGGTTCTTCTAAGGTTTTTAAAAAGGCATTGAAGGCAGCTTGCGATAACATATGAACCTCATCAATGATATATACTTTGTATTTTCCTGTTTGAGGCGGAATCCGTACTTGATCTGTTAAATTTCTAATATCATCAACAGAATTATTTGATGCGGCATCCAACTCAAAAATATTAAAAGCAAAATCTTCATCAGGATTTATTTCTGCACCTTCTTGATTGATTCGCTTTGCTAAAATTCTAGCACAAGTTGTTTTACCAACACCTCTAGGACCAGTAAATAATAAGGCTTGAGCTAAATGGTTGTTTTTTATAGCATTTTCAAGCGTATTGGTTATCGCTTTTTGCCCAACAACATCCTCAAATACTTGAGGTCTATATTTACGTGCTGATACTATAAAATGCTCCATTAATTGTGATAAATATGCTTTATATTGATAAGACAAATGTAAGTATCTAAATATAGAATTACAATTAAATTTCCTGATTGGTGACTAAAGTTTTGAACAATTTTTGAATACTAAATTTATGTCATAATTTTTGTGATAATATTTAAAGCGGTTATGCAAAACTAAAATGGATTGATTATCTTTGTACGTTTAAAAATCAACAATAAATGAAACGAGCATGCAAATTGGTTTATCCTAACAAAGGAATGATTATTAGCGAACTGCAGGTGACCTTTGAAAAAAATAAAAAAAACACATGAAAATATCATACAATTGGTTACAACAATTTTTAAAGATTGATTTAGAAATAGAAAAAATTGGCGAAATATTAACTGATTTAGGTTTAGAGGTAGAAGGAATTGAACGTGTAGAATCAATAAAAGGGAGTTTACAAGGTATTGTAGTAGGTAAAGTTTTGACTTGCGAAAAACACCCGAATGCTGATAAATTAAAAATAACTACAGTTGATTTAGGAAACGGTACACCTTTACAAATTGTTTGTGGAGCTCCGAATGTGGCAGCTGGTCAGAAAGTACCTGTTGCAACAATCGGTACTATTTTATATGATAAAGAAGGGAATGGTTTTAAAATTAAAAAAGGAAAAATTCGAGGAGAGGAAAGCTTTGGGATGATTTGTGCTGAAGATGAATTAGGTTTAGGTGCTGGGCATGATGGTATTTTAGTACTTGATGCTAAAATTGAAACTGGTAAGCAAGCTGCAGAAGTATTTGAAATAACCTCTGATGATGTATTTGAAATAGGATTAACTCCAAATAGATCTGATGCGATGAGCCATTTTGGGGTCGCTAGAGATTTAAAGGCTGGCTTACAACAGTTAGAAATAGATTCAGAATTGATAACACCTTCAGTTAGTAATTTTCATGTTAATGTACGTTCTTTAAAAGTAGGTGTTGAAGTTGAAGATTTAAAGCAAGTCCCTCGTTATGCGGGTGTAACTATTACAGGAATTAAAGTTGAAGATTCCCCTAAATGGATTCAAGAGAAATTAAAAGCTATTGGTTTGACACCAATTAATAATATTGTAGACATTACCAATTATGTATTACACGAACTGGGGCAACCATTACATGCATTTGATGTTTCTAAAATTACAGGAGATAAAATACTAGTTAAAAATTTACCTACAGGTACTGAATTTGTAACGTTAGACGGTGTAACTAGAAAATTACACAAAGATGATATTATGATTTGTGATGGCGAGTCTACACCTTTATGTATTGCAGGTGTTTATGGCGGTTTAGATTCTGGTGTTACTAATAAAACAACTTCTATCTTTTTAGAAAGTGCTTATTTTAATCCAGTTTCAATTCGTAAAACTGCAAAAAGATTTGGTTTAAATACAGATGCATCTTTTCGTTTTGAAAGAGGGATTGACCCTAATATTACAGAATATGCATTGAAAAGAGCCGCTTTATTAATTGAAGAAATTGCAGGTGGTGATATTGCATCTGATATTATTGATGTCTATCCTAAAAAAATAGTAGATCAGCAAGTGCGTTTTTCTTTTGAACGAGCTGCTAAACTTATAGGAGAGGAGTTAGATCATGATACAATTACAAATATTTTAGCATCTTTAGATATTAAAGTAAATAATCAAACTGCTTCAGGTCTAGGTTTAACCATACCAGCTTATAGAGCTGATGTTACTAGAGAAGCTGATGTTATTGAAGAAATTTTAAGAGTGTACGGTTATAATAATATTGTTACTTCTCCTAAATTAAATACTTCAATTTCTTATGTTGAAAAACCAGACGCTAATAAGTTAGAAAATTTAGTAGCCAATCAATTGTCTAGTTTAGGGTTTTATGAAATGATGGCAAATTCATTGACCAGTCCTGAATACACAAAGGTATCAGAACAAATTAATGAGGCTTATAATGTTGAAATATTGAATCCGTTAAGTGCAGATTTATCTGTAATGCGACAAACACTTTTGTCAAGTGCCTTAGAAGCTGTTAGCTATAATATCAATAGAAAAAATACGAATATAAAACTGTTTGAATTTGGCAAAACCTATCATAAATATGAAGGTAAATACCAAGAGGACAAACATTTTTCATTAATAATTTCTGGGAATAGAAATAATGATAGTTGGGTTGTAGCTACAAAAAAATCGGATTTCTTTTTTGGAAAAGGAATTGTTAAAAATGTATTAGAGAGGGTTGGAATTACCTCTTTTCAGACTAAGCCAACTAAAAATGATATCTTTTCGGAAGGTGTTTCGATGCACTTAGGTAAACATAAAATTGTAGAATTTGGCGTCGTTAAATCGTCTGTTTTAAAACAATTTGGTATCAAACAAGAAGTGCTATTTGCAGATTTTAATTGGGATGCAATGCTTCAAATGATAAAGCATAAATCTATCAAAGTAAGCGACTTACCTAAATTTCCTGCAGTGAAGAGAGATTTAGCTTTATTATTAGATGATAACATTTCTTTTAATGAAGTATATAGTTTGGCTTTTCAAGTAGATAGAAAATTAGTAAAATCAGTTGATTTGTTTGATGTGTATCAAGGTGATAAATTACCAAAAGGTAAAAAATCTTATGCAGTAAGTTTTATTTTACAAGATGAAACTAAAACATTGAATGATAAGCAAATTGATGGTGTTATGCATAAAATGCAACAAATTTTTGAAACAAAACTGAATGCTGTTTTAAGATAAGTTCTATGTATAAATTCTTTATCCAAAAAATCCTTTTTTTATTTGATGCTGAAAAAGTACATCATTTTACGTTTTCATTTATAAAGTTCATCAGTAAACTACCATTGATACCTACTTTTATTAAGAGTTGTACGGTACAGGATAAGAAATTAGAAAGAAAGTTATTCGGTTTGACCTTTAGAAATCCTGTAGGTTTGGCTGCGGGAATGGATAAAAATGCTTATTTGTTTGATGAAATGTCAAACTTCGGATTTGGCTTTATTGAAATGGGTACAGTAACGCCTAAACCACAAGAAGGAAATCCTAAAAAAAGATTATTCAGATTAAAAGAAGATCAAGGTATTATCAATAGAATGGGCTTTAATAATGAAGGTGTAAACGTTGCAGTTGAGCGGTTGAATCGTAAAAAAACAAATATTATTATTGGTGGTAATATTGGTAAGAATAAAGTGACTCCCAATGAAAATGCCATTGATGATTATATTATTTGTTTTAATGCATTGTTTGAGGTTGTTGATTATTTTGTGGTGAATGTAAGCTCTCCGAATACACCTAATTTAAGAGATTTACAAGAAAAAGAACCTTTGACGAAGCTACTGAATCAATTACAGCAAGAAAATAACACAAAACAACAACGGAAACCTATTCTATTAAAAATTGCTCCAGACTTGACAGACACACAATTGTTAGATATTATTGATATTGTTAAAGTTACTAAGATAGATGGTGTCATTGCTACCAATACAACAATTTCTAGAGAAGGGTTGCAATCAGATAATAAATCTGAAACAGGTGGTTTAAGTGGTAAACCATTGACCAGCCGTTCTACGGAAGTGATTCGTTTTTTAGCTGAAAAATCAAATAAAGCTTTCCCGATTATTGGTGTGGGAGGAATTCACTCTGCCAAAGATGCATTAGAAAAAATTGATGCTGGTGCCGATTTAGTACAAGTATTTACTGGTTTTATTTATGAAGGGCCTAAGTTGGTGAAAGAGATTAATAAGGCGATTGTGAAAAGTTGAAAAGCCTTTGCATTCTCATCAAAGCTCATTTTTAGGGTGTTATTTTCTACGCAACTACAATTAAATCGATTAATATTCCAATTATTAATATTCCAAATAATTGAAAATATCCTGTTTTAATCTTCTTCTTAGCTAACAAAACTAATATTCCGATTAATATTCCTAAAAGCCCCATTGATACAAACAATATTAATGTCCAATTTGGATACATAAAACTAAATAAAACATCTGTAAAATGGTATAAATACAATAAACTTCCATAATGATAAATCCAAAATATGGATAATAATATTTGTATTATTCCATTTAGTGTTGATGTTTTATTCAATCTGTAGGTGTTTTCGAAATTTCATATTTCTACAAACTTTTGTCTGTTGATTTTATTATCGCAATTACTGTCTACTGCTCACTATATTTTCTCAATCCACTTTCTAGCATTTACAAAAGCTTCTAGCCAAGGGGAGACTTCATCTTTTCGTCCTTGTGGATAGTTTGCCCAGTTCCATTGAAAGGTTGAACGTTCAATATGTGGCATCATTACTAAATGTCTACCTGTTTTATCACATAACATGGCCGTATTGTAATCAGAACCGTTAGGATTTGACGGATAGTCAACATAACCATATTTCGCTACAATATCATAATTGTTTTCGGTTAATGGTAGGTTGAATTTTCCTTCGCCATGAGAAATCCAAACTCCTAATGTGCTTCCTGCTAAAGAGGATAGCATTACAGAATTATTTTCTTGAATTTTTACAGAAGTAAAGGCACTTTCGTGTTTTTGAGAATTGTTATGTAGTAATTTTCCGTGAACTTCATGTTCTGGATTTATCACTTCTAACTCCATAAATAACTGACATCCATTACAAATGCCAACCGACAAGGTATCATCACGTTTAAAGAAATTGTCTAAAGCTGTTTTTGCTTTTTCATTGTATAAGAAAGCACCAGCCCAACCCTTGGCTGAACCCAATACATCAGAGTTTGAGAATCCGCCCACAGCACCAATAAACTGAATATCTTCTAGGTTTTCACGACCAGAGATTAAATCGGTCATATGAACATCTTTTACATCAAAACCTGCCAAATACATGGCGTTTGCCATTTCTCTTTCTGAATTAGAGCCTTTTTCACGTATGATGGCTGCTTTAGGCTTGTTCTTTGTTTCGCTCAAGTTGATGATTGGCAACTTTCCTGTAAAATGTGCTGGAAATTTATACTGTAATGGCTGCTTCTTATAATTTTCAAATCTATCCTTCGCTAAATTATTTGCCGTTTGTTTTTGATCGAGTAGGTGAGAAGTCTTGAACCAAGTATCTCTTAATTCTGAGATGTTTAGTGTAAGTATTTCTTCATTGTTTTTAAGAAGTAAACTCTCGCTTTCGTTTACTTTCCCTATGTTAAAGAAATCAATATTAGCATCCGATAAGGTTTTTTCAACAGAAACATCACTGGCTTGAAAAACAATACCCGCATTTTCAGAAAATAGCAGTTTGACAGTGTCCTTTTCATTCAAATTAGACAAGTCTAAATCAGCACCAAGGTTTATATCAGCAAAACATAGTTCTAATAAAGTAGTAATCAATCCGCCAGAAGCGACATCATGACCAGCTACAATTTTATCAGCTTTAATTAATGTTTGTAAGGTGTTGAATGTGTTTTTAAACTGATTGGCATCCTTTATTGTAGGTGTTTCATTACCTATTTTATTTAAGGTTTGAGCAAATGAACTTCCTCCCAATTTAAAATCATCTTGAGAGAGATTGATATAATAAATAGTATCAGCAACATTTTTTTGGAAAACAGGTTCAACCACTTTTTTAATATCATTACAATGCCCCGTTGCAGAAATAATTACCGTACCTGGAGAAATCACTTCTTCATTAGGATATTTCTGTTTCATAGACATAGAATCCTTTCCTGTAGGAACATTGACACCCAATTCAATTGCAAAAGCTGAAATAGCTTCTACGGCATCATACAATCTAGCATCTTCGCCTTCATTTTTACAAGGCCACATCCAGTTTGCAGAGAGCGATACAGATTGCAACCCATCTTTTAACGGAGCCCAAATGATATTGGTCAACGCTTCAGCAATCGAATTTCTACTTCCAGCAACAGGATTGATCAATCCCGAAATGGGAGAATGTCCAATTGAGGTTGCAATACCTTCCTTGCCTTTATAATCTAAAGCCATGACACCACAATTGTTCAATGGCAATTGTAAAGTACCTACACATTGCTGTTTGGCAACTTTACCGCCTACACAACGATCAACTTTGTTGGTGAGCCAGTCTTTACAAGCAACGGCTTCTAGTTGTAAAACCTGCTTTAGGTACTCATAAAATTGGTTCGAATCATAGCTCACCTTTTCATAACTTCTGTTGATTGTTACATCATTCATGATGGTTTTTGGCGAGCTGCCAAACATATCTAACAAACTTAAATCCATTGGTTTGTCACCGTTGGTTTTAGATTCGAAAGTAAATCTATGATCGCCAGTTACATCACCCACAGTGTATATTGGTGAACGTTCACGTTCAGCAATTCGTTGTAATTTTTCAAGATGTTCTTCTGCAATGACCAATCCCATACGTTCTTGAGATTCATTACCAATAATTTCTTTAGCAGATAAGGTTGGGTCGCCTACGGGGAGTTTGTCTAAGTCGATTTTACCACCAGTATCTTCAACCAATTCTGACAAGCAATTTAGGTGTCCGCCTGCACCATGATCGTGGATAGATACTATAAAATTCTCTTCACTTTCAACCATACCTCTAATGGCATTGGCGGCTCTTTTTTGCATTTCAGGATTGGAACGTTGCACAGCATTCAATTCAATGCCACTTGCAAATTCACCAGTATCTGCTGATGATACAGCCGCACCGCCCATACCTATTCTGTAATTCTCACCACCTAATAATACAATTTTATCATTTGTTTTCGGGGTGTCTTTTAAGGCTTGGTCTGCTTTTGCATACCCAATACCGCCAGCTTGCATGATTACTTTGTCATACCCCAGTTTTCTTTTTGTTACACTGAGTTCATCAGCGTGTTCGTCGTGTTCAAAAGTTAAGATAGAACCACAAATCAACGGTTGACCGAATTTATTACCAAAATCAGAAGCTCCGTTAGAAGCTTTAATCAAAATGTCTATCGGTGTTTGGTATAGCCATTCACGTGCTGGCATGGCTTTTTCCCACAAGCGGTTATCATTCAAGCGAGAATAAGAAGTCATATACACAGCGGTTCCTGCTAAAGGCAAAGAACCTTTTCCGCCAGCCAACCTATCTCTAATTTCACCGCCAGAACCTGTTGCTGCACCGTTAAAAGGCTCAACCGTTGTTGGGAAATTATGAGTTTCAGCTTTTAAAGAAATAACAGAATTATAATCTTTGACTTGGTAAAAATCAGGTACATCAGCCGATTTTGGTGCAAATTGCTCAACAGTAGGGCCTTTGATAAAAGCAACATTATCTTTATAGGCAGAAACAATTGTGTTTGGGTGTGTTTCAGAGGTTTTCCGAATCAGTTTAAAAAGAGAAACTGGTTTTTCTTTACCATCAATGATAAAAGTACCGTTGAATATTTTATGACGGCAGTGCTCACTGTTGACTTGTGAAAACCCGAAAACTTCAGAATCTGTTAGAGGTCGGCCTATTTTTTCAGTGACACCTACTAAATAAGCTATTTCTTCATCGTTTAAGGCAAGTCCTTCTTGTTGATTGAATGCTGCAATATCTTTAATTTCTAAAATGGATTCAGGCTGAGTATCAATGGTAAAAACACTTTGATGTAAGCTGTTGTACTTTTGAGAAATCATAGGGTCAAAGTCAGTAAAATCTTCATTGACCTTTGTAAATTCTTCAATACGAATGATGCCTTCAATACCCATATTTTGGGTGATTTCAACAGCATTGGTACTCCATGGCGTAATCATGGCAGCTCTAGGACCCACAAAAAAAGCATCAATAGATGCTTGTGAAATTTTTGGTTGGTTTGCAAAAAGCCATGTTAATTTTGAAATACTTTCAGTGGTTAGTTCTGTTGCTGTTTGCACAGTAAATACTTTATGGTCTAGGTTTCCGAAGAAATGAATCATGTGTAGAGATTATGATGTTTTTAATGCCTATAAAATTACAGTTTTTATGTGCTACACTATAAGTTTAGATGATGAAAAAATAAATTGTTTTTAACAATAAATGTTAGTATCTCTAAAGTTTGTTCATAATTAATTATCTTGTCAGTGCTATTAATATAGTTAATGGATCTATACAATGTATTGTACCATTATAGAATGTAAATCAATCACCAGAAAACAAAGAATGAATTGTAAAAACTGTAATTCTAAACTGAACTTAAAAGATAATTTCTGTAATGAATGCGGTGCGAAAATTGTCAGAGAACGAATAACAATAAAAAGCCTACTTTCTAATTTACTTGTGGCATTAGGTTGGGATAGTAACTTTTTTGTTACACTACGGTTTTTAATATACAAACCTCAAATGGTTATAAAAGAATATATTAGTGGAACAAGAAAAAAATATGCAAATCCGTTTACATTTTTTGTTATTAGTATCACTATATCTTTATTTGTTTTTAATCAATATTCTGAGCAATTTATACAAATGTCCACAAATACAAGTTCACAACAAGCAGAAATGACAGAAAGTGAAGAGTCCGGTAATGTAAAAGATATTAAAAGTAAAGAGATATTTGGTTATAAAAATCAAGAAGAGTTTGGAAAAGCTATAATGAAATTTCAAATGAAATATTATAACCTTATTTCGTTTCTTTACATACCTCTATTTACGCTAATCGCATTTTTTGTTTTTAGAAAACCTTACAATTATGGAGAACATTTAGTAATTAATACTTACATAATAAGTATAACAACATTTTTGGGTATTTTATTATTTGTTTTTAGTCTTTTAACAGGAATTAATATACTTTATTATGCCACTTTTATTACATTTTTGTACTATTCTTATGCTTATAAGAAAATTAATAGATTGACATTTGGTCAACTCTTATTGAAAATATTGAAGTTTATAGCTGTATTAGCAATAGTTTTCGTGATATCTATCATTATAGGTTTTATTTATATAATAATTAACAAATAAAATATTGAAGAGACATAATGAAATATAACTTAAATATAATAAGGCATAATTTACTTCTGTATATTATTTATTCGTTAATACACTTATTGGTAATATTTCAATAACACTCTATTTAGAGAGATTACCGATTCTTTATCATATTTTGATTACTTTTTTTGTCATATTAATTCACTCTTTCACTTTTATTAAAGTGTACGAAAAGAAATCTCTACAATCTAACCTTAGAATAGCGTTGGTTTCTGTCAGTGTTTGTTTATTTGCTTTATTAATTGCTTGTATGTTTACTGCAATTTCAATGAGACTCACGACAGATAGTATAATTTCAGCGGGACTAAAAGGGGTTACTATTGTTTTTTTATTTGCTATTTTTTTCTCTTTACCTGTATGGATACTACTCTCTTTATGGAATTTTATATGTTTAAAAAAATTCAAGACCGTTGCAATACAACTTACTTCATTAAACTTCTTATTTTTTGAATTAATTTTTTAAATTCTACTTAAGTTAGAGTGTAATTTTGTTGCTTTAAATTA
>VAPK010690079.1_pt1 | contig 12828 bp, 10 predicted proteins | sample 3395031 | NCBI WGS metagenome assembly VAPK01 (sample SAMN08290443, study PRJNA428436) | hydrothermal vent metagenome | isolation source: Deep-sea hydrothermal vent chimney 1 | place: Pacific Ocean: Juan De Fuca Ridge | reverse complement strand
TGTTATTTTTGTAAAACACATTTATATCAAACCTTAGAAAAGGTCAAAATAAAATATCCAGATTTTACGGTATTGAACGGAACTAATAAAGATGATTTTTCAGATTATAGACCTGGGCTTATAGCCGCTAATGAAAATGCAATTCGCTCACCATTGTCTGAATCAGGTATTAATAAAAGAGAAGTTAGAGAATTAGCGAAACAATTCGGAATTCCTTTTTGGGATAAACCTGCCAGCCCCTGTTTAAGTTCTCGAATACCTTACGGTAATCAGGTTACGGCATTTAAGTTAAATCAAATAGAAAAAACAGAAAATTATTTGAACTCACTTGGTTTTATAAATGTTAGGGCTAGGCATTATGGCAATGACTGTAAAATTGAAGTGCCTTTAGATAAATTGCAACAATTAAAAGCAAAATTTGATAGTATTGAGCAAAAAGTATTTTCTTTTGGCTTTACTAGCTGTACTATTGATGAAGAAGGATTAATTTCAGGAAAATTAAACAATGTTTTAAACTTAAACGATGCCAAATCATAATATAGATCATGATAGAGAAAAACGAATTGGTTTTCCCGAAGTCATTTATGGAGAACGAAAATCTACTGAAGACCTCTTTGAAATTATAAAATCATTTACTGAAAAAGATAGAAATGTACTTATCACCAAGCTACAAAAAGACAAAGCTACAGATTTATTAAAGACCTATTCAAATGCTTTTTATGATACTACTTCGGGTGTTTTTATACTTAAGCCAATCAAAGAACTTCAAGGAGAAATTCAAGTAGGTATTGTTTCGGCAGGAACCTCAGATATACATGTTGTTAATGAAGCTTTTTATACTTTGAGCTATATGGGTATTAATGCTATTAAAATAAATGATGTTGGTGTTGCAGGAATACATAGATTATTAAATAAAGTAGAAGAGTTAAAGCTATATAAAATATTAATTGTAATTGCTGGCTTTGAAGGTGCATTGCCAACTGCAGTAGGAGGATTATTACCTCAACCTATAATAGCAGTACCAACAGATGTCGGTTATGGAGTTGCAAAAGGGGGACATGTGGCATTAAACGCGATGCTTTCTAGTTGTGCCAATGGGATAAGTGTAGTAAATATCAACAATGGTTATGGAGCAGCAATGTCTGCATTAAGAATATTGAATTTGATAAATAATTAAACAATTACAATATGAAAAAAACAAATAATCTAATTATTGCTTTTTTATTGTTTGCAGTATATTTTAGTTATGCTCAGCAAACAGCAAAATATGTTTTTTTATTTATAGGAGATGGTATGGGAGATAACTCTATTTATGCAACAGAGATGTACAAGGCTTCTTTAAATGGGCATGCAGGATATGTACCCTTAAGTTTTAGTCAGTTTCCTGTACAGTCATTTATGACAACTTATTCAACAAGCAGTTTGATTACAGATTCTGCAGCATCAGCTACAGCCATAGCAACCGGATATAAAACAAATAATGATGTTATAAGTATGGATACTACCTTAACAGTTAATTATACAACCTTAGCCGAAAAAGCCAAAGTTGCCGGTTATAAAATTGGTATTTTATCAACTGTATCTATAGATCATGCAACACCATCCAGTTTTTATGCACATCAAAAAAGCCGGGATGATTATTATGAAATTGGACTGCAACTTCCTGTGAGTAATTTTGATTATTTTGCTGGAGGCGGATTAAAAGAATTAGGATTAAGAAGTGATAAAAATAGTACAATCAATAAGTTGGATAAATGTGGATACAGATACCTAACGGCAGCAAAAGAAATAAAAAACCTCAAAAAAGGAGATACTAAAATTGTTGCTGTAAACCCAGGAACTTATTCTGGTAGGGAATATTACTGGGAAATTGATAAAAAATCAGAAAGTATTCCTCTTTCGTATTTCACTAAAAAAGGAATAGAACTTTTAGATAATGATAAAGGTTTTTTCATGATGATTGAAGGAGGTAAAATAGATTGGGCTTTACATTCTAATGATCTGGCTTCTTCCATTCATGAAACAATTGCTTTTGATGACGCCATTAAAGAAGCTATAAAATTCTATAATACTCACAAAGATGAAACACTAATAATTGTTACTGCCGATCATGAAACAGGAGGATTATCTTTAGGAAATAATTCAAATAATAGATTTAATTTGGGTTTATTTCAAAATCAAAAAATATCAGTTCAGGAGTTTGAAAGAAAATTAACGAATTTAAAAGAAGAAAAACAAAAAGTGTCTTTTGAAGAAGTTTTAGGGTTGATTCAAACAAATTTTGGATTAGGAAATGTATCAAAAGGACTAGAGTTGACCAAAGCAGAAAAAAAATGGCTATATGATGCTTATGCAAATGAATTTATCGAACGAAGAGAAGTAGATCCTGATCGTGATTATTTAGAGCATTCTGTCGAAAAATCACTTGCTTTAAGAGTGACAACCATACTTGGTGATAAAGCCGGAATTACATGGGGAACTGATGGGCATACAGCAACAAGAGTACCGGTTAAAGTTATTGGAGCTGGACAAGAATTTTTTAAAGCAACTATAGATAATACAGATATTGCAAAAATAATTATTAAACTAATGGAACTCCCAACTAATTAATATGAAAACATTATTGATAGAAGCTTTTTCGGGATTGTCTGGTGATATGTTTTTAGGAGCATTAGCAAACCTGGCAGATGCCTATGACGATCTTGAAAATTTTCCTGAATTATTTGGTTTACCTGATGGTCAAATTCAGATTTCAGAAGTCAATAAAAATGGTATTGTCTGTAAACATATTCAGGTAATCGATTTGAATACACATCTACATGAGAATGAGCACAGCCATCCTGAAGATCACCACCATCATGTGCATCGGCATTTAAGTGATATTATAAAAATTATTGATAAAGCTTCTATTACTGATGATGCAAAGCAGATTGCAAAAGACATTTTTTTGATTATTAGTAAATCAGAGAGTAAAATTCATGATATGCCGCTTGAAAGTATTCATTTTCATGAAATTAGTGCCGTAGATTCTATTATAGATATTGTAGGCTGTGCGGTATTAATCGATCAGTTAAAAATAAAAAAAACCTATGCTACAGCAGTTTGTACAGGTTTCGGTTTTGTAAATACGCAACATGGTAAATTGCCAGTTCCAGCCCCTGCCACAGCTGATATTTTAACAGGAATTCCAAGCTATGCCGGTGACGAAAAAGGAGAACGAACTACACCTACTGGTGCGGCTATATTAAAATATTTAAAGCCTGTTTTTGATGTTCCTGTTTTAACAAAAACAAAAACTGCTTATGGTCCTGGCACAAAAGATTTTGTAGCCCCTAATGTATTGAGATTATCTATTTGTGAGGAGTCAGATTCTCTGAAAGGAACATATGTATTAGAAACCAATATTGATGATATGTCAAATGAGTTTTTAGGGGTTGATTTTCACAACGGATTATTTGAACATGGAGCCAATGATTTTTTCACATGTGCTATTCAAATGAAAAAAGGAAGACAAGGTATTTTACTATCATGTTCAGTACCTGCTAAACATATAGAGCAATTATCGAATTATATTTTTGAAAATACTTCTACAATTGGTATACGGTCATATCCCGTACAAGGAAATAAATTAGCTCGAGAAATCAAAGAGTTTAAAACGCCATATGGAAAAGTTAGGGTTAAAATTGTCACAACTCCAGCTGGTAGAAAAAAAGCAAAAATCGAATATGATGATCTAAAAAGAATCAGTAAAGAGATCAATCAACCAATATATCAATTACAAAAAGAGATTATTAACCTTATAAATATAGAATTATGAAAAATGTTGTTTTAGTATTAGCAATAATAAGCCCAATGTTAAGTAACGCTCATTCTGGTCATGAACACGTTACAGCAGAAATTATTTCAAACCCAGCTAGTTGGCTTAGCCACCCTTTGTATATAATGCCTTTTATTGTTTTGGCAATCCTTGTTTTTCAAAAAAAAAGAATAAAACAATTGTTTTTCAACAAATAGCCAGTGGTAATTGGTCTTACTATAAAATTGAATACAGAAACAGAAGTTGAGGTATATTATCTTCTTAACTGGTAGCCCCGTGAAATTATTTTAATCAAAACCTATGAAATATAAAGGTAAATATAAAGCTTTTGACCCGCAGCAAATTAAAACATATCCTGTAGCAGGGCGAAATAATAAAGTCAAGTTTAAAGATTTGAATTTTCCTGAAAAAATCAAGTCTTTAGAAATTACCATTTCGAAAGAAATGGAAGATAGAATAGAAAACTTGGCAAAAGATATGATCAATGCTAGAGAAAAAAACAACCCTGTTGTTTTCTTTACTGGGGGTCATTTGATAAAAAACGGACTCAGTTTACTACTTGGCGATTTAGTTAAAAGAAAAGTATTTACGCTAGTTGCGGGTAATGGTTCTACATCTATTCACGATTTTGAATTGGGTCTATTCGGTGAAACTAGCGAATATGTACCTCAAGCATTGGAAAAAGGAGAATTCGGAATGGCATATGAGTTTAACTATATCAATGCCGCTTTAACTGTTGGCGACCGCCATGAATTAGGTTATGGCGAAGCAATTGGTAAAATGATTGCTGATGCCAGTTTTAGAAATGAAGTAGAGCAAGTTCTTCAGTTAAAAAAAGGCGCAATGCAATTTAAGTTTCCTGAACTATCGGTACAAGAAATCTGTTATCAAAATGATGTGCCTTTTACGGTACATGCAGGTATTGGTACTGATGTAATTGACCAACACCCATATTTTGATGGTAGAGCTAAAGGTGGTTGTTCAGGTAGAGACTTTTTGATCTATACACAACAAATTGCCAATCTTCAACAAGGCGGTGTTATTTTAAATGTTGGGTCTGCAGTTACCGGACCAGAAGTTTTCTTAAAAGCAGCTTCTATGGCTGGTAATGTTGGGAACGTACCAGATAAAATAATCACGGCAAATTTTGATTTAAGAACCTATAACCCTGAAGATTTCACCAAAGAAGATCGAGTTGGGTATTATTATCGTGATCAAAAAAGTATTGTAACCAGAGTCCCAGATGCATATAATGGAAAAGGGTATTATATAGGTGGTAATCAGATAAATACCTTCCCTACATTGTATAAAAAATTAATAGAATTGCTATGACACAAGACAGCATAAAAGGTATTTCGGCAAAAATTAAGGATGTAAAAATAGCCGTTTATGGTGATTTCTGTCTAGATGCCTATTGGACAATGAATGCTGAAGGCTCTGAAGTTTCAGTTGAAACAGGATTAAAAGCTGAGGCTATTTCTAAGCAACGCTATTCACCTGGTGGTGCAGGCAATGTGGTAGCCAATTTAGCAGCCCTAAAACCTAAAGCAATAAAAGTTATTGGCGCTATAGGTAATGATATTCATGGTAGAGAATTAACTTCATTGCTATCAAATTTAGGTGCAGATACAACGGGGTTAATTCTTCAAGAGCAAGATTTCGATACCTATACCTACCTCAAAAAATATTATGGTGAACAAGAAGAACCTAGAATAGATTTTGGTTTGTTTAATCAGCGTAGCAAAGCAACTGATAAAGAAATTTTGATGCACATTCGTTTTGCTTTAGAAAATTACGATGCTTTAATTTTTAATCAACAGGTAGTTGGTAGTATAACAAATCAATCATTTATTGATCAAGCAAATACCCTGTTTAAAGAATTTAAGAATAAAATTGTAGTTATAGACACTAGAGATTATAGTGACAAACTAGATTATGTCTATAGAAAATCTAATGAAATAGAATTAGCTGTTTTAAATGGCATAAATGCAAAACCTACTGACTATATTTCTAATAGTACTATAAAAGAATACGGAAAGGTTCTTTTTCAAAAATATCAAAAACCCATTTTTGCAACCTGTGGAGCAAGGGGAGTGGTTTGTTTTGACAAAGATGGTGCTACAGAAATACCAGGTATTTTATTAAGTTCTAAATTAGATATTGTTGGAGCAGGAGATACTTTTATTTCTGCTCTTACGGCTTGTTTAGCAGCAGGGTTTACTCCCACAGAAGCAGCCTTTTTTGCCAATTATGCATCAGCAGTTACGGTTCAAAAAATACAGACTACAGGAACAGCTTCTGCTGAAGAAATTTTAGAAATTAGTAGTGATGTAGATTATAATTATAATCCTGAATTGGCTGATGATATCCGCTTAGCTACCTATCACCCTAATACAGAAATTGAAATTTGCAATCAAGATTTACTTTCAAAATTCGGATCTATAAAACATGCTGTTTTTGATCACGATGGTACTATAAGCACACAAAGAGAAGGTTGGGAACATATCATGGAACCCGTAATGATTAAAGCCATTCTAGGCGAGCAATTTGATACGGCAAACACATCGGTTTTTGAAGAGGTAAAAAAACAATGCTTAGCATTTATAGATCAAACTACAGGCATACAAACCATTGTGCAAATGGTCGGTTTGGTGCAAATGGTAGAAGATTCTGGATTTGTTCCTAAAGATAAAATCTTAGATAAATTTGGATACAAAGAAATTTACAATGATGCCTTGATGGAAATGGTCAACAAAAGAATTGCCAAATTAGAAAGTGGGCAATTGTCTGTTTCTGATTTTACGCTAAAAGGAGCTGTTGACTTTATTATTGCTTTGAAAGAAAAGGGCGTAAAAATCTATCTTGCCTCTGGTACAGATGAAGCAGATGTAATTAATGAAGCAAAATCATTGGGTTATGCCGATTTATTTGATGGCGGTATTTATGGTTCTGTTGGTGATATTACCAAGTATTCTAAAAAAATGGTCATTGAAAGAATTATTAAAGAAAATCAATTAAAAGGAAATGAACTAATGGTGCTTGGCGACGGCCCTGTAGAAATTAAGGAATGTAGAAAAGCAGGAGGAATAGCAATTGGTATTGCCAGTGATGAGGTAAGAAGATATGGTTTGAATGCATCAAAAAGAACGCGATTGATTAAAGCAGGATCACAACTATTGATAGCTGATTTTTCTCAGAAAGAAGAATTAATGAAGATTATTTTTAAATAAAAAAGTAACTGGTTTTGCAAATACTAAAAAAATGTATTTCAACTTGGAGGAGATCTAAACGAGGTGTCATTCTATAATTTTTAAACATTATGAAATGATGATAATTATGATATAGTAAAGATTTAAGAAGTATAAAATATATTTGATTGTAGATGTTGATACATCAATGTGATAAATAAAAGCTACTTATGAGTACAGAACCAATACTAGATAAATTAATTGAACGCTACCCACAACTTGAAGTTTGTAAAAATCAAATACGTGATGCGGGTAATATCATTATTGAATCTTATAAAGAATCAGGTCAATTATTAATCTGTGGTAATGGCGGCAGTTGTGCCGATAGTGATCATATCGTAGGTGAACTGATGAAGAGTTTTTCAAAAAAAAGACCCCTAGATGCTGATTTTAAAGAAAACCTAAAAGCTGTTGATGAACAACGAGGTTCGTTAATGGCAATGAAGCTGGAAAAAGGATTGGCAGCGATATCTTTAACAGCTCATGCAGCTTTAATTACGGCTGTTTCCAATGATATTGGAGGCGATTTTATTTTTGCCCAGCAAGTTATGGGTTATGGTAGAAAAATAGATGTTTTATTAGGAATTAGCACTTCAGGAAACTCTCAGAATGTTGTTGATGCTTGTATCGTTGCCAAAGCAAAAGGCATGAAAGTGATTACACTTACTGGTGAGACAGGTGGTAAGATGAAAGCCTATGCCGATGTGGCAATATGCGTACCATCTACCTGTACTCCAGATATTCAAGAGTTTCATCTACCAATTTATCATGCACTTTGTATAATGGCGGAAGAAATATTTTTTTAAATATATGAAGGTATATATTATAAAATATAAATGGATAACCTACCTGTTTTTTACCCCTTTTTTCTTTTTTATAAGTTGCAAAGAAGAAAGGAGCGATATAAAAGATAATACTGCTTTAATGAATGAAAAACAGATAACTTTTGAGTCTAAAACACATGCCTTAGATAATAATGATAATTTTTCGCCAGATGGTAAATTTTTATGTTACGATACTAGAGGAATGATCTATAATAATAATCTCGCCAATTCTAAATCTATAGAAAAAGTAGAAATAGCGACTGGTAAAGAAGTAGTTCTTTGGAACCCCGAATCTGTTACTGGTGAAAATGGTGCACCTGGAGTGGCGGCAGTATCTTATCACCCCACTGAAAACAAAGTAATTTTTATTCATGGACCAAACCTTAATGAAGTAGTTAAAAGAGGATCTTACAATATAAGAAATAGAAATGGAGTCGTAGTTGATGGTAATGGTAAAGGAAAACTTACCAAAATAGACCTAAGAGATGTAACAAATTCACCAACAACGCCTGGAGCACAAAGAGGTGGAACACACCGACATGAGTATTCAAAAAACGGTAAACGAATAGGATTTACCTATGATGATTTTATTCAACAAGATTATGACAGAACTATTGGTTATTTAGAAGAGAATGAGAACGTTCCTGATGGTTATACACATTACTTCACGGTATTATTGAAACCTGCTAAAAAAGGAGCTTCAAAACCGGGTGAAATTGAAAAAGCATATAGTGATTCTTGGGTTGGTGAAAAAGGAAATGTCCGTGCTTTTATTGGAAAGGTAAGAGCAGAAAACAGAGTGGATTATGAAACCTCTCTTTTTGTGGCTGAAATTCCTGAAGATGTTGATATCACTACAGCCTATTCAGGAGATAAAAATACATATCCTAATCCTCCAAAAGGAATAAAAATTAGAAGGCTTACACATAGTAAGTCTGATGAAGGCATTGTAAGAGGTTCGTACAATGGAAAGAAAATTGCGTATTTATCAAAAGATAAAAATGGAATTAAACAAGTGTTTGTAATTCATACAGATGGATCCGATTTGAGTGATAACCCAAAGAAGAAACCAAAACAAATCACATACTTTAAATCAGATGCTGCCAATATTCGTTGGCATCCTTCTGATAATTGGATATTTTCTATAAGTAATGGGAAAATATATGCCTGTAACATAGCTAAGGATAAAATTGTTTTACTCACCCCCAATGATTTAATTAGAAATAATTTAGTGGTTTCTCCATTAGGTGATATGTTAGCTTATAATGTGAAAGTAAGTGACAAAAATTTTAAATTAATCATTGATGGAAAAGCCAAAAAAGAGTTTGAACAAATATTTATACTTCAACTAAATAACCTAAACTAAAACCTGTGATCTATGAACCCTATTACAACCGAAACAGAAATTAAAACTGACTCTCTGCAAAAAATGAGCAAATATAAAGGAGCTTTTGCTTTAATGACCTCTCTATTTTTTGTATGGGGAGCAATTGCTTCTTTGAACGATATCTTAATTCCGCATTTTAAGGGTTTGTTTGATATGAATTATACTCAAACCATGCTCATTCAATTTTGTTTTTTTGGCGCGTATTTTACCATGGCAATTCCTGCAAGTATTTTAATTGAGAAAATTGGACATAAAAAAGGAATTGTGATAGGCTTGATTATTACTGGTTTAGGTTGTCTTTTATTTTTACCTGCTTCTTGGATATTATCTTATCCACTTTTTTTATTCGGTTTATTTGTAATGGCAACTGGTAGTGTGATTCTGCAGGTAGTTGCTAACCCATATATTTTGGCATTAGGGCCAGAAAAAACAGCCTCTAGCCGGCTTAATCTTGCTCAAGGGGTTAATTCTTTGGCAACTACATTAGCACCATTAATTGGTGGTTACTTTATTTTGGGTTCTTATGGTTCGCCAGCGGCAGCAGCGGCAGCGGTAGAAAAGCCCTATATTGGTTTAGCTTTGTTTACCTTTTTAGTAGCTGGGGCAATGGCTTTTGCAAAATTACCTGAAATCGTAAAAAAAACCAGCGAAAAAGTAAAAGGAAATGTATTGAAATTTAGACAACTGCGATTAGGAGTCATCGCTTTAACCTTATATGTTGGTGCAGAAGTAGCTATAGGTAGTTTTATTGTTAATTTTTTAGGTGAGCCTTATATTGCTGGTTTTGAAGAGAAAAAAGCAGCCACCTATATTCCATTATATTGGGCAGGCTTGATGATAGGTAGATTTTTAGGCTCTGCTATTCTTCAAAAAATAAGTGCGCAAAAAGTGCTTTTAATTGCGGCAATGGCATCAGTTCTGTTATTGGCTACTACTATTTTGACTACAGGGTATGTTGCTATGTGGGCAATGCTTTCTGTTGGTTTGCTTAATTCCATTATGTGGTCAAATATATTTGATTTATCAATTCGTGGGCTCGGAAAATATACGAATAAAGCTTCTGGTATCTTGGTAATGGCCCCGGTTGGAGGGGCTATTTTTCCTCTATTACAAGGTATTTTAGCAGATTCTCCAGCAGTAGGCATTCATATGTCATATATTTTACCTTTAGCTTGTTATACATTTATAATATATTATGCTATAAATGGGTATAAGCCAAAAGAAGGTGAATTGGAGTTAGTAGAAAGGTAAAAAGTAATGTATCATTAGTAAAATAGTTGAGTTGAACAATGAAAGATTGAGCTTATATTCGTTGAAGTAAGTATTTGAGGTGTAAAATAAAAACTACTATTTTCTTTTCCCTGTATATTTAAGAATATAATAAATTATGAGTTTACACTGGTTAGATATTACAACAATTATCTTATACATGCTAGCACTTGTAGGCATGGGAATTTATTTTTCTCGTAAAAATACAGATACTGAAGCATATTTTGTTGGAGGTCGTTCTTATTCTGGATGGGTGATAGGTCTCAGTATGATTGGTACTTCAATTAGTTCAATTACATTTTTAGCCTTTCCGGCTGATGCCTTTAAAACAGCTTGGCTTCGTTTTTTACCGAATTTGATGCTGCCCTTTGGCATTTTGATTGCCGCTTATCTATTTTTACCCTTTTATCGTAGAACTAAGATTATTTCGGCTTATGAATATTTGGAAGACCGGTTTGGTCCATCTGTGAGAGTCTATGGAGCAGTTACATTTGTTATAGGACAGTTGGTTCGAGTTGCTATTGTACTTTTTTTAGTTTCTTTATTGGTACATGAAATAACAGGACTAAGTCAGGTTATGAGTGTATTACTTGCAGGTGTTTTAGTTGGGTTTTATACCATTGTTGGTGGAATTGATGCGGTGATATGGACGGATGTAATCCAAACCATCGTTCTTGTTCTTGGAGGGGTTGTTGTCTTAGTGATTATTGTTAATGCAATGCCTGGCGGATTGAGCCAAATAATTGAAATTGGATTGGGCGATAATAAGTTTGCATTTGCCGAGGTTACTAATGGGCAATTGAATCCGGTAAGTTGGAGTTTTTCTTTTTCTGAAAAAACGGCTTCCATGATGTTAGTTATGGGGCTGTTAATGTGGTTACAAGAATATGGTACTAACCAAAATGTTGTACAAAGATATGCAGCAGCAAAAAATATAAAAGAAGCCCGAAAAGGATTATGGACTATTGCAATATTGAATCTTCCTATATGGGGATTTTATATGTTTTTGGGTACGGCACTGTATGCGTTTTTTCAAGTAAATTATGCTGTTGAGGCTGCTGAAATGCTTGATGGCACAAGAAAAGCTGAACAGATCATGCCTTTCTTTATTATGAATTATATGCCGCCTGGCGTTGCGGGTATTGTCATTTCATCAGCACTTGCGGCAGCCATGTCATCATTAGATTCTAGTATTAACGCGATATCTACCGTTTCTGTAAACGACATTTATCGTCGTCATTTAGCCAAAGATAAAGAAGATAAACATTATCTGCGTGCTGCTTGGTTGATTGCGGGCATTGCGTCTGTATTTATGGTACTAGGAGCACTTGTTTTGATTTATGCAGACACTAAAACGATTCAGGATTCCGCAACCATTCTAGTTTCACTAACTAGTGGCGGCATTTTCGGCTTGTATATGTTAGGGTTTATAACCAAAAAAGGAAATGCAAAAGCAGCTTGGGTAGGTATTGGTATCACTTTTTTATTCTCACTTTGGGTTGTACTTTCAAAGTATGGAGTAATGTCAGATGCTCTTTCTGTTCCGTTTGATTTATACTATGTTGGTTTATTTGGGCATATTATTTTATTTGTTACTGCCATACTTTCTGCAATCCTTTTCTTTAAGAAAGATAAAAAGAAAGACCTAACCAATTTAACGGTATGGACACAGGATGGAACCCCAATTGATTAATTAAAGAGTATTGGTATTAATCAACGGTCATGGATGGTGGTACACTATCAACTCCCCATTGTTTATTTGGAGTAGCACCCATTTTAAAAACAAGAGTTCCCCCTTTCATTATTTCTTCATGGGCAATCCATGTTCTTGAAAATGGTTTTCCGTTTAGGGTAGCAGATTGTATATATTTATTTTCCTTAGAATTATTTTCTGCCTTGAATGTAAAACTCTTTTCATCAGTTAATTGAATGCTTGCTTCTGCCAAAGCAGGGCTTCCAATAGCATAGATATCACAACCAGGAGATACAGGGTAGATGCCCATAGCACTTAAAATATACCAAGAGGAAAGAGATCCCATATCTTCATTTCCGCAGATACCTCCCGGTCCAATTCTATATAATTCTTCTGTTAATTGACGCACTATCCGCTGAGTTTTCCATGGCTGACCTGCATAGTTGTATAAATAAGGAACATGATGGGTAGGTTGATTTCCCTGTATATGTTGGCCAAGTGTTCCAACGGTACCAATATACTTTGGACCATTATTGATAGGGTTCATTTCAAAAAATTCATCTAGTTTGTTCGTGAAATTTTCATTGCTT